>Ga0207140_1013_pt1 | contig 44417 bp, 32 predicted proteins | sample Alteio_BWMinHeat_4_FD_153528 | JGI IMG/M metagenome (GOLD analysis project Ga0207140, IMG submission 153528) | Enriched cells from forest soil in Barre Woods Harvard Forest LTER site, Petersham, Massachusetts, United States -... | ecosystem: Environmental > Terrestrial > Soil > Temperate forest >... | reverse complement strand
AAGATAATGCGGCAATACTTCTGTACTCATATCAACGATATCTTTACCAATCGATGCAATAAAATCAATCACAGACGGCTCAAGAATATACACCGCTGCATTCGCCTGCGATCCACGAAAAACAGGCGATTTTTCGTGAAATCCAACCACAATATTATCTTGGTCTAATTCAACAATGCCGCAAGTCTGCGGCGCGTCCGTATCAAACGTCATCATGGTGATTTCCACACCCGCTTTTCGCTCAGCATGCGCTTTCACAAACGCTGCCATTTCAAATCGCGTTAAATTATCAGCATGCGCCAACAAAAACGGCCCTTCTGCTAATAAACCACGGTTTTTAAGCACTGTCCCAGCTGTACCAAGTAATTCAGTTTCGTGAAGCAATGTCACCGAATCGCGCCACGGCGATGTTATCACAAAATCTTCAACCATGGTCGGCAAATAGTGGGTATTGATAAAAACGTGATCGACACCAACAGGCAATAATATATCCAGCCAATAAGCAAGCAAAGGTTTTTTATGAATGGGCACTAAACATTTTGGTAAATATTCTGTAATGGGACGTAATCGCGTGCCAAGACCAGCAGCTAACAATAAAGCCTTCATAACATTACTCCCAACTTTTTAATCCTCATATATATAATTCCTGCAGAATTTCATCAACCGACAAAGGCAAATTTCCAATACGCGCCACATGACACGCCGCAGCAACCGATCCCAAATAAGCACTTTCCCAAATCGTCGCACCCGCTGCTAATGCTAAAGAAGAAACAATCAACATAGAATCACCGCCGCCTGATACATCCTTAGGAACGCTATTAAATGCAGGCAATTGATCCGTGATCAATTGATTTTTTTTACTATTAGGCGAATGAACTAATAATCCTTCTGAGCCAAGCGTAATAAAAACATGTTCTGCGCGCGCTTCGCGGCTCAACGTATCTGCCAACACACTTAATCCAGACGTTTGATCACGTACCGCTAATCTTGCTTCATGCTCAGTCGGTGTAATTAATTTCATACCATGAAAACGCGAGACATCACCAATTTGTGAAGACGATTGACTATCCGCAACCATCGGTACGTTATGTTTGTTACAAACATCAATAATGTCATCCACTAAATGTTGCGGTAAACATCCATAATTAAAATCAGAAAACACGACAAGATCAGCTGTTTTAATCGCTTTCGCTAATTGTCTTAACATTTTATTTGCAATTTCATTTTCAATATGATGATGACGCAATTGCGAAACGCGTAATAATGTTTTGCCTTCTGCACGAAAACGTTGTTTCAATGTTGTCGGGCGGCTGACGTCTGATAATAATGTTGCATCCACTTCGAATTGTTTTAATATTTTTGTTGCAAAAGAAGCCGTCTCATCTTTTCCAACAACAGAAAAATAATTAACGGTTGCGCCTAAACTTTTTGCATGCGCAGCCACAATCCCTGCCCCGCCTAAAAATAAATCGCGTTTAATTGGCGTTACGACAATGGTGGGATCTTCACGTGATATGCCTAACGGATCGCACGTGACATATTCATCAATAATTAAATCGCCAATTACAATCACCGATAATTCTGCAAATTGTTTAACAATTTGAGGCAAACTAGTGACATTAATGGAATGACGTTCTAAATAATCGACAGGTTTTTTTATCGCATAAAAAACGGCTTCTTGTAATTCACCGCGCAATAAATCAATCGAAGAAAAACGCATTTCACCTGAAGAAAATAATAATTTGCCGCCATACGTTTCAACAACCGCTTGTTCAGGATTAAAATGTTGCTCGTGTTCGCTGCCTTTCACCACAATATCGGGTTTTAAATACGTTAAGAATTTTTCAGTGGGCGCAGAAAGGAGTAAAGCTAAATCCACACAACCAATTGATCGCACACCTTCTAAACGCAATGATTCAGGTACCATCGTACCCGCATGAGAATCATCGTAAACACCAACCACCAAAAAATCTGCGCATTCTGCAGCAAAGTTGAGTAATCGAAAATGTCCAGGATGCACAATATTAAAATTACCCGACACAAAGGCAATGCGTTTTCCTTCTGGAACAGATTCTCTGATCCAAGCGGCCATTGTCATCATTTCATCGGGTGAATCTTTAACAGGATGATCATAAAAATTAACAACATTATTTTGATCGGAAGAAAGAGCAGCTTTTTTTAAAGAATCCTTTGACATATATTCCCTTTATCACATTCGATTCACTAAGAGAGAAGCAAAACTAAAAGCCCCAGTAAAAGCGGGCGAAATCGCATTTAACACATGCATAGAGTGAGCATCTTGTTCGATAATATAATCTAATTCTATTTTTCTTTTTGCTGTATTAATCAATTGCGGCCTGATACCAACTTTGTTTGATGAAATTAAATCTGAAAAATCCACAGATGCGATCAATTTGCGAGAAGCACGCATAAAATGAGATTTAAAATATTTTTTCATTTCCGCATGCATTAACGCTCTGAAATGTTGTTGGTTGGCGATATACATCAGCGTAATATCTTTGATGATACGAAATGCTTCTAAATTAATACCAGAAATCAAACCATAATTTTCGCGGCCAAAAGCAGGAATCGCAGTTGGGCCAACATACACTTCATTACTCATATTTCTTGTAAAATGCACGCCTAAAAATGGAAGATTTAAATCAGGAACGGGATAAATATTTCCTTTCACCAAATGATTTTTTTGCGGATGTAATTTGTAATAAATGCCTTTGAAAGGTAACAGCGAATAATCTTTTGCAAATCCCATCATTTTTGCGATTTTATCTGTGCCTGACCCTGCACAATTAAAAAGATAATCGTAATGAAAATCACCCTGCTTTGTTTTAATGTGTTGTTGATGTTGATCGACTGCTTTGACCGCAGCGTTAAAATAAAAAGCAACACCGCGCGAAATTAAAATACGCTGCAAAGTGGTTAATACTTTTTTATTATCGATGCTCGCGGTTTGAGGCGTATAAATACCATGATGAAAAACGTTAGCGTGCGGCTCAATTTCTTTGACTTGCTGTTCATCTAAACGATGCGCTGTAATATTATTTTTCATGGCATTGTCTAAAAGACGATCAACAGTTGGAACTTCTTCTTCACATGTCGCAATAATGACCTTACCCATTTTTTTACAAGGAATGTGATGTTCTTGCGCAAAATCCACCATGAGCTTTGCACCTTCTGCGCAAACGGCTGATTTAAGACTATCTTGAGGATAATAAATACCAGAATGTAAAACGCCGCTATTACGCCCGCTCGCATGCAAACCAATTTTAAGTTCTTTTTCAAAGATGGCAATGCGGCTGGAAGGAAAACGCTCAGTTAGTTCTTTAGCGACAGACATACCGACTATGCCAGCGCCTACAATAATAAATTCATATCTAATTAGTTTATTATTTGACAATTTTTTAGGTATCCATGTCGAGAAATTATGCGCTTTGTAGGCTAGCGTTATTTAAGAAGGTTGTCAATTGGGAGAGTATTATCATGAGGGCGCGGCTTGTCTTATTACTCAGCCTGTCGTCCCGCGGCTTGTCCGCGGGATCCAGAAATAATAAACAAAATTTTGCGCTTTCTCTGGATCCCGCGGACAAGCCGCGGGACGACGGGACCGAGTGCAACGATAAGCCGCGGGACGACGGGACCGAGTGCAACGATAAGCCGCGGGACGACGGGACCGAGTGCAACGATAAGCCGCGGGACGACGGGGCTGGTCAAAAAATGAGGTGCCTGGCACCATTTTACTTCATCAGCAATCGACTCTGTTCTGTTATGTTGGAATCATTTGACCCTAAACTATCTGAATGGTCACTAACAACATCCGGTAATTCAAATGACATCCCAGAATACAATTGATCATTTTTAATTTGCCGAACATGCGTCACAATACGATTCCAAATAGCAATTAAATCGTCTTGTTTTTGACAAGGGCCTAATGAACTTATTTCATGCGTTAAATCAGCAATTTTTTTTCCATCTGTCGGTAATTTTCCGTCGGGTAATGAATGATACGGTAGAATAATATTATTTTGGAGGAGGAGGACGAGATCATCCCATTCGGTATCATAGATTTTGACAGGGGGAGTATAATGCCACAATTGTTTATAAGATTTATCTGTTAGAATCCCATTTATAATCCCTGCGATACTGCCTCCTACAAAAGTTCCACCTCCAACATCTGTCTTCCCTTGTTCATCAGGAGAAAAACCACAGAACCAGTCAGGCCCACCAAGAAACGTCAAATTGTTGCCCTCATGAAGGTAGACCCACGAATTGTTCTCATCAGAAAGAAGATCACAATCGTAATGCGAAGTATTAATAAACGCTGTGTGATTATAAGCAAAAACATTTTCATGATGACGCCAGCCATAGCCACTCTCGTATCCATCAGCCCAATAACGAGGAATACTAAATTTTATACCCCGATAAATAGCATAACCTATCCCCACCGCCAAACCCATCCACGCAATCACTGGCATGGCAATCGCCAGCGCTTTATAAGGCCATGTACTAGCTTGTCTATCTGACCACTCTTTCATTCGTTGTTCCATCTGCTGAATTAAGTCATCAAAACATTGTTGATTCGCTTCTATAGATTTTCTTTCTTGAAGTAGTTTTTGAATCACACGACGATCTGATCCAAATATTCCTTGAGATAATCGCGCGACATATAAGGGAAGTCTTTCAGCAAAATTTAAAGGGCGAACCTTATGGATGGTATCGTTTACGCGATACGTTTCAAGTTTAACCTCATGAACAGAACATCTTTCTGGATAAGTAGTGAATAGTGTATGATCAGGCAGTAATTTAATTTTAAATTTTTCTTCTAAAATAATTTTTAAATTCTGCCATTGTTCATCGCTAAGCACCGCACCAGGTTGTCGTAAAACTTCTTTAATTGAATCAAGATCAGGCGAAGTGAGATCTTCATGACAAATTTGATCTATAGAATCTTGTAATGCAAACTTAATTGATTCATTTTGCAAATAAAGATATAACATACATCCTTCAAAAGAAATCGGAATTGTTTCATACATCAATTTCAATTTATATTGATCAGCACGTCGTATTGTTTTCGTATACCAATCTCTTGCCTCAACATTGCTATACTCTAAATTTGCAATAATCATTTCTTTTAAACTTTCTGCCACCCCTTTATAGCTAACATAAACTTGTCTTACGCCTGTCGCATGTGGATTAATTTTTAAATAATGTTCATAAAGCTTTAAAAGATATGCTTTGTTTTCTTCGCTTAATTGACTTAATACACGAATCAATACGATTTGCTCTTCCTTTGTATGCGCTAAAATTTTATCAAAAGAAGATTGACGATATTGATTGAGAAGATGAATATCAGCGCCCGCTGTTAATAATGAATTAATCAAGTGAGGATGAAGCATACCCCTATCACTAATCGCTAAATGAAAAGCTGTATCACCGTTATTATTCTTAGCATTCAATAATTCATTTTTATTCGGTTCTTTTTCTATTAATTGAAGAATAAAAAGATATAAATGACTATTGCGATTTTTTGCAGCATAGTGCAGCGGTGTGTTGCCTTCTCTATCAGGCGTAAACCAAAATTGATGATATGTTACTTTTTCTTCGTCAGATAATGTGCTGATCAAATGCATTATACGATGAAAAAGAAGTTCTACTGATTCATGATAACTTAATTGTGATGCTTGACAGATGAGCGTTTGTTCTTTGGTATTTTTTCCTAAAAGAATGGCTTGGCTTTCATCAAATGCATTCGTTTCAATTAAAGTTTTAGCTACGTGACGTAATGATAAATGAAACGCAAATGTTAAAAAATTAATGTTATTGTCATCGATATATAATAATGAAGGCTTAAAATCATCACCTTGATATGATAAAAAGTTGTGGATTTTTCTAGCTGCTTCAATTTGATTGCCTCTCGACATCGTTCCGATTAATGCAATTTCATCTTCGTGTGCGTTATCTCTCGCTTGCATGTGGATGATCTCCTCATTAATTTTAATGAGAAGAAAATAGCATAGAGGATTTAGAACAACAATATGCGACAGACTGTGTAATAGGATAAACTGGTAATGCATTACCATTTATGGCATGACTTAATGGTAATGCATTACCATGAAAAAAATCCCATTATGGTTGTTTGGATTTTTGTATTAATATTGTATAAATTATGATTAAAAATCAATTTTTTGACAAAATTATCATTATATTGTAAGCTATTTACTCATCTTTATGTGAGATCAATTATAATGCAACGCAAACATAAGCCCATTTCTTTTTTTCGTAGTCTTCAACAGCGTCAAGTCTATGGTAATGCATTAAGCCCTTATGATGAAGAAGGCGACAAAGAAGCAAAACGGTTCATTAATCTATTAGGCAATAGACGCGAGCCTATCTCTGAAACAGATAGAATAATCTATTTAAGTGAACTTAAACGTCTTGCCTTATTAGGCAGTGAACCTGCCCTTCACTATTTTAGAAATAATCTGAACGCAAGATTTACTACTTTCAGTACAATAGATTTAAATCATTCCTTTAGATCAATCACTGAAGAAGTTGCTTATTATACGTGTAATCCAAAATTACTTGTGGAAGCTTTTTATCTTTTTGCTTTTGATGTATGCGAGACAAATCAGCTATCATTTGTTCTACCCAATGTTGAGAAAGGATTTAATTGTTTAATTACCGCCGCTAACATGCAAGGGAAACATGCAACAATAGCATCTTATATACTTGCGTACTTATATTCTTCTGAACTTGGCTATCATTTTAATGATACAGTTCCACTAAATTTGACGTCTATCACCAATTTATATAATAAATTATGTACAGTATTAAATCGTGCCATCCAAGAAAATACTCCATCTAATGACATCAATTACAATCTCATTCTTCGCAAGGTTATCTTATTTTTTGCTGAATTAGGATGTAGGCAAGCTATCGTATATCTCATGAATTCATATAAAAATGGCAATACCGAACTAAAAATAAATAAAAATAGCGATCAGGAAAATAAATTAGGACAACGATTAGATAAGTTGTCTGACTTTTTAAAAGAAAAATATTTTGAATATTTTAAAATTGTCCTACAAAATACTAAACGATATGGTCATACTACTGTTAGCTTTCCATCTGTTGGTTTTTCTTATTTTGTCAATGTTTGGGGTAAAATCAAATATGGCGAGGATTATAATAAAGATACAGTCGATGCCATCATTAAGGAAGATTTTATTCAAGACGCGATGGCTGGCAATTTGATGGCATCTCTTTCATTAGGGATGCTAGCGTTTGAAGACAACAATTTAAATGAAGCTAAAATATGGTTTGAGAAAATTCTTGCGTGTTATCGAGATGTTAAAGTCGGAAAATCAAATGAAGTCATCATAGCCGCCAGAAAAATGTATGAAATAGCAAAAAATGAAAATTCAGCAAATCAAAATCAATTACTAATTAACGCGGCGGAATTAGGTTGTGTAACTAGTTTAATTCAGTTAGGAAAAATTAAATTAAAAGCAAATGATTTTAATGAAGCAAAAAAATATTTTGATTTAGCCATAGAACATTCTTCTTCTACTTCTATTCCTCACCAAATTTGCAATAAACTGAATCATGCATTTCATTTGAGTCAAGCAGTCGTCTCACCTTACTACTTTTATTTAAAAGGTGAAGAAATTAAAAGAGGCTCTCTCTCTGCAATTGATGAAATGAAAAGCATCGCTACGTTTACCCAGGATCTTGAATTACATAATGATTGGCAAGAAATAAAAAATGCACGTGAAATGAATCCTTATGCAGAAGTAAATGCAGAAATAATTGATGATTTAATCAAAAGAACACTAGAAAATCATGCTAGAGTCTATAGATATCAAATAGAACAACAAGCACCTAGATTAACGCGTCGTTTATAATCATTAATGTGTGTGATTGATAGATATCATTTCAATTCTCTTTCGGATATAAAAAATATTTAAAATCAATAAATAAGAGGAGAAATATTTACTTTTATGAAAGTGCTATAATATGAATATATCAGTTTTAATATTTAAAAAATTGTAAAAAAAATTAAAAATGAGGAGGCATAAATGCTTCGCCCTCCCAAGCCATCAACACCTAAATCAACTAAAACGACACGCGTTGTTGACGTACTTGATCATTCACTTAATCCTAATTCTAGCCCAGAAAATTGGGGTAAAAAAGATAATGCAGAATGGTGGGGAACGCTACTGAGTTATGATAAAAATTTTCGTCATCTTGAATATTGCATTGATTATGATGAAGCACTTGAAGAAGAAAACAACAAAAAAGCAGATATAGCTCGTGAAAAAATTTATGAGGTAATCGACCAGGCATATAAAGAATTTTCTTATTCTATAGAGAGCGGCATTGCAGACAAACGCATGCGTGATTCAACATTGAGAGAATATTTGGAGCTAGTAGGCGAGCAAATCAAAGAGGCAAAAAAAGCGAATAAGCATCCTCGTGAATTACTGGAAATTGCTTTAATCAAATTAAGTATTCTCAAGGATCTATCAAGATCATATGTTGTTGGAGAATTAACTGATGTCGAAAGAGTACCAGGAAAAATTTATATTAAAAATACAGATAAAAATTTTTTTGAATACGAATTAATTGGATTAGACGGTGAATTAAAAAAGGAAAAAATCTTATGGGCAGATTTGCCAGCTAACTTTAGAGAAAATACAAACACATTAGACAAAAGTACATGGTTGCCAGCCTTATTAGAGATAACATCGGCAGCAGGTTATACAGTTAAGGGAGGAGCATGGAACGTTGAAAGTGAACTTAATAATGTAGCTTGGGTGTCGCCAATAAACGGAGCTAATATCGCCACACGAAAAGAAGGTGACCCTCCCTACGATAGGATAGGCACCTACGTTAATCACATTATGAATTTACCTTTAACGCTAAACACGAGTGACATTAAAAAAGAAATAGGTAAAGGCGGTCTTTCACCAATATCTGAGAATGATAATGCATATAATAATTACATGCAGAACCCTTCCGTTCTGCCTTTTTATTCTGACAATGGCACCTTGGGATATAACACTATTTTGTGTGCCATATTTAACAATTATCTCCCCGTCAGTTTTGGTCTTAATCCTACAGCTGTCCACACCAATTTTTTCGCACAACAATCCTTTGGGACGGCACGTCATGATTATGGGCATTGTTTTTATAGAGTTCAAAATTTGAAAGATAAGCATCCCGAATTCTTTGAAAATTGCAGGGAAATGTATTTTGAATTATTTAAGCAAAGAAAAAATAATATGATAGATGAAAATACATTTAAAAAAGAATTATTAGTATTGTTTCTAATAGTTTTTGAACTAGGTGGTAATTATGTTAATGAATCTAAAATAAGAAATGTAATTATAGAAAGAACGCGTGATCTTGAAGAATCTGCGTCTTACTATGAGGACTCAGGTCATATGAATGAAATAATGCGTTTTAATACCTACTTATCATATAAGGAACACAAACAACACAAAACAGATAGGCCTGCTCTTAGCAAACAAGAGAAAGAAAAAGCGCATGCCGCATTAAATCAAATGACTATCATGGATACAATTGATTTTGTTAAGCCACTTCAAGATTTAGATTATCCATTTCCTGATATTATACAAAAGAAGCCATGGAAAGCTGGGCCCAGTTTACGAAAATCTTTGTTAGAGATGTTTGATGAATTTAATACGCGACATCCAGATTTTTATTCTCTTAAAAAAAATAGCACTGAGCAAGTGGATACACAGTCTTTTTTCTATAAACCGCCGCCGATTCCTGATTTTGACACTCAAAAATATAGCAAAGAACGTATAGAAAAATCGTTTGAAAAGAAATCGGATAAATAGAAAATATCCTGACATTATCATTGTAAGCGTTCACGCTACACTCATGACACCAGAGGTTGAGAGAGGATTTAACTGCTTAATTGACGCCGCTTATATGAAAGGAAAACATGCAACAATAGCATCTTATATACTTGCGTACTTATATTCTTCTGAACTTGACTATCATTTTAATAATACAGTTCCACTAAATTTGACGTCTATCACCAGTTTATATAATAAATTATGCACAGTATTAAATAATGCCAGACTTTTTGGGTATCAGATCGAACAACAAGCGCCTAGCATAACACGTCGGTTTTAATCATTTATGATGCCCACAAGTTCTTTGCCATCATACAATGCACTTCCTTTTCACCCGCATGATAAACACCAATCCGACAATCCATCGCAAAACTTGCCAACACATAAGCATCTGACATTGTCATTTTTTTCGTGACAGCAATCTTTTTTAACATTGCCATGGAAGCTGTTTTCATTGCTTCTTCAATATCAGCATTTTTTGCATAGGTCACAAAAAATTGTTGGTTATCTATTTTCGGCAAAACAAAAGCTTTGGCGCTAGCATTTTTAGGCACCATACAATAAACACCTTGCACACCATTGACGACTTCTGAAATAGGGCAATTCCACGTTTTATACATCATTTTTTCAGCTTCTTCTTGCGAAACTTTACGTACATCAACAATCAACTTAATCGTTTCTTGTTTGAGAATATCAAGCGCCTTATTCAAATCTTTGTCATAACCAACAGCAATCCACGCGGTTGGTGTTTCAACGCGAGGCCAATTTAAAGGTTTTTGTTTGATGACATCAATTGTCACATTAAATTCTTGGAATGCTGTTTCAATCGCCGTCAAATCAATTTCACCATTACCTTGTCCTGCATGCGAATCACCTGTCCAGAGATATCCCCCTTTTCTAAAAACAGGTAAATAAAGTGTTGTCCCTTCTGTCATTTCTCGAAGATCCATATTGCCGCCAAATGGACCTGGTGGGATTGAATCATATTGACCAGATTCAGCTCTTGCGACCGCCACAATGCCAGGGAACGGCGCTAATGGAACGGTAATACCAGGCAAAAACTGCATTTTTTTGTTTTTAACATCCAGGGCATAATATCTCACGCTTGGATTGGGAAATACTTTAGGAAATAAGCCTTTATTGTACGCGCTATTATTAGACGCATAAGCACGAGGTACAATTTTATTAAAATGGATTCGCAGCACATCGCCAGGTTCTGCATCATTAATATAAATAGGGCCCGTTAAAGTATGCGGACCGCGATTCGGGACCGCATTTTGTATTTTCATAATTTGTTCGATCGTCGCACCCGGTACGACTTGATTATCTGAAGCAGCCATCGTTTCAATTACGACAGTATCGCCAGGATTAATGGTTAATACAGGCTTGAGACTGCTATCAAATACACCCCATTGAGCGGTTGCAGGTGTCGCTGGCAGAATATAAGTGGTTTGCTGAGGGTGAGGTAGCTTAGCAGGAGCAACCATTTGATTTTGATCAAGTAATCCTGATAAAAACGGTAGACAACTTTCAGTTTGTGCCTGTGTCTGACTCGCTAATAAGAGGCTTAATCCTAACAAAATGATCCGTCTATTTTTAAAAATCATGAGTTATCCCTTTCTCTCAATTGGTTTTCAATTTCTTTAACCACTATAATACTCTTATCAACAAGTGCGCTAGGATGCAAGGACATGAACATGGACGCCAATCCTGAAGTAACTATTCATCAAGTCATTGAAGACTATTCAGCAAAATATGCTGATCATATTGCCATTCGAGATTGTGACAATTTAATTTCATATAGCTATGGCGAACTCAATCAAAAAGCAAATCAACTTGCCCATTACTTACGTTCATTTGAATTATCACCAGATAATTTTATTGCTATCGCATTAGATCGATCACCCGAATTAATCATAAGTATCTTAAGTGTTTTAAAATCAGGATGTGCTTACTTACCCTTAGATGCTGAACAACCAGAACAGCAATTAGAATTTATTTTGAATGATTCAAAAGCAGCCATACTCATTACGCAATCCAATTTAAAAGATAAATTCAAGGGATTTACTGGTCGTATTATTTTTATCGATGAAGATAAACATCATTATGAATCACATCCATCACATAATCCTGTCTCTCCTGTTCAACCTCATCATCTTGCTTACGTTATTTATACTTCAGGTTCAACAGGGAAACCCAAAGGCGTGTTAATTGAACATCAAAGTGTTGTAAATTATATTCGTTGGTTTAGTTTATATACGGTATGCCGTGCACAAAGTCGGATTGATTTTTCTTCTAGTATTGCATTTGACATGGCCGTGACAACAACGATTGCAGCGCTCGCCCTCGGTTTAGAAATTGTGATCTGCCAAGATCAAATGAAAAAAGATATTCGTCAATATAGGCAGTATTTACATCAGAATGAAATTAACATTATTAAATTAACACCAAGTTATTTAAAAGTGCTTATCCAAGATGTGAAAAATCATCTTATTGAATTACCTAAATTAAGCATGATTATTTTAGGCGGTGAGATACTGCATACAAAAGAATGCCAAGATTGGCTGGAAATTTATCCTCAACATATTTTATATAATGAATATGGACCAACAGAAACAACGGTCGCTGTCACTGAATTTAAAATCACTTCAATGAATATCACAGAATTAAATAGTATCGCACCGATAGGAAAACCAGGATTAAATACGTATTGCTTATTACCCGATCATGACATTGCAGAATTACATGTCGGCGGCAAATGTCTTGCGCGTGGTTATCTCAATCAAGAAGAAATGACAAAACAAGTTTTTATTCATGATGATGAAGAAAATAAATTATTTAAAACGGGTGATTTATGCCATTACTTGGAAGATGGTAATCTTGAATATGTTGAACGCATTGATGATCAAATTAAAATTCGAGGGTTTAGAGTTGAACCGGGTGAAACGGAAACATGTTTAGCGGCGCATCCAGAAATAGCTGAAATTCGTGTCGTCGCGCATCATCATGATTCAGATGAAAATCAATTGATTGCTTATTATATTCCAAAAGATCATGCTGCAACGCTTAAGCATGAAGCGTTACGAGAATATTTGCAAGAAAGACTTGCTGAATATAAAATTCCATCAGCATTTGTCATGGTGCCATCATTTCCTTTAACACCAAATGGAAAATTAGATAAAAAAGCATTGCCAAAACACACGCTGGTAGAATCGACCATAGCAGCAGAAACATCTACTGAAGAACAATTGCTTATCATTTGGAAAAAATTATTTCATCAATCACAATTAAGTATGGATAGTCATTTTTTTAATTTAGGCGGTCATTCATTAACAGCTGCTAGATTAGTGATTGAAATAGAAAATACATTTAATAAATCGATTAATATCAAAAATATTTATGAGGCACCTACGATTAGAGAATTAGCAACTGTTATATCGCATGCACTACCCACTCAAAATAAAGTTCAAGCCTCTCATTTTGTTACGCATCTTACTAAAGATATTCCACTCAGTGATTTTCAATTTTTATTTTGGATTTCTGGTTGGTTTGAACCAAAAATAAAAAAATTAAATATTATTGCAAGACGGCGAGTATCAGAAAAATTGGATATGAAAATACTCTTGTTGGCTTGGCAATGGGTACTTAAACAACATGAAGTATTATCATATCAAATTGAAAAAATACTCCCGCTCCAATACTTAAAAATGGATCATGACTTTCATATTAATGAAACAGATTTAAGTTCTTACTCGGACAATGAAGCTGAAAAAAAGCTAAATGTATCAATGGATGAATTACTCAATCATGATTGGCGTCGAAATAAACCTTTATTTGTCGTCAAAGCATTTCATCTCAAGGAAATGACAGAATTACAAATCAGCATTTCGCATTATCTATTTGATGATGCCTCAGAAGATATTCTCTTTGCTGATTTATCACGAGCTTATTGCTATTATAGTCAAAATAAACATTCCTTGCCGATTCAAGAGCCCATTCAATATAAAAATTATATTATGTATGAGAACGCTTACTTAAATCAGCAAATAGAACGTGATATTATTTTTTGGAAAAAATATTTAAGTCAAACTTATTTACTTCCTATTCCTGAAAATGAAATTATTCACAAAATGAATAATATGCCCTACTCTAGCTATTTGAATTTATCTAACGACATTATTATTCATCTCAATCATCTTTGTATTGCAGCTTCCATTAGTATCACTGACTTACTTTGTGCTAGTGTTGTACTTTCTCTCAAAAAATCAATTGAACATTTGAAAGGTGAAATGATAATTAATATTATTCGTTCCACGAGAAATAACGAAAGTCATGATAAAATGATAGGCTGTTTCCTCAGAATAGACGCGATTAAAGTTGATCTTGACACTACGTTAAATTTTATTGAATTGGCTAAGCAAATTCAGCAATCTCGGATAGAAACAGAGCCTTATCAAGCTTGTTCTGGTATGGTTAAATTAGCCTGTCTTGATCAGAAAAATTTGATTAAGCATCTTGCAATGAATTTTGTAGGAACTATTTATTGTAAATTATTTAAAAAAACTAAATTAAACTTTACGATGTTACAAATGTATGCTCGTTTAAAATCATTAAAAAACAAACAACAATTTATTGTTAACATTAATTTACTTCATCATTTTCTTCAAGATACTAATAATGAAAGCTTATTTGGAAAGGAACTTGTTAAAATTAAATTACATGAATACGATTTATCGTTGATCAATAATGTGCTGGATATTTGTTTGTTTAAAAATATGGATGATAGTTATTTAGTTGTGTCTGGGAATTTAAAACTAGGTTTTCGTGAGCGTTTGGGGAGGAATATTATCCAGTTTTTAGCTGAAAAAACCTCATGAATGACCTTCTTGAAAACCTCAAGAAAACCACAAGAAAACCTCCGTAGAAGGGTGGGGTGGCGATGGCCATTTTCAAAAATGGAAGCACGTATCACGGGTCAATACAATGCAAGACGGCCCGCGCAACGGTACACCTTTAACAGAGTGGTTGTTAGTTTTATAACTTCGATTAAGCAGCAGTGATGCGGGCCTCCTAATCTTCGACATTACTAATGCTTCCATTTTTGAAAATGCCATCACCACCCCACCCCATCAACTCCGTTGTTCACATTCCCAAAAGCATACCTCCCCTCCCTAACCCTCCCCTCCAGCAAAAAACGCTGGAGGGGAGGGAACCGAGATTTTAATCTTCTCCTCGTAGCAACAGACCGAGATTTTAACTTTTTCCTCGTAGCAACAGATCGAGATTTTAATTTTCTCCTCGTAGCAACAAACCGAGATTTTAACTTTTTCCTCGTAGCAACAGACCGAGATTTTAACTTTTCTCTCATTATAACTAAGCTATATCATTTTCTTTCCCCTCCCCTCCAGCGTTTTTTTGCTGGAGGGGAGGGTTAGGGAGGGGAGGTAAGCTTTTGCTTTTGCTTTTGCTTTTGCTTTTGCTTTTGCTTTTGCTTTTTGTTTTTTGTTTTTCCCATCACCACAAGCGGAAGGAGGTAGGGGCAGGGTGGATTAATCCTTTTAAAAAAATAAGTCATCGTTATGTCGAAGATTAGGAGGCCCGCATCACTGCTGTTTAATCGAAGTTATAAAACTAACAATTTTTCTATCACAAGTGTACCGTTGCACGGGCCGTTTTGAATCGTATTGGTACTGTATTATTGACTTATTTTTTTAAAAGATTAATCCACCCTGCCCTGACTCGAATCATTTAAAGATTAATCCACCCTGCCCTGACTCGAATCATTTAAAGATTAATCCACCCTGCCCTGACTCGAATCATTTAAAAGATTAATTTAGCCTGTCCTAACTCGAATCATTTAAAGATTAATCCACCCTGTCCTGACTCGAACTCGAACTCGAACTTAAGTAATATTCCACGTCGCTTCCACACCAAATACTTCGGTATGATAATCAACATTCCCTTCTAAATTATTTTGTGTCACTGGATTAATATAATGAATAGGAACTTTAACAGGGAAAGAATAACCATAACCCACATCCCATGTTAACTTGCAGTTTTGTATGTATCTTAAACCAATATCGACACCAATTTGATTTGGATCAACAATTAAAACATCTCTACTGCCTGTCGTTGTCGATCCTTCAGAATAAGTTAAACCACCACGAACCAACCATTGTTTTGCCAATTGATAGCGTGATCCCAAAGCAAAAAACCATGTATTTCGAAAATTTCTAGGAATGATTTCATCAATAGGTCCTGTTGGAGAAGCAACATGATTGGCATGATCAGATCGATAGATACCCCAATTTTGATATTCAATCGATCCCATGATTGCCCAACATGACGAAACATCGTGATAAATACTCAATGTAGTTTGTGAAGCCAATGGCATTGTCACAGTAAAATTTGAAGTCCGAGCATTAGGCAAAGCGGGGAATGGAAATGCAGCGCTGCCTGAATAAAATTTACTGCTGCCAGATAAGTGAGTAATAATTTGTGATCGATAAGATAAACCAACTCGTGTCGCAGGTGTAAATTCATAAAGAATACCCGCATGCCAACCGGGTGTTATCGCTGAGGCTTGATTCAATAATATTGAGTCGTTTGTCGTCAGCGGTTGTGTGCGTACAGCGTTTCTCTCCGATAATCCAAAATAAACAATATCAACACCAATACCAACAGAAAGTTTTGGATTAATACGAAAGGCCAAGCTAGGACTTAAGTCATAAGACTTATCATATGCCCTATTCACTTCGTAACGTACAATAGAATTAATCGGATAATTAATACCGAGTCCATACAAACTAAGTAAGCTCACACCAAAATGCCATCTATTATTAATCGGTATCGTATAATGAAAATAAGGCAAAACAGCAGCTGTACTTGTTGAAGTATGACCAGTACTAAAGATCGGAGAATTAATAAAGAAGCCGCCGCCTAAAGGCACCGTTGTCCCTGGATTTGACATAGTTCCGTTGTAGTATTGATGCGTATAAGGCACCATGGCTAGCACAATGAGTTGTTGATGGTCGACGCGTGTTAAACCAGCCGCATTATAAAAATTCGTGGCTGCATCTTCCGCAATTGCGGCGCCGCCAGCGCGTCCTTCGCCAAGCTCAGAGACACTTTCGAGTGGAATAAAAATGTTAGCAGCAAATATGTTCGTAGATAAGAACATCAGCATCATTACAACAAAACGGGACTTAATGTAACGCGACAAACAAACTAAATTTTTCATATCATGCCATCATCATTGATAATATTTTCCAAGCTGGAAATAATACACGAGTCATATTTTCAATACTATAGGATTTTTATGCAGAATTAAAAATTTAAATGGATTGCGCTATTATCCTGAAAAATTGTCATCCTGAGCGTAGCGAAGGATCACTAAAATACGCTGATGACATTTGTTGGTGATCCTTCGCTACGCTCAGGATGACAACGTTTTACTAATATAACTTAAATTGTATACTCTGCACTTTTAACCCCCTCCGACTCAGGCGAACTCATATAAAATCCAACTGTTTCACTATTTCTACTTTTACAATCAAACAAACCCGATTGAGGATCAGAATATCGCATATCAAGCGGATTACAAATCATCGCCCTAATCGTTCTTGGGCCCGAACCCGGCATACCTGCATGCACCACTTTTCTATTATCAACTAATAAAATATCCCCTTTTTGCCATAAGCATGAACAATAATAATCTCTCATCAGTTGTGCTAAGGCTTTAATTTCTTTTTCATTGAAACAACTTTTTACTTTAACATCGTTAAATGGTAACGAATCCTTATTTTTACGATTGGCCATATAATTTTTATATTTTGAAACAATAATTTTAAAAGATTCTTTAGGCGAATAAAAAAGAGAAGCGAATACCATATAAATAACTTCAGGTATTTTTAATACAGCATCAGGCAACCGCCAAACAAATCGATGCCAAAACCACATTTTACCTGGATAATCTTTAATGAATTTTTTTCTTAAAACAGCATTTAACGTAGGCAATTCAAAATAATTAATTTGCAATGATTTTTTATTAGTAACAGGATGAATAAATACATTAGGTTTATACATTAAAATAAATTTTTTATCGTTTACCGTAACAACAGGCAAATCAAATTGTTTACATATCGCTTCAATTTTTTTATCAGAGAGATGATATCGTTCGGCTACTTCTGACATCAACCATTTAGAAACAAAAAAATTATTTTTTTCTAATTTTGTTTGTAATGCTTGATCTAAAAACGGATATATCTTTTCCATGTTAATGATACCCGTTTCGCCGCCCGTTGAAGAAGGCTTTAAACAGCAAAATGAAATATAAGTTGGGACATCGGTACTATAATAATTTTCACTATGAAATCCACCCAGGTACAACGTGCCACCTGTTTTATAAACCGCATTTGTATGCAAGACATATTTTGAATTGCCGACATGAATACGGCCTTGTTCTGACATAAAAGCTTCACTGATTCCTTTCATGCCTCGAATACTGAGCACCGTCGTTTCAAAATCTTCTTCTGATACAATATTAAAACCTCTTAACAAAACAGCGCCGTAATGCGACATGTCATTGAGAATTTTATCAGTATTTGAAATTAAAAAGGCTTGTAAGAATTGAACGCTATTATCTTCTTTTGCTTCAATGACAAATGGCATTTCATTTTCTTTGGATAAAACTAATCTTTCATTGGGGTTTAGAAAACGTGTTGTTACGCCAGCATATTCATTATGCATCACTGAAACTCCTGTTTCATCATGAGGTAACTGATATGACTATAACATGAAAGTTATTGAGTTTCAGGTTGTTGGGCTTCGACCTTGTTGGGCTTCGACCTGCGAAAGCAGGTCGAAGCCCAACAAGGTCGAAGCCCAACATAACAACCTACAGAGACTTTTAAAATACTTTACCCATTGTTACTTTCGGATAATCACGACGATATTCAGGCGCAGTCTGAGAAGTTAACGATTGCGTTAATCGTGAATACAAGGTTCCAACATAATCGGTTACTCGAGGAGGAGTAGTAGCAATAGTAGTAGTTGTTGTTATTGTTGATACAGGCACAAATCGCTCCCCCTGTTCTCGCATTGCTTTTTCTTTTATTATTCGAGCCTGCACAGGTTTATCATTAAAATGAATCGAAAACAATCGATCCAATTTCTCTACACAAAATTTTATTGTTTCTGGATGGATTGCTTTGTTCTCCGATTCATCTTTTAATAAATCCAGAATGGAACGGATTTTACCGGATAGATGAAATGCCACTAAGGTAACCTCTGTTTCCATTTCATCCAACTCATTTATAATCTGTTTAACACAAGCTGGCCGATAGAGTTCACATTTTATTTCACGTTCCACTCCACCAATTAATCCTTTCCAGTCCGGCTTATCTCGCATCTCTTGTAAAATACACTTTAATTGAGCATGGATATTTTCAATATAATTTTGCATTTTATTTCTTATTACAATCCATTGTTTAATGTGATCTATTTCAATAGCATTTTTATTGAGATGTATAATATCCAAATCGCAATTAAGATCTTTTAATAACGCCTCTAAATTTAATCGCAAATTATCATCAATATCTATCAGGTTCATCTGATTTATTTTTTCAGCATCAAATTTAAACAGCGCTCGATAGCAAGTCAATAAACTATCATAAATATCAATTAATTCATCGCCAAGTAATAGATGTGCTTCATCACACATTGTTATCTGTAATTTTCTGATCGCTAATAAACACACATCCATATAAAAAGAAGAGGATGAAATTGCATTCAACAATTTAGACAGATTTTTATTGATATTATTGTTATTGATGATAAACGTAATGCAACATGTCATGATATCTAAGAAATTTCGTTTTTCTAATGTCATGGCTAACTCAATCGTTGATATATGACGTCTGTTGACAGTATCAATCTTTTCCCCCCGTTCAATTAAATGTTTTACAACAGGCAATGAATAGTGGCACGGTTGCATAAATACATTAAGACATTTATTTTGTATTTCTTGAGGTATGCTTTTACTAGCCAAGATAATGATGCTTAAACAATCCAGTTGATAACGCAGTAAAGCATATTCAATCGGCGTCAAATGATTATGCCCATATTTTACATTAAGAATATCTGATGAGTCATCAATAAAATATTTAACAATGCCAACTTCATTTAAATCAATAGCATCAAAAATTGTTACATTACGCTTGCGCACTTCTTTCTCGCGAATGGTCTGACGATCTTCAATAAGAACAGGTATTTTAATTTTTCCAACGACAGTAAATTCTTTTTCAATAACAGGCTCATAATCATCCTCATGAAGCGTTAGCGTTCCATCTTGACTACCTAAAATTAAAATCATTCGACATAAATTAACCATGCCAGCTTGAGCAGCGAGATGACACGCTTTACCATAACCATATGAATCTTTTTTATCCGTTTTTTTATTTGTCTTAATGATCGCCAAAACAGAAGACCACCGTTTTTTTAATGCCGCATAATGAATAGGCGTAAAACCTTGTTTATTTTTTGCCGCAAGATCCGCGCCTTCTCTAATGAGTGCAGGAATGATTTCAAAATTATTTTTTTCAATAGCATCGAAAAGTTCTTGTGTGCGAATTTCTTGTGCTAATTCTGCCAATGAAATGGCATGCGTTCTGGTTTTCATTTTCTTATCCTCGTTTGTTGTAAAATATACATGTATATTTTACGGGTTACTGTTATAATATACCTGTATATTTCACGGGTTGAATAACCAATGAAACGTTATCTTATTGATAAATTGAAAGATTGGCTCATGTCCCCTTCCCGCAAACCGGCTGTGCTAAGAGGTGCCCGTCAAGTAGGCAAAACGTGGGTGGTCAGAGAACTTGCTAAACAAACTGGCAAGCAATTAATCGAGCTTAATCTTGAAAAACAACGCTCTCTTGCTATTCATTTTGAAAGCAATGATCCATCGACAATTTTATTAAATTTAGAAAGTGCGCTGAATCAATCTATTCATCCAGCGGACTCTATTTTATTTTTAGATGAAATTCAAGCCGCACCTGAACTCTTTGCAAAATTACGATGGTTTTACGAAGACATGCCAGAGCTAGCTGTGATAACGGCAGGATCATTACTAGAATTTGTATTGGAAAACCATACATTTAGCATGCCCGTTGGACGTATCCAATATTTTTTTATTGAACCATTAGGATTTGAAGAATTTTTATTAGCAAAAAATGAGACACATTTATTATCAGCTATAGAAAAAGTAACGATTGAAAAACCATTGAACACTTCATTGCATGATAAAACGAATCAATTATTCAAGGAATTTGTCATTGTTGGCGGGATGCCAGAAGCAGTTTCTACTTGGATTAAAACATCCTCATTAGAAGCACTTGCAGAAGTACATAATAATTTAATCAATACTTATCAAGATGATTTTACAAAATATGCAGGGAAATTATCGATTACTTATTTGGAAGAAGTATTACATGCGGTACCAAAATTATTAACCAAAAAATTTGTTTATAGTCATGTGGATTCTAACGCGCGGCATGAAAATATTAAACAAGCATTAAATTTACTATTAAAAGCACGTCTATGCCATAAGGTGCAATGCGTTAGTGCGAATGGTATTCCAGTCGGCGCTGAAGTGAAATCAAAAATATTCAAAATTATTTTGATTGATGTGGGTTTAGTTTCAACAATGTTAGGTTTAAAGCTGTATCAATTTAATAACGTGGAAGATATTTTAGTTATTAATAAAGGAGCATTAGCAGAACAAGTTGTTGGGCAATTATTACGATTATTATCGCCATTTTATGTTGAGCCAACATTGCATTATTGGAGCCGCGAATTAGCCAATTCGAACGCTGAAATTGATTATTTAATTCAAGATAATCAACGATTGATTCCGATTGAAGTGAAGGCTGGTGTTGAAGGAAAACTCAGATCATTGCATCAATTCATGAATGAAAAACCCTGGAAACTTGCTATTCGTTTTTATGCAGGCCCTGTTCAACTCGATCATATCAAATCAAAAACAACAACGGGTGATTCGAATGATTATAAACTTATTTCACTACCATTTTATTTGTTGGGTCAGGTGGATAAATTGCTAAAATATTTGTAATCATTCAGAGGTCAGGGAAAAGAAGTTTTAAAAACTACCTCCTCTCCCCATCCCTCTCCTCCAGCAAATAACACTGGAGGAGAGGGGGCGTTCTAATCAAGCTCGTCAACAATACTACTTCCTCTTTACATGACTTGAATTTGAAAAATATTCACGAGAATACACTGGTTCAAGCATAATTCCAGATGATTGTGACGGTTGTTGAAACATGACACCAGCATGAGGATAGTCACTTCTACGAGTTGCATTCGTCGTATTCATTGAGGCTTTATTCGTATAGATCGTTTGGACTGGCGTATAGTATTGTGCTGTCTGTTCAGCTTGTTTTACTTCTTCTGGTTTTGCTCTCTGCTGCATTTGTTCTACCTCTTCTTGTTTTACTTTCTCTCCACGACAAGTAGATAAACTTTGTCGAATATCGCTTTTCTCATCATCACTTAATTGGTTTCCAAATCTTTGAAGTCTTTCCTCCAATTCATACATGATATATCTACGCACAGCAGAAAATTGTTCAGAAGAAAATGATGGCGATGATAATGCATCTAACAATCGATTTATTTTAATATTGATATTTTTTGCACGTAAATCATATACAAACCCAGACTCCGTAAAGAACTTTCCTAATATGCTGTCCACCACACATAACATCACATGAGTAAAATCTTCTTTTGGTAATGCCATTGCTAATGCTATGGTCGACATTTCCTTTCCGTCAGGAATGGCATGGATATCTGCGCCTTTCAGAATTAAATATTTTGTGATCTTTAATGGATAATTAAACTGATGCATAAAGAAATGAAGACAGGCATCTTGATCTTTTTGGCAAAGAAAACGGACATTCATCACCATAACGCCTAAACATTTAAGCTTGTTATGCGCTAAAGCATATTGAATAGGATTTAAATTTTCTTTTTGATACATGACATCATCCGAGGGCACCCATTCGACGCAATAAGATTTAAGCACATCAAGATTATCTGAATCAATGGCATCATAAATAGGATGACTAGATTTGATTTCTTTCTTATCAAAAACATCTATTCTCAGACTCATTATTTTGTTCTCTTTATATTAAGGTTGTCATCCTAAGCGCAGCATGTCATGCCAGCGAAAGCTGGCATCTATTTTTATTCGACAATTCACTGGATGCCAGCTTTCGCTGGCATGACATGCTGCGCTCAGAACGACAAGCTTTTCTTTTGCTCAGGATGACAAGACGTATCTAGCCCCAACGCTTTACAAATTTCAATCGCTGCATCTGCTTTATTCAGCGTATAAAAATGCAAGCCTGGTGCGCCGCCTGCAATTAATCGTTCGCAAAGATCGTGAACAACTTCTAATCCAAATGCTTTAATCGCAGCAATATCATCACCATAAGATTCTAATCGTTTACGTATCCAGCGTGGAATTTCCGCACCGCAATTATCTGAAAAACGAGCAAGGCGACTGAATTGCGTGATCGGCATGATACCAGGCACAATGGGTATTGCAATACCATGTTTCTCGCAATCTTCTAAATAATAAAAATAAGCATCAGGATTGAAAAAATATTGTGTAATCGCACTATCAGCGCCTGATTCATATTTGCGTTTTAAATTAAGTACATCATCGTGTGCACTTGAAGCTTGCGGATGAATCTCAGGGTACGCCGCAACAGAAAGATGAAAAGCATTGCCTAGATGCGATCGAATAAAAGCCACTAATTCGCTGGCATAAGTTAATTCACCTGCTTGCACCATGCCGGAAGGTAAATCTCCTCGCAAAGCAATGACACGATTCACACCCATCATACGATAAGAAGTGATGATGTCTAAAATTTCTGCTTTATTAGAACCAATACAAGCTAAATGCGGCGCGACATTCACTTGCGTTTGAGATTGTAAACGTTTGACAGTTTCTATTGTGCCTGTTCGTGTTGAGCCACCGGCGCCGAAAGTGACAGAGAAAAAATGAGGATTGAGTTGGGTTAATGATGAAGCTGCTTGCATCAATTGATTGATGCCTTCTTCTGTTTTCGGTGGAAAAAATTCAAAGCTAATTGTAAAAGACATATACTACCCCAAATTCGTCGCCAACCAACGTTTAACAACCCCTACATCCATTTCTTTACGTGCAGCATAATCAATGACTTGATCTTCAGCAATTTTTCCCACACCAAAATAACGCGAAGCGGGATGCGAAAAATAAAATCCACTGACAGAAGACGCGGGCCACATCGCAAAATTATCGGTTAAATGCACGTCAATCGTTTCACTCGCATTTAACAACTTAAATAAAGCTGGTTTCTCAGTATGATCAGGACAAGCAGGATACCCCGGTGCAGGACGTATCCCTTGATATTTTTCTGCGATCAATTCTTCATTCGACAATTCTTCTTGAGCAGCATAAGGCCAGAATTCCCTACGCACTCTCGCATGCATATGTTCTGCAAAACCTTCTGCTAAACGATCAGCCAATGCTTTAAATAAAATACTATTATAATCATCATGCGACTGTTCAAACACTTCTAATTGCTTTTCCATATCAATGCCCGATGTCACCACAAAACCACCTAAATAATCATATAATCCTGATGATTTAGGTGCAATAAAATCAGACAAACATAAATTATATTTATTTTCTGCTTTTTGTGTTTGTTGACGCAGCATGCAAAATTTCGCAATCACTTGATCACGATGATCATCAGCATACACTTCAATATCATCACCTACACTATTCGCCGGAAAGAATCCAATCACTGCATTCGCACGCAGCCATTTTTCTTGAACCATTTTTTTAAGCATGATATTGGCATCATGAAATAATTGTTTCGCACTTTCGCCTACCACTTTATCTTCTAATATTTGCGGATAACGACCTGCTAATTCCCACGTACTAAAAAAAGGCGTCCAATCAATATAATTGATTAAATCAGCTAAATTATAATCGATAAATGTTTGTAGACCTAAAAAAGCAGGTTGAATCACTTGATGCACATCCCAAGTAATCGGCATTTTATTTTCACGCGCTTTATTTATACCAATTAATGACGTAGCCGATTTTTTATTTTGATGTAACTCTCGCAAAGCAGCATAAGCTTGACGTGTCTCATTCACGAAATTATTTTTTGTTTCTGGATTTAATAATTGACTCGCAACACCCACCGCACGTGAAGCATCGACCACATGTATAGTCGCTTCTTCATAATGCGGTTCGATTTTTAATGCAGTATGCGCACGTGAAGTGGTTGCACCGCCAATTAATAAAGGCAAATGAAAAGATTGTCTTTGCATCTCTTTTGCCACATGCGTCATTTCTTCTAATGACGGCGTAATCAAACCACTCAATCCAATAATATCTGCTTTTTCTTCGCGAGCTGTTGCTAAAATTTTTTCACACGGCGTCATGACACCCAAATCAATAATGTCATAACTATTACAACGTAATACTACACCCACAATATTTTTTCCGATATCGTGCACATCACCTTTCACTGTCGCAAGAATAATTTTACCTTTAGATTTTGCAACGCTTTTATCCGCTTCTAAAAATGGCTCGAGATAAGCAACAGCTTGTTTCATCACGCGCGCACTTTTTACCACTTGAGGCAAAAACATTTTACCTGCACCAAATAAATCGCCCACAATATTCATCCCATCCATGAGCGGGCCTTCAATCACTTTGAGCGGATGCCCTAACACCACGCGCGCTTCTTCAGCATCTTCCACAATATATTGATTAATGCCACTCACTAAGGCATGCGCGAGACGTTCAGTCACCGGTTTCTCTCGCCAACTTAAATCTTCTACGCGTGTTTTAGCTTGACCTTTAACATGGCTCGCTGCTTCTAATAAACGATCTGTCGCATCAGCTCGTCGATTTAATAAAACATCTTCAATCAATACCAATAAATCTTTTGGAATATCTTCGTAGATCGCTAAATTTCCCGCATTCACAATGCCCATATCCATGCCCGCTTGAATCGCATGAAATAAAAAAACAGCGTGAATCGCTTCGCGAATCGCTTGATTACCACGAAATGAAAATGACACATTACTCACACCGCCGCTAATTAAAGCATGTGGTAAAGTTTGTTTAATGCGTTTAATTGCTTGAATAAAAGCTAAAGCATACGCGTTATGTTCGTCAATGCCAGTTGCAACAGCAAAAATATTAGGATCGAAAATAATATCTTCTGCAGGATAACCAATTTGATTCACTAAAATATCATACGAACGTTTACAAATTGTTACTTTACGTTCTTCTGTATCAGCTTGACCATTTTCATCAAACGCCATCACAACAACCGCAGCACCATATCGTCGCGCTAACATTGCTTTTTCAATAAAAGAAGTTTCACCATCTTTTAAACTGATCGAATTAACAATACATTTTCCTTGCGCGCATTTTAAACCGGCTTCTATCACTGACCATTTAGAAGAATCAATCATGATAGGAACACGTGAAATGTCTGGTTCCGCTGCAATTAAATTGAGAAATTTCACCATGGCAGCTTCAGCATCTAACATGCCTTCATCCATATTGATATCGATGATTTGCGCGCCATTTTGTACTTGATCTAATGCAACTTGCAGTGCAGTGTTATAATCATTTTGACGAATTAATTCAGCAAAACGTAATGAACCCGTGACATTTGTTCGCTCGCCAACATTCACAAACAAAGAAGTTTCATCAATCACTAAAGGTTCTAAACCACTTAATCGACAAGCGGGTGAAATGATGGCAAGTTGACGCGGCGGAATATTTTTTACGATGTCAGCCATTGCTTTGATATGATCAGGCGTAGTACCACAACATCCGCCCACTAAATTAATAAATCCTGATTGAGCAAAATCTTGAATGACAGCTGCCATTTGTTCTGGTGTTTCATCATAAGCACCAAATGCATTAGGTAAACCCGCATTGGGATGAATACTCACGAAGGTATCTGCGATTTGAGATAACTCTGATACATAAGGACGTAACGCTTCTGGTCCTAAAGCACAATTTAATCCCACACATAAAGGATTAGCATGTCGAATGGAATACCAAAAAGCTTTTGTCGTTTGACCTGATAAGGTCCTGCCGCTCGCATCCGTAATCGTGCCAGAAATCATGACGGGTAATCGTATTTGATGTATGGCAAAATAATTTTCTATCGCAAAAATAGCGGCTTTTGCATTTAAGGTATCAAAAATTGTTTCGACCATGAGGACATGCGCACCCCCATCAATTAATCCTTGTATGGCTGTTGTATATGATGAAACTAATTCATCAAAATAAACATTACGAAAACCAGGATCATTCACATCAGGAGATAAAGAAGCCGTTCGATTGGTTGGGCCTAAAATGCCGATGACAAAACGCGGCTTATCAGGTGTTTGCTTTGTTAGATCATCGCAAGTTTGCCGCGCTATTTGTGCAGCTGCAAAATTAAATTCATAAGCTAATTCACTCATATGATAATCAGCTAGCGCAATGGCCGTCGAATTAAAACTATTAGTTTCGATAAAATCTGCGCCTGCTTCAAGATAAGCGTGATGAATATCACGAACAATTTGAGGCTGCGTTAAAGAAAGTAAATCATTGTTGCCTTTGAGTGAATGAGCAAAATCTTGAAAACGTTTCCCACGAAAATCACTTTCTTGCAATCCATAAGATTGGATCATGGTGCCCATGCCGCCATCTAATAATAAAATGCGTTGGCGTAAAAGTGATGTTAGTCGTGATTGCATATTTTATAACTCAAAGTCTTCGACATAAAAATTCTTTATTAATTGATCACTAGCACGAAATGCAACAAACATCGTCGCAGCGAAAAAGTTAACTCAAAGTCTCGTCGTTGCGAGAAGGGCGAAGCCCGACGAAGCAATCCATTAAAAAGGCCTGTCTCAACAGGTTTTAACTGGTGTTGTCTGGATTGCTTCGTCGGGCTTCGCCCTCCTCGCAACGACGAGACTTTGGGTTAACTTCCGATTAACGTTCGAGGGTTAGCTTTCGCATAGGATCATACTCTGCACCAAAAAGAGTATCTTCTATCATGCTGCAGATAATATGTCCAAATATAATATGGCATTCTTGAATTTTCGGGGTGTCAGTTGAGGGAATATTTAAAATAAGATCACAACGATCGGTTAATAAAGGAGCTTGTTTACCGGTGAATGCAATGGTTGTTAATTGCTGCGCACGAGCTGTCTCAAAAGCACGCAAAATATTTGGTGATCGACCAGAAGTCGAAATACCAATGAAAATATCACCAGGTTGTCCTAACGCTTCAATCTGACGTGAAAAAATATATTCAAATGCGTAATCATTGCCTGCTGCTGTCAAAATGGAAGTATCTGTGACCAATGACAATGCTGCCAAACCTGGTCTGTGATACTGCAAACGTACGACTAATTCAGCGGCTAGATGCTGTGCATCTGCTGCACTACCACCATTACCCGCAAATAAAATTTTCTTTCCTGCTTGTAAAGCTTGTATACAAGTTGCAGCAATATCTTCTGACACCTTTTGCAACGCAGTATCTTGTTGCATGTGGTGCAAGAGAGTAGCTAGTTTTTGAAGTTCCGTTTGTATCAAAGGATGCATTGAATGTCTTTCAGCTTGAAAAGAAGGTATTGTAGCAAAAGTTGTTGGGCTTCGCTATGCTCAGCCCAACCTACGTTTATACCGCAAAATTAGCAGTAGGTTGGGCTGAGGCCTGCGAAGCAGGTCAAAGCCCAACCCTACGTTTATGTCGCAAAACTAGCAGTAGGTTGGGCTGAGACCTGCGAAGCAGGGCGAAGCCCAACAATACCACGTTTATTTATGCCGCAAAATTAGTCAATAGAAACTTGATTTTCTATTGCTTTTAATTTGCTTGGTTTCAGCCTGGATAAACCTTTGACTTTGGATAAATCATCAATGGTTTTGAAATCACCGTGCTTTTTACGATATGCCACAATCGCTCTTGCTTTAGCAGCATTAACGCCTTTGACTTTCATTAAGTCTTTAGCGGTAGCAGAGTTCAAATTCACTTTGGATGAATCTGCGGCATTTGCTGTTTGCTGCGTCGTTGCAGATTGTGCATTTTGATCAGTTGTAGCACCGGCATTGTCAGCTAATTGTTGAGCAACGGCCGTGCCTTGATCATTCGCATTTTGTGCATTGGGATTATTTGAAGCATCATCTGCAAATACTGGGCTCGTGAGAGCAATCGCAGCAACTGCAGCGAGTACTGAACGATAAAAAGACATGATAAACTCCTTGGTTTAAAAGTTGTTTCGATAAATGGATTTGATAAACCCCAAGAACTGGGATTTACAGTTTCACCTAGAAATTAAAACATAATCTGGGTAAACCGCAAAGAAAAATATTACTTTTTTATCAATAAAAAATCTAGGGTTTATTTGGTAAGTATTCACCTAACCCGTTCGTCCCATTCGGCGGGCTCAGGACGAACGGAACCTAAAAAGTGAATGTTTATGGATTTACAGGTATTCCCGCTAATGGATTTATCATAAGTGATTTTTTTTATGCCGAATTTTTGTTAGACTTGAAAACTTACAAAAGCTTAAGAAGAGGATATGCATTCAATGTCATCAATAACACGGCTATCGTTATCAAAAATATCATTCATCACATCTATTACTTTCATCTCAAGCTTACTGGCCCTATCAGCCTTCGCAAACCCCGTCATTCCGGTTCCCACACAAGTATTACAACCTACTTTCACCCCCACCGCGCCTAATCTCGATGCCAATGCCTATATCCTAATCGACGCAGCCAGTGGAAAAATCATCGCAGAAAAAAATGCTGATGGCCGCGTGCCGCCAGCCAGTTTAACCAAACTCATGACCATGTATATTGTTTCCAGTGCATTAAAAACTGGTCAATTGCATCTCAACGATAAAATACGCGTCAGCACAAAAGCATGGAAAACAGAAGGTTCACGCATGTTTGTCAAAGCAGGCGATGATGTGCAAGTACGTGAATTAGCACAAGGTGTTGTTGTGGCGTCAGGTAATGATGCCGCTGTTGCACTCGCTGAATATATCGCAGGCAGTGAAGATTCATTTGCCGCGATCATGAATCAACAAGCCAGTTTACTCGGCATGAAGAATAGTCATTTTATTGATAGCACCGGTCTCCCTAATCCAGGCCATTATTCCACTGCTCGTGATCTTGCGACACTTACGCGAGCTTATATCATCAATTTCCCTGAAGATTATAATTATTATTCTGAAAAATGGTTTAGCTATAACGGCATACGTCAACCGAATCGCAATCGTTTATTATGGCGTTATCCTTATGCTGACGGCTTAAAAACAGGCCATACAAACGAAGCGGGATATTGTTTAGTTGCGTCTGCGAAAAAAGATGGTATGCGCTTAATCAGCGTTGTATTAGGCGAGCCGACAGATCAAGATCGTACGGAAGATTCCATTCGATTACTCACTTACGGATTTCGTTTCTTTGAAACACATAAATTATATGATGCTGCAGCGCCATTAGTACAAGCGAGAATTTGGGAAGGCAGTAAATCAGAAATTCCTTTAGGTATCACACAAGATTTATATGTCACTGTACCAACAGGTCAATACAAACGCATACAAGTCAATATGGTTGTGAATAATCCATTGAAAGCGCCTGTCGTAAAAGGTCAAGTGTATGGCATGTTAAACGTCGTTTTAAATAATCAAGTGATTAGTTCTCAACCTTTAATCGCACTTGAAACCAGTGACCGCGGCAATTTTTGGGACCGCGCAACGGATACCGTGAGATATAATTTACATAAATATTTTTCTAAATCAGATGAAAAAGTAAATACAGGTTAATCGTGGCAAATGAAACGAAAAAAAATGGCGATTCACTCCTGACTTTTCCTTGTAATTTTACGATTAAAGTATTTGGACAAGGATCAGATGAGTTTGAACATGCTGTTTTAATGATTATTAATAAACACGTATCAAATGCAGCTGATCGCGCCATTCAAACACGCGACAGTGAAAATGGTAAATATCGATCGCTGTCGATTACGGTACACATAGAATCAAAACAACAATTAGATGCGATTTATCATGACTTATCAAATTCACCGCATGTATTGATGGCGTTATGAAAACAATTGCTGAAGCGGTTCACATTCACTGGCTAGGACAGCAAGATTACACTTCTTGCTGGGAAGCCATGCGTCAATTCACTGATCAACGTCATGAAGAAACCATCGATGAAATTTGGTTGTTAGAACATTTTCCCGTTTTTACACAAGGACAAAATGGCAAACCAGAACATTTGTTAAATGCGAACGACATTCCTGTTGTACAAACAGATCGAGGCGGTCAAATTACTTATCACGGACCAGGTCAATTGATGGTCTATACCTTAATTGATATCAAACGAAAAAAATGGCAGATTCGGCAATTCGTTTCGCAATTAGAACAGGCTGTGATCAATCTCTTGTCTGATTATCAAATCAATGCCGTATCTAAATGCAAAGCCCCTGGCGTGTATGTTGATGAGAAAAAAATTTGTTCAATTGGATTACGCGTACGACACGGATGCGCTTATCATGGTATTGCTTTTAATATTTTCATGGATTTATCTCCTTTTACGCAAATCAATCCTTGTGGTTTTGCGAATTTACAAATGACACAATTTGGCGCATTAGGCGGTATGAAAACAACCATTGAGGCGGGACAAGCGCTTGTCCCTTATTTAACAAAAGAATTGGGGTATACTTCTGTGTGTATTGGAGAGAATCATGGAAACAAAAAATGAAATAAACAAACAACGCGGTGAAAATAAACTCTCGCGCATTCCAGTCAAAATAGAAATGACTGAAACCCCTTTACGCAAACCCGATTGGATACGCATACGCATTCCCGCTTCACCAGAAGTCAGTAATTTAAAAAAATTACTAAGAGAAAATAAATTAGTCACCGTATGCGAAGAAGCTTCTTGTCCCAATCTGCCAGAATGTTTTACTCATGGAACAGCCACTTTCATGATCATGGGAGACAAATGCACAAGACGCTGTAGTTTTTGCGATGTTGCGCATGGCCGGCCCGATCCACTTGATCCTGATGAACCATTACATTTAGCAACCACTATCGCAAAAATGGGTTTACGTTATGTTGTCATTACCTCAGTTGATCGTGATGACTTGCGAGATGGCGGCGCCAGTCATTTTACAGCGTGTATCAGTGCCGTTCGTACACATAATCCCACCATCAAAATCGAAGTATTAGTGCCCGATTATCGCGGACGCATGGACGTCGCGTTAGCCGCAACAGGCGGCTCTTTACCTGACGTATTCAATCATAATATTGAAACCGCACCACGTTTATACAAACAAGTACGCCCGGGTTCAGATTATTTGCATTCATTAAAATTATTACAAGAATTCAAAAAGCGTTATCCTGCTATCCCCACTAAATCTGGCATTATGTTAGGATTAGGCGAAACGGATGAAGAAATTATTCAAACTTTAAAAGATTTGCGTGAACATGATGTGGAAATGGTAACCCTGGGTCAATATTTACAACCCAGTCGTTATCACATGCCAGTCGCACGTTTTGTCACACCGCAAAGCTTTAAACAATTTGGCGATGTAGCAAAATCATTGGGATTTAGCAATGTTGCAAGCGGCCCGCTTGTTCGCTCCTCTTATCATGCAGACAAACAAGCCGCAGGAGAAGAAGTCAGATAATGACTGATATCGTGAATCCATTATTACAATGGCTCAACGCTAATCCTGAATGGGCAGGGCTCGCCACCTTCATTATTTCAGCGGCAGAATCTGTCGCCATTGTAGGCACGATTATTCCTGGCTCTATCACCATGACTGCCATCGGAACATTGGCAGGTGCAGGTGTCATCCCTTTATATCAAACAATCATTTGGGCCATTTTAGGCGCGGTACTCGGCGATAGCATCAGTTATTGGTTAGGTTATTATTTCAAAGATCGATTACGTAACAGCTGGCCTTTTAAAAATAATCCTACAGTCCTTGAAAAAGGTGAAACTTTTGTTCATCGATATGGTGTCATGAGTGTTTTTATCGGACGGTTCGTTGGCCCCGTGCGCGCCTTAGTCCCGCTTGTTGCAGGGATGTTGGGCATGAAACCCGTGCAATTTACCGTCGCCAATGTGACATCTGCGATTGGCTGGGCCCCTGCTTATATGCTGCCCGGCATTTTATTAGGCGCCGCATCATTAGAATTACCGCCTGATATTGCGCTTCATGCTATCTTAACTTTATTTTTAATTCTTTTATTTATTGTTCTCTGTATATGGATTATTTATAAATTATTGCAATTAATTAATTATCAAACAGAACAATTTTTAATATCGATGTGGGAAAAATTAAAAAAATCACGGCGTTTTCGCGTGACTACAGTAATTTTAAATCACCATGATGCCAGAGAACATCATGGTCAATTAACCATGGCTTTTTATTTTTTAGTGACGAGTTTATTATTTATTGCACTTGCCTTATATGTAAAATGTGTCGGCCCACAAAATATTTTTATTAATAATGTTGTGTTTCATTTTTTCCGTAGTATTCGCTCTCCTTTAGCAGATAACACTATTATTTCGCTAACATTACTCGGACAAAAAGAAATTATTTTGCCTGTTTTACTCGTCTTTTTTATTTGGTTACTATTCAGTTCTCGTGTACGCACTGCTTTTCACATCTTAGCACTAGGCATATTAGCCGCTGGCAGTGTCTTCGTCATAAAATATTTAGTTGAATCTGTTCGTCCTTGGGGAATTTTTCATAATGCAGAAACTTATTCCATGCCAAGTGGACACGCCACATTAACAGCAACCGTTTACATGGGCATTGCCTTCATGATTGCAATACCATTGTCTCCGAAATATCGAAAATATATTTATTATCCTGCAGCTTTACTCGTGTTTGCTGTTGGTGTTTCTCGTTTATATTTAGGCGCACATTGGTTTACGGATGTTTTAGCTGCGTGGTTATTAAGCGCTGCTGTATTACTACTTGTTATCGTTTCTTATAATCGACAATATGAAAAACCTTTACAATTACGCTATGTTTCTCTTGTTTGTTTAATCGCTTTTATCTTTTTTTATGGACTTTATTATCATCGTCATATCACACAATTACAAATCAATTACACACAAATTGATTGGCCCGTGAAAAAAATTTCACGTAGTGAATGGTGGAAAAGTGATGATGACATTCCCGTCTTTCGTGTGAGTTTATTTGGCATACCCTCTGAACATATTAATATTGAATGGGCGGGAAATTTAGATGATATTCGTTCAAGTTTATTAAAAAATGGTTGGGTGAAACCCCCCGCTCGTGATTGGATTAGCACATTACATCGTGTGACAGGTATTCAAAGTGCGGCTTATTTACCCATGGTTTCACCAGAATATTTAGATAAACGGCCTGAGCTCATTTTAGTGAAACGAGAAAATGATATTGAAACTTCGTTAGTCATTCGACTATGGGCTTCTAATCGCATGTTAATGAAAACGAATACACCATTATGGGTAGGAACGCTGGGCATTATTCCGCGATCTTATAATTGGATTTTTCATAAACATCGTAATTATGAAATGGATTTCACTGATCTTTTTGAGACGAATCAAAATAATAAGGCATGGCAATGGAAAATGATGACGATTGACGTTCCGACGAAATCAAAAAGAAAGAAAGTGACTCAACAAACGTTTATACTGATAAGATCTCAGAAAATAAGTTAACAAGGAAAAATTATGTCCGCTTTTTTCATTCAGCTATTATTATTCGCCTCAAAAACATTCGTCGTTTTTTTATTTATCATCGGCATATTAATTGCCTTTCTTACACTTGTCGGAAAAGGTAAATCTCAACCGCGTTTATCCATTAAAAATTTAAATGAAAAAGCTGCTATAAATACTGAATTATTATTAACTGAAATTTCTCCCAAACAATTAAAAAAATGGTTAAAACAAAAAAAATCCGAAAAGAAAAAAGCAGCAAAATCAGATCAAAACAGCAAACGTATTTATGTATTAGATTTTAATGGTGACATCAAAGCATCAGCCGTTGAAACATTACGTGAAGAAGTAAGCGCTTTATTGCATATTGCAACACCGCAAGATGAAATTGTGGTACGACTTGAAAGTGCTGGTGGAATGGTTCCTAACTATGGTTTAGCAGCATCGCAATTAATGCGTATTCGAGCACAAGGCATTCCTTTGGTTATTTCCATTGATAAAGTCGCAGCAAGCGGCGGCTATCTTATGGCATGTGTTGCAAATAACATTCTTGCAGCTCCTTTTGCCATTATTGGTTCGATTGGCGTGGTTGTTCAGCTGCCTAATTTTCACCGTTATTTGCAAAATAAACAAATTGATTTTGAACAACACACCGCCGGTGAATTTAAACGAACAATTTCTGTTTTCGGTGAAAATACACAAGAAGGGCGAGATAAACTACAGCATGAAATTAATGATATACACCAATTATTTAAAAATTTAATTACACAATATCGACAGCAAGTTGATATCAATCAAGTTGCAACGGGTGAATATTGGTTAGGCGAACAAGCGTTAACGTTAAAATTAGTGGATCATATTCGCACGAGTGATGATTATTTATTTGAGCAAGCAAAAACGGCGGCCGTTTTTGCAGTTTCTTATGCAACGAAGAAACCTTTAATGAGTAAATTGTTGGCGGGAGCGAAGGGATTAGTGAGGCAATTGGTTTAGAGGTGACTTACCTTGTTAGATGAGTTATTTATTTTAACAAAAGCTTTACACGAAGCCGGCCGCTCCATCGAAGCCATTCGCAAAACAAATTTAACGGTCATACACAAAACAAATCATGATCCTTTAACTGAAGCAGATTTAGCCGCAAACAATATTTTACAAAATCAATTGCTTTCACATTTTCCCCATGATGGTTGGTTATCAGAAGAAAATAAAGATGATACAAAACGCCTGCATCATCAACGCGTATGGATCATTGATCCTATTGATGGCACCAAAGAATTTATCCAGCATCTTCCTGAATATGTTATTTCAGTTGCCTTAGTTGAAAATCATATTCCCGTGCTTGCCGCTGTTTATCATCCTGTTCATGATCAATTATTTTATGCGATAAAAGGTCATGGTACGTGGTTAAGAGAAAGAAGCGCCGATGATACCTCGTTAAAAGAAAAACGCGTGACATGTGATGATTCTTCCTCTTCCACACTGACTATTCTCGCCAGCCGCACCGAGGTGCGTGATGGCAAATGGGAGGCCATCAAAAAGATTCATCACGTTAAAGAAGTAGGTTCCATTGCTTATAAACTTGCATTAATTGCGAGTGGACAAGCACAAGCGACAATAAGTTTTGCGCCCAAGCATGAGTGGGATATTGCTGCCGGCGTTTTATTGGTGACAGAAGCTGGCGGCACTGTGACTGATTTATCTGGGCGCCCTTTTTTATTTAACCAGGCTGAGTTGTTGGTGAATGGGGTAATTGCGGCAGGTCAACAAAATCATGAAAAGATATTAAAAACGTCCCCTCTCCTCCCACGTTTTTTGTGGGAGGAGAGGGTTAGGGAGAGGAGGGATTTTTAAAAAACACCTCCCCTCCCTAACCCTCCCCTCCAGCAAAAAGCACTGGAGGGGAGGGAAATGAGCTTTCAACATCAGAGCTGCTACGGGGCATAAACTATAATATAATAAGAAAATCCATCATAAAGTCATAAGGAAATGATCATGAAAACACGTTTATCACATTTTTATTTTTTATGCCTTGCCGCCACACTCACACTACTAGCCGCTCCTCTCACTTGCTTCGCTGCTAGCGAACCCGTCATTAGTTACAATGTACACGTCTTAAAAAACGCAGGAAGCGGACAATGTAACGGTAGCTGGCGTGGTAGAACATCGCCAGATGTTACAACACATGATTCAGGTTTAGGGCAAAGCAACACCGTTGGTGCCGCTGTGAGTTCTTGCACAGGATGCAAGGTGGATCCTGCTTCGAATGATTGCGTTTGTCACGCGTGTTACAGTTATTCGAATTAACGCCTAATACCATAACCAGCGATTCTACCGCTAGGTACACTAGGTAATTGTGGCTGTTGCGACTGTTGCGTCTGCGGTAACTGCTGTGGCTGTTGCACCTGTTGTGACTGCTGCTGTGTTTGTTGTGTTTCCCGTGTTTCCAGCGACTGCTTCAGAAAAAACCCAGACTGAATCCTCTTATTCACGTCTCCTAGACAAATACTCAGATTTGAATGAAAGGTAAAAAATTCTTGAATACAATTCCCCGCAGCAGTTCCTTTCCGCATCGCCCTTGAAACAATATCAGTCATCTCAAAATATTTATCACCGGGATTAAGTGATTCATTTTCATAAATTGTCTGTATAGATGTAATAAGACCATTTTTATAGGAGTGTTCTGATTTTTTATAATTCTTATGATCTTCAATATCAAAATATAACCTAACAGCAGGATCGCCATGCTCTTTTAAAGTTGATCTTATTTTACGCCTCAACCTTCTAATAGAAGTTATTAATTTATTTTTAGGATCATCGGGAGCATTTTTTGGAGCATAAACATGCAGTATAGATTCGATATAACCTAATTTTTGAAACACTTCATATATTTTTTTTGAATCTCGAGAAATATCAATACTTGTACCCTTTAATGTTTCAAAAATATTATTTAAATAATATCCAACATTTTTTTCAGATGGTTCAAATTTTCCATTTTCCTTTTTTACTGTAAAGGTCACATTAGCAATTTTATCGTCTTCGATATTGGCAAACATTCTTTCAAGTATATTTTTTATCTCTTGAATTTTACGTTGAGAAAAACTTACCTCAGGTACTTCAGCCACAACAGGTTGCTCTATTTTTATTTCAGGAATAATTTCTTCAAAAAGTTCAGGTCCAAATTCTAAAAATTTTCCTTCGTATATTCCACGAAAATAATTTACCTCAAACGCTATTTGACACAATAATCTAGTTACTGCCTTGTCATTATCTGGATCGCATTTTTCTATATGCCGAAGCAATCCTTTTTGTAGTACTTCCGCAGCATATATTATACCAGCATATTCTTGATATCCTATTGTTTCTTTTTTTGTCTCCACATATTTAGCTAGTTTACTCGCCATATCTCTCATCTTTTGCAATTCACCCTTTTGCAACTCTTCCTTTTTCACTTCAACAAAAGATTTATTTTGCTTAACATGCAAACCTGTTTTCTCATCAATTTTTTCTTCTAACTTAAGCAAAATAGTTAAAAATCTTGCGGGTTTTTTCTTACTTCTCTCCCATTGTATCAAGCCAACCACTGTATCTTGTAAATTAGAAAGATCTTTATGAGTATGACAATTTAATAACTTAAGTGCTAAATCCCCCGCTTTTCGTAATGCGTTAATATCTTCGCTATTATCACCAACCTCAAAATTTGCAACATACTGAATTAGTCGATAAGCATAATTTTCAGTGAATGTATTAAGCGGTAATTCATGACCATCATGCGCTAATTCCACTATTGCTTTTCTATGTCTTTTATTTATTGATCTATTTGATTCAAACATTACTCCTATCGAAAGTCTACGCTTAACAATAGTTTTCCCTGGCACTGCTTCGATCTTCACAGTCGGTGCAACACCCGTTATCTGATCATCAATAAATCTTGATAAGGATTGCGCAAATGGATGGCCAGCATTCTTTGCAGCACGTTGTGCAGCCATGAAAAAAGGAATGGCTTTTTTCTTATCCAAGCCACCTTTTATTTCTTTGATGACTTTTTCTATAAGTGTTACGAACACATATCTAGGTGAAGAAGCGTATTTAGAAATATCGTGCTGCAATGATGCAATGGTATAAAGGGTGTGACCTCGTGTTAATGTGATATCAAACACAGTGTTCGTTATCTTATTGTCATTACATTTAGCCAGCGGTTCATCTTCTACATTTTCTTGTAAGTTGGTAAATTTTGCTTGCTGTAGTAATTCTGATAATGATTGATCTTCATCTAAATAATATTTATGTTTATCTCCTTTAAGGAAATAAAAAAACTTATTTTCATTTTTTATATCTTTATATAAATATAAATTCTTTTTATCTGATTTAATATAAGTATTATTTTTAACGTCATCTTCTAATTCTTTTATTAGATAAAGATTACACTCAGCATATGTCATGATATTTGTTTTTTCTGAGAAACTTTCAGGCTGATTTTGAACTAAGTAAGGCGTTTCATCTTCGTGTATATTTTCATGTTCCGGTTTTTCTTTTTTTTCTTCTTCTATATCTTTTTCTTTACCTTTTAATCTTGCATCAATCTTGTTTATTAATCTGCATAAGCCTTGATAATAGGCTCCTACATTTTTTGGTTGGTCTTTTTTAAAAACATATCTATATTGACCATCTATTACACAAATTGGCAAATCATTTTTACTAAAAAAATCATTAATCGTTTGTTCTAAAATTACTTCATTAGGCTTTTCATTAAAATAAAGTTTTTTTAATATCGCTCCAAAATATTGCGCGGCATCATTAGCGACTTCTTCCGCTTTCTTATCGCTAACGGATAAAGATACATTAAACAACCTACGAGATTCTTGCGCAAATTTTACAAAGGCTTCTTTAATTTCTTGTGGTGTAAGTGTAGGTGTGGCTTGTTGGCTCTGCATACTTTCGTTCCTCGTTATGGTTTAATATAAAAATTACTTTTTTATATTCATATATAATAATGGTCACACTTTCTTAACCGCGGACCATTCAAAATTATACCTCATTCTTTATTAGCTCTCTAGAGGCCTCCCACGCATCCCGCACCATCATTTCTAAATCCGCGCTTGCCTTCCAACCCCATGTTTCATAAGCAAGCAAAGGATCAGCAACCAAGCTAGCCGGATCACCTGGTCTTTTTTCGCTCACAACCATGGGAATAGAATGTGCGGTAATTTCGCGCGCAACTTTGAGCACTTCTAAAACAGAATATCCTCGCCCCACCCCTAAATTACAAACCACATTTTGCTTTTTCGTGAGCAGCCATATTAAAGCGTGAAGATGCGCCTCGCACAAATCTGTCACATGAATGTAATCACGAACGCAAGTGCCATCGATCGTGGGATAATCTGCGCCAAAAATCGTAATATTTTCTCTTATACCTTGCGCGACTTGTAGTATTAAAGGAATAAGATGTGTTTCAGGTTGATGCCTTTCTTTCATTCCCTTTTTTTTATCCGCGCCTGCTGCATTAAAATAGCGCAAAATAGCATATTTTAATATTCCCTGTTCGCTCATATCTTTAATAATTTGCTCGACCATCAATTTACTGCGTCCATAAGGATTCACGGGGTTCAACGGATGTTTTTCTGTAATCAATGCGGTTTGCGGTTCACCATAAACCGCTGCTGTCGAAGAAAAAATAAGATGATTAACATCATATTGCTGCATTTTTTCTAGCAAAGTCATCGTCGCTGCCACATTATTTTTATAATATTTGAGCGGATGAGTCACAGATTCTTGCACTTCGATACAACCAGCGAAATGCATGACAGCAGAAAAACGGTGTTGTTGAAACAGCTGGTCCAATAATGCGGCATCTCCCATGTCACCAACAATCAGTTCAGCGTTGATCACGGCATCGCGATGGCCTGTCGATAAATTATCTAAAACAATGGGCTGATAACCTGCATTTTGTAAATGCGAAAGCATATGGGAACCAATATATCCCGCACCGCCAACGACTAAAATAGATTGCATAATAGAGTCAGGCTCTTAGTTTGATTTACTGATATTTTATGTCATGCAGCAAGTGTCATGCCAGCGAAAGCTGCATCCAGAAAAATATTGCAACTGAGCAAATAAAAAGCTGGATGCCAGCTTTCGCTGGCATGACACCTTCCGTGCACAAGCAATAATGTCTCACCCTGTTAATGTTTTATGGCTGTTTAGCCATAAAGTAAAATTATGGCTATTTAGCTATAATTTGATTTTATGGCTATTTAGCTATATAATATAATATTCATCAAATGAGAGGCCGTCCCATGGATCAAATAGTTTTCTCGCCAACTTCTCTCGGCAGCGTACTCAAACATCAACGCAAGACCAAAAAATTGAGTCAATATGAAACGGGTCGTCCTTTTAAAATCGATCAAACAACGGTGTCCGATATAGAACAAGGCGCACCAGGAACAAGGCTCGAAACTTTATTTCGTTTGCTTGCTGCGCTTGAACTTGAAATGGTCATTAGACCAAAAAAAAATACGGACATGAAAGGTGGAGATAACTGGTAAATGGCAAGAAAAAAACAATATCAAGATTTATATGTTTATATGAATGGCATATCAGTGGGTAAATTAGCTCGCGAATCAACAGGCCAATTAATATTTACTTATGACCATCAATGGCTAAATTTGAAAAATAGTCGTCCTATCAGTTTATCAATGCCGTTAACAGAAATTCCTTACAAAGGCAGCGTCGTCGATCATTTTTTCGATAATTTATTACCTGATAACGAATTAATCCGCAGACGCATACAAGCACGTTTTAATACTTCATCGATTAAGTCTTTTGATTTGCTTTCATGTATTGGAAGAGATTGTGTCGGTGCTTTACAATTATTAACTCAACCCACCATTCGTCATGTAAAAAAAATTCAAGCTCACGCCATTCGCAATCATGACATTGCAACCCTTTTAAAACATTATCAAACTGCGCCTCTCGGTATGGATAAAGAAAATGATTTTCGTATTTCCCTTGCAGGCGCACAAGAAAAAACAGCTTTATTATGGCACCAAAAAAAATGGTATTTACCCCACGGTGCAACACCAACAAGTCATATTATTAAATTACCCATTGGTCACATAACGCATTCAGGTATCGATTTATCAGACAGTATAGAAAATGAATGGCTATGTCTTCAAATTTTATCTGCGTTTAACTTACCTGTTAATAAAGCAGAAATAGTGAAATTTGATCATATTAAAACACTAGTTGTGCAGCGATTTGATAGACAATGGTCTGAAGATGGGCGATGGTTAATACGTTTGCCACAAGAAGATTTATGTCAAGCACTCAGCAAACCATCTGGATTGAAATATGAATCAGATGGCGGCCCTGGCATACAAGAAATCATGACATTATTACTCGGCTCACAAGAAGCACTTCAAGATCGCAAAAAATTTATTAAATCAGTATTTTTATTTTGGGTAATGGGTGCCACCGATGGACATGCAAAAAATTTTAGCCTGTCAATCAAACCTCAAGGTCGTTATCAATTGACTCCTTTATACGATGTGATATCACTCTATCCCCTAGCAGCAAAACGACAAATAAAATGGAAAGCATTAAAAATGGCCATGTCTTTAAAAGGAAAAAATCGCCATTATTTGTGGCATATCATTCAATTACGTCACTGGTTTGCAATGGCTGAAAAATGCCAGTTTGATGCTTCAATGATGCAAGATATAATCGATGACGTATTCGATAATATGGAAAATGTTATTATCAAAATAGAAGACATATTGCCATCAGGTTTTCCTCGCGCTATCTGCGATCCCATTTTTGCGGGTATGCGTCGAGTAAAAAATCAAACCTGATCCCTAGCATTTTTTTATACCCCTGATAGAATAGTGCTTAATTTTATTATATTGCTTTATTTTTAATCATTAAATTATTGGAGTGGTAAATATGCGTAACAAGATTTTTATAAGTACCTCGCTTTGTTTATTATTAGCAGGTTGTGCTAATACAACTATCTATCCTGAAGGTGACAATAATTTTTCCCTCGTCACAAATTCAGCTTATCAAAGCGAAGCCGAACGAGAAGCACTCGATAAAGCAACCGATTATTGCGCAAAAATGGGCAGACGGCTTATCGTTATTCATCACCAAACAAACTATCATGGCCCAGATAAAACAGCCGCAGCAATGACAGAAGTTGCTAGTATGATGTTGAGCAAAGACCATGAAACGACATCAACACGTTCTAATGATGATTACGAAGTCACCATGAAGTTTACGTGTGAGTAAGGATGCAAGTAGGGGTTGTGCACAAGTAAGGGTGTAAGTAGAGGTGCAAGTAGAGGTGCGAGCAGGGATACAGATAAGGTATAGTTAAGAGTCTTACTTATCATGGAACGTTAAGGAGCTCACATGCGTAAAATGTATTTTGTATTAGCGATATCTACTTTACTCAGTACGCAATCTGTTTTAGCTGACAATGAGATGACTGAAAGCAAACCATGCGCTGCAATCGCGAAAGCTTGTCTTGATGCAGGATATACTCGTGGTGATGATGCCACTAAAAAATTCTGGCAAGAATGTATGAAGCCTATCGTGATGGGCAAACAAGTCACTGGTGTGACGGTTGACGCAGCAACAGTCAAGCAATGTCGCACGGATAAAATAGCTCAAATGAAAAAAGAATTGAACGAACTGCAAAAACAGTCGTTGTGAGTGAAGTAAAGCAACTTCGTCGTTGCGAGGAATATAGCTAAAACTGTTCCCTCTCCTCCCATTTTTATGGGAGGAGAGGGTTAGGGAGAGGAGGGCTTGAATGCACCACCAACCTCCCCTCCCTAGCCCTCCCCTCCAGCATTCGCTGGAGGGGAGGGGACAGTTTTACAACAATCAAAACTACTTCAACACGCCACCGCACCATCCGATGTTTTCCATTGCAACGTCACTTGCGTTTGATTCGTCATGTTATGCAATGTTGCTTTATCGATATAACATAAACGAGGTGCTGCACCACCATCACCATAAAAAATAACTAATAAACTCGCATAAGTATCGCCAGTGGTATCAATCATAAATTTCCGTGAACTTTGTTTTGCAATGTCACCCGTATGATAATAACCATCAATCGGGAAACAATCTCCTTGGCTTTTCGTCACAGGATCCCAATCTTTTGTACACGCATTTAATGCTGCAACTCTAAGCGTCCCGCCGCCTTGTCCAACAATATTATTAAACGTAACTAAGACATGTCCTTTTGCTAACGGCTTACTAAAATCTTTTGCATTTTCTGGCGCACCTAACAAACTTGCGTATCTATCTGCTGAAAAAATACCCCAATGACTTTCTGTTCCTTGACCTGGTGTTTTATCATACAAAGCAAAATAATAAGAAACAGGTGCCGTTTTTTCATCTCGAAAATACCAGTAATACAAATAATCATGTGCAAATTGAGGATCAGGTTGTGCGGCGCCAACATCACTACCCTGACTTGGCCAACCCTCTTCTGTTTCAATCACTTCATAATTATTTCTCAATAAATTAAGATCACTCCAATATTTTTCGAGATTCTTTTTAGCAGGACTATCAATGTATGGCGCATTTCCATAAGACACACCGCCACAATAAGGATAAACATTAGTTCCAACAAAATCTGCCGCATTTTTTACTTCAATATTTTTATTTGAAGCAAA
>Ga0207140_1012_pt1 | contig 48043 bp, 53 predicted proteins | sample Alteio_BWMinHeat_4_FD_153528 | JGI IMG/M metagenome (GOLD analysis project Ga0207140, IMG submission 153528) | Enriched cells from forest soil in Barre Woods Harvard Forest LTER site, Petersham, Massachusetts, United States -... | ecosystem: Environmental > Terrestrial > Soil > Temperate forest >... | reverse complement strand
CCTTTATTAAATTCATTTCATTTATTGACCTTAAAACCCACTTTGTATGCCGCGAATGTTTCTGAAAAAGGTTTTACGAATAATCCCTTATTAGATGAAGTAAATCGCATTGCCGCCAGTGAAAATGCACAAGTTGTTGTGGTGTGTGCCGCCATTGAAGCAGAAATTGCTGAATTAGATGACGCTGAAAAAATTATTTTCCTCGAAGAATTACAGTTGGAAGAACCAGGGCTCGATCGCCTCATTCATGCCGCTTACAAATTATTAGGTTTAGAAACGTATTTTACGGCAGGTGTAAAAGAAGTTCGGGCGTGGACCATTCATGTTGGTGATACTGCACCGCAAGCAGCTGGCGTCATTCATACTGATTTTGAAAAAGGATTTATTCGCGCAGAAGTCATTTCATATCACGATTATATTCAATATAAAGGCGAACATGGCGCAAAAGAAGCGGGTAAATGGCGATTAGAAGGTAAAGATTATATCGTGAAAGATGGTGATGTCATGCATTTTAGGTTTAATGTATAATACTTTTAAAATTTCAAATAAACGAGGAAAGAAATATGCCAAACGATCAACAAATACCATTAATAACTAAATCAACAGAAGAATTTTCTACAAAAGAAATAATGGATTTAACTGACGCAGGATTAGAAAAGTTTAGTGACACAGACCTAGAAAGTTTATTGGCCAAACTCACTTGGGAATCCTGGAAATGTTTTGGATTAAAAATAACAATTCCCTCCCTCGTTGTTATTGCAGGTGCAAGTGCCTGTGTAACTGCTGCTGTTCTAGAAGACACTGAAAAGAAAGTAGCACAAGATTGCGAAACAGCAGGTTTCGCCGGATCTGCCTGTTTTGTTGGTGCATTATTTTTTTGTTCGACAGCTTTGCATAAAAAACAACATGAAATTGATGACAAGAGAACGTTATTACAAAACACAATAAATAATCGACGGTGAGATGATGCTATCGCCACAAGATCCTTTGTAACTGTTCACGCCACACTCACGACACCGCAACCGTCTGCGGGCATCTAGAACGAAGCCTGAACACTTACGATCTTTTTAGCTCGCTTGATCAAGCAATTCACTAACCCAAGAGTTTAAACTTTTACCGTGTGCTTCAGCTAACATTGCAACTTTTGCATGTAACTCTGGCGGCACACGTAACATAATATGGCCGGAATAAGGCTTCTGAGGTGATCTTCTCGCTTTTCTACAAGTCTTGAGATAATCATCTACTGCTTCTTCAAAAGCCAAATGCAATTTCGATACAGAATCCCCATGAAAACCAACGATATCATTGATTCCTGCTATATGACCGACAAAACAGTCATCCTCATCGCTGTATTCTATTCTTGCTGCATAACCCTTATATCGCATTGTATTCATGGTAATATCCCCGCTTTTTCAAGAAACAATTGCGCATCTCGAACTTGGTAAGGCTTAGCTTCTTTTTGAGGATGAGGTCGATGGAACGTAGCAATAACCCCATTCAGCTCAAACCGCACTCGCGAACCAGACCCTTCGATAGTTTTAGCACCAACTGCCGTAAATAATGACTCAATACGCCGCCATTCAAGATTACTTGCAACTGGTTTTCGAAAGATAACCCCTAATGTTTTTTGATGCGTTTTCTTCATTGATTGCTCTTCTTATGATATCAATTTATGATATCAAAATCAATTATCCGCAAACTAAACGTGCTTCACTTTGTTTGCGGATAAGGGGTTTTAAAAATGATGTTTATTTTTGATTTCGCTGACGTACTACTTCAAATAAAAATATGCCAGTAGCAACAGAGACATTCAAACTCGACACAATACCATGCATGGGAATATTGACTAACACATCGCAATGTTCACGCGTTAAACGTCTAAGGCCTGATCCTTCTGCGCCTAACACAATTGCAATTGGCCCTGACAAATTGGTTTGAAATAAATTTTGTTCTGCTTCACCTGCTGCGCCATAAATCCAGATTCCCATTTCTTTTAATTTTTCTAACGTGCGAGAAAGATTAGTCACTTGAATAAAAGGCGTTGCTTCTGCTGCACCGCTTGCAACTTTACTCACAACTGGTGTTAATCCAACAGCATTATCTTTTGGTGCAATGACAGCATGAACACCGGCCGCATTCGCAGAACGCAAACACGCGCCTAAATTATGCGGGTCTTGGATATTGTCTAATACTAAAATAAAAGGTGGTGTATTTATATTTTGTAAAATGATATCCAAATCATATTCTGTTTCTTGTTTTCGTTTTTCACAAACAGCGATAATGCCTTGATGATTCGCTGCATTTGTCATCTGATCTAACGTTTGTTTAGGGAGTGTTTCAACAGGAATATGATGAAGGGCTGCGAGTTTTAATAAGGATTCAATTTTTTTATCATGTCGTCCTTGCTGCACACAAATACGGATGACGTGATGATGATTTTTTTGCAATAAGATGTCGACTGAATGTAAGCCGAATGTGATTGTTTGTGATGTCATATAAAATTACCTAACCCTCCCCTCCCTCACCCTCCCCTCCAGCAAAAAACGCTGGAGGGGAGGGAAACGAGTTCAGCTTATCTACGACGTCTCTTTTTCTCGTTTCGATTATATTTTTTATCTGATTTTTTTCCAGTTCCAGCTTCATGCTTTTTTTTAGCATGCGGTATTTTCATTTTTTTATTACTCAACGAAGCGCTCGTTTCCGCCAGCACAAAATCCATTTCACCTTTATCTAAATCAACGCGCGCAACACGTATTCTTACTTTATCGCCAATACGAAAACGCCTGCCCGATCGTTCGCCAATCAATGCATGTTTTGCTGTATCAAATTGATAATAATCTTCTGGCAACATACTGATATGCACTAATCCTTCTACATACACATCTGTCAACTCGACAAAAATACCAAAATTCATCACACCAGATACCGCGCCATCAAATTCTTGTCCTACTTTATCCATCATAAATTCGCATTTCAGCCAATCTGTCACTTCATTCGTTGCATCATCAGCACGACGTTCTGTCATCGAACATTGTTCGCCCGCACGTGCAAGTGCTCCATCATCAATTTGTGGTTTTTTATGCTGAAGTAATTGTCGAATTCCTCTATGCACTAATAAATCAGGATAACGTCGAATCGGCGAAGTAAAATGCGCATACGCTTCAAATGCTAATCCAAAATGTCCTTTATTTTCGGGACTATAAATAGCTTGACTCATCGAACGCAATAAAACAGTTTGAATCATGTGTGCATCAGGACGATCCTGAATGACACGCAAAATATGTGCGTAATCTGCAGGGACTGGCGCACGATGGCTCGCCATTTTCAATCCCATTTCAGCTAAAAATCGGCGTAAATCTTCTAATTTTTGATCTGTTGGACCTTCATGCACGCGATACAATCCAGGTTGTTTATTTTTTTCAAGAAAACGTGCGGCGCAAATATTTGCGCATAACATACATTCCTCAATCACGCGATGAGAATCAAATCTTTCATACGGAATAATTTTTTCTATTTTTTTATCTTTGCCAAATACAATTTTTGTTTCGGGTAAATCAAAATCAATTGCGCCTCTTTTTTGACGCGCTGCTTGCAACACATGAAATAAATCATACAACTGTGTTAAATGCGGTACTAATTTTTCAAAACGTTCGCGCATGCGGTTATCATTTTTTTCCATCATGGCATGCACTTGTTGATAAGTTAATCGTGCATGCGAATGAATAACACCTTCATGAAATTGATAACGCATGATTCTGCCGCTTTCATTGATGGTCATTTGACAGACCATCACGAGACGATCAACGTTGGAATTTAATGAACACAAATTATTAGATAAAGTTTCAGGTAACATAGGAATAACGCGACCAGGAAAATAAACCGAATTACCGCGTAAATAAGCTTCTTTATCTAATGCTGATCCTGGTTTGACATAATGTCCCACATCAGCAATAGCAACATATAAAACAAAACCACCTTTATCACGTGACTCACAATAAACCGCATCATCAAAATCTTTTGCATCATCACCATCAATCGTGACAAAAGGTAAATGCCGAAAATCAGTGCGGCCTTTTACTTCTGATTCATGCACTTCAGGATCATATCGCGAAGCTTCTAATAAAACATCTTGAGGCCAGTGCAAAGGTAAATCATGACTGCGAATCGCCACATTAATTTCCATTCCTGGCGCCATATGATCACCCAACACTTCAACAATTTTTCCTAATGGACGAGTATGCGGTGTGGGTTGTTCAGTAATGCCTGCTACAACAATTTGTCCGTGTTGTGCGCCATTAAAATCATCAGGTGGAATTAAAATATCTTGATTGATACGCTGATTAGAGGGTTCAACAAAGGCCGTGCCTGATTCATTATAAAATCGACCGACAATTTGACGCGTATTACGCTCCAATACTTCGACAATCATGGCTTCGCGTTTTCCACGTGAATCCACATTAGACACACGTGCCAATACACGATCACCATGAAATACACTACGCATTTGACGCGGTGTCACAAATAAATCGTCACCTTCTTTGTCTGGTTCAATAAAACCAAAACCATCTTTGTGACCAATGACTCTGCCTGAAATTAATTCCATGCTGTCAACAGGACCATGCGCCCCTTTACGGTTCTTGAGTAATTGTCCATCTCGGAGCATCGCAATAAGACGACGACGCAGCGCTTCTTGCTGGTCTTCCTCAAGCAAATTAAATTCTTCTTCCAATTGTTCTTTAGTCGCAGGAGAACCACGTTCAGCGAGATAAGATAAAATAAACTCGCGGCTGGGAATCGGATTTTGGTATTTTTCTGCTTCCCTGTCAGCAAAGGGGTCTTTAAAAGAAGCTTTGTTGTTTTGTTTTGCCAATTTTTTAAATTTCGCCATCAATTAAACCTAAGATATATCGATCAATATTAATTCAGTTTTTTCCTTTTTATGGTTCATCATAAATCAGATGCGATGAAAACGATAGTGAAAAAGTGCCTGGCACCTTAATGACATAACTTTGTATAATAAGTCTGAAAGTCAGGGCGCCCCCTTTAGGAGAATACTGTATGGAACGCTACCTTCCCCATTTTATTTGTTTGACGCTTCTCACTTGCGGGCTTTCAGCTTGCATCGCCAATACCAACCCAACACACGCCACGTGTCGTGTATTAAAAAGTGATATTGTTTTCAATGGCGCGACCAGTAATGTGAGACAAGCGGAAATGGATGCTGCGGAGGCACAATTACAACAAGCGAATTATGATGTGCATTGTTCGTAAGCCTCCCTCCTCTCCCCAACCCTCTCCTCCCGCAAAAAACGCGGGAGGAGAGGGGGCTGTCCGAGTAACTACACCGCCACCTGGCCCTTAATATGCGGATGTGCTTGATAATCAATCAACTCAATATCTTCATATTCATAATCAAATAAAGACGGTGGTTTTCGTTTGAAGTGTAATTGCGCTAACGGATAAGGCGTGCGCGTCAATTGTAATTGAACTTGTTCCAAATGATTCAAATAAAGATGGCAATCGCCGCCCGTCCAAACAAAATCACCCACGCCCAAATCACATTGTTGTGCAATCATATGCGTCAGTAATGAATAAGAGGCAATATTAAAAGGTACGCCAAGAAAAGAATCTGCCGATCGCTGATATAATTGACAAGATAATTTTTGATTCGCCACATAAAATTGAAATAACAAATGACACGGCGGTAATGCCATTTTATCTAACTCACCTACATTCCAAGCATTGACAATTAAACGTCTTGAATCAGGATCAGTTTTAATTCTTGTGATTAAATCACTCACTTGATCAATCACTTTTCCTTCTGCCGTTCGCCACGCTCTCCATTGTTTGCCATAAACAGGGCCTAAATTTCCTTTTTCATCTGCCCATTCATTCCAAATATTGACACCATGTTCATTTAAATATCGAATATTCGTTTCGCCGCGCAAAAACCAAAATAATTCATAGAAAATACTTTTAGTATGTAATTTTTTTGTCGTGATAAGGGGGAAACCGTCTGCTAGTGAAAAACGCATTTGATAGCCAAAAACGCTTAAAGTGCCTGTACCAGTGCGATCTTCTTTGCGCACACCATGCGTAATGATGTGTTGTAGATAATCAAGATATTGTCTCATGCCTTATTCTCTTATGTGAGGCGACTAATAAAACAATGCCAATAATAATGAGTGGTATTGACAGTAATTGTCCTTCTGTCAAACCAAAAGTTAAATAACCAATTTGTGCATCAGGTTCTCGGAAACATTCTGCAATAATTCTAAATGTTCCATAACCTAAAGCAAATAAACCTGAAACCGCGCCCACTGGTTTTGGTTTGGCTGAATAACTCCATAAAATAATAAACAATAAAACACCTTCTAAACCAAATTCATATAATTGAGAAGGATGACGAGGGTCAGGCCCGCCGCTGGGGAATATCATGCCCCAAGGCATGGTTGTCACACGTCCCCATAATTCGCCATTAATAAAATTACCAATGCGTCCTGCAGCTAAACCAATGGGAACAACGGGCGCGACTAAATCCGTGAGTTCTAGCATAGATTTATGATGTTTACGCGCATATAAAAACATGGCAACCAATACGCCTAATAATCCGCCGTGAAAAGACATGCCCCCTTTCCACGTTTGAAAAAGCAATAAGGGTTGAGCGATCAACATTTGCCAGTCGTAAAACAGCATGTAACCGAGGCGGCCACCAAGAATCGCGCCTAATGCTGTGTAAAAAGTGATATCGGATAATTGTTCTTGTGTGAAGCCTCGCGGCGAACGATGAATACGAAGAGCAAGTAATCCCCAACCGCCTAAAAATCCAACTAAATACATCATGCCATACCAATAAACTGGCCAAGAACCAATGTGAAATGCAACTGGATTAATTGTTGGATAAGTGAGCATAAATTTATCTCCCGGCGCGAATTAAATTCCCCAATCCGGCGCGTTCTAACGCAAGTTCCATATGGCAGCGTATCATAACCGCACTCTCCATACCCAATACTTCATGCAGCAAGCGCGCTGCATTTTTTTGTGTCACATGACGAACAATCCATCGCACACGGCCAACAGAGGTTGCATTCATGCTAAGCGAATCAAATCCCATCGCCAATAACAACATCACAGCAACAGGGTCACTCGCAATTTCTCCGCAAATACTCACATGTTTACCTTCTTGATGTCCGCTTTCTACCACTTGAATTAACGCCCTCAATACAGCAGGATGCAAAGCATCATACAAGCCCGCCACACGCGGATTATTACGATCGACTGCTAATATATATTGCGTTAAATCATTACTGCCAACAGAAAGAAAATCAACGCGTTTTGCTAAACTACGCGCTTGATAAACAGCAGAAGGCACTTCAATCATCACCCCCAATTGCGGCATATCAATATCGTATCCTTCATCACGCACTTCCACATAAGCTTTATGCAACAAACGCAATGATTCATCAACTTCTAATACATCAGTAATCATAGGCAACATCACACGCAAATTATTTAATCCATGACTTGCTCTTAACATCGCACGCATTTGTGAAAGAAAAATTTCAGGATGATCTAAAGTAATACGAATCCCTCGCCAACCTAAAAAGGGATTATCTTCTTTAATCGGAAAATAAGGCAGTGGTTTATCACCGCCAACATCGAGCGTACGAATCATCACAGGACGCGGTGCAAAAGAAACTAATAATTGGCGATAAATAATGCGTTGTTCTTCTGCTGAAGGAAATCGATCACGCATTAAAAAAGGGACTTCTGTACGATATAATCCTACGCCTTCTGCACCTGCTGCTAATGCAATACTAATATCAGCACCTAATCCAGCATTCACCATTAATCCAATACGATGACCATCTTTTGTGACAGCAGGTAAATCGCGTACTTCTTCTAATGCAGCATCTAACTTTTGCTCTTCTTGTATTAATCTATCAAATTCAGCATATAATGCTGCGTCTGGTGAGACATAAATCTGACCATAATAACCATCTACAATAATTTCTTTCCCTTGCAAATCTTGTAATGGTGCATCACTTACACCCATCACTGTTGGTACTTTCATTGCGCGCGCTAAAATAGCGATATGAGAATTACTTGATCCCTGCATAGAAATCACACCAGCAAGACAACCCTCTGGTACTTCTGCTAAATCAGCCGGTGTCAAAGATTCGCCAATCAAAATTGTTTTTTCATCATACCTGGGGCTTGCGCGTGTATTTTTTTGTAAACACGCAAGTACCCGCAATCCTAAATCTTTAATATCAGCAGAGCGTTCACGCATATATTCATTATCTAAACTTTCTAATCGCTGAACATGGATTTGTATCGTATGACGTAACGCTCCCGGCGCCCAATTACCGGCATGAATATGTTTCGCAATTTCTTCACCTAAATCAGAGCTATCTAAAATGCGTTGATAAACGCTAAATAAAGCTCTTTCTTCTGAAGGTAAACTCGGATACAAACGTTCTTCTAGCAAACGTAAATCTTCTCTCACCGTGGCAAAAGCAGCATGCAATAATTGAATTTCAAGATCGACATCTTCTGGTTCACGATCAGGAACAGAATCTAAATCATAAGGAATATAAACCACAACACCTTTGCCAATGCCAATACCTGGCGCACCAGGCACGCCTGCATAAACTAATTCATGCGGCTGATTTTTATCTTCTAATAATTCAGATAAATCACCTGATGCTTCTGCATGTGCAATAATCGAAGCTAATTGTGTGGCTAGTGTCACTAAAAAAGCTTCTTCAGCTTCATCATATCGCCGTGGTTCTTCTTGTTGAACCAACAATACACCTAACACTTGACGATGATAAATAACAGGCACACCTAAAAATGCGCGATAAGCTTCTTCTCTTATTTCTTCAACCGGTAAAAAATGCGGATGCTTTTTTGCATCATCTAAATTAATCGGTTCTTCTCTTTCAGCAACTAATCCGATGATCCCTTTATTTAAGGGAACACGTACTTTACCAACCGCATCAGGATTTAATCCCTGTGTTGCAACAAGCACATATTCAGCACGATGAAGATCTCTCAAAAAAATACTACAAGCTTGCGTGGCCAAGGCATTGGCAATACGTTTTACCATGATATCTAACGCTTCTTTAAAATCATCAGCGCTAGATACTTCTTGGATAATTTGCCTCAAGATGGTCAACATTACTTGATTTGTTCCCTAAACTGTTTTGATAAAACAATACGTGCAAATTCTTTGAGTGCCATGACATAAACGCGTCGTTTAAAAATAACGACTTGTCGTAATGGATACCAGTAAGAAACCCATGCCCACGAATCAAACTCAGGATTATGATTAGCTTGCAGATCAAATTTAGCATCTTGATTAATTAAACGCAGCAAAAACCATTTTTGTTTTTGACCAATACAGATAGGTTTCGTGTAATGACGCACTAATCGCTGCGGCAAACGATAACGCAACCATCTGCGCGTACTCGTCATCACTTTGACATCTTCAGGATTCAAACCAATTTCTTCTTTCAACTCACGAAACATGGCTTGTTCTGGTGTTTCATCTTCTTTAATCCCTCCTTGCGGAAATTGCCAAGCAGGCATGCCAACACGTTTGGCAAAAAAAACTTGTCGATTGTCATTAACTAATACAATCCCAACGCCATATCTATAACCTGCTTTATCAATCACGGCAAATCACCTATAATTTGTTTTTCATTTTTGCTTTTGCAAGGATGATTGTTCCAAAATTTTGTTCAACAATCAAATAATTAACGTATTTATTCAGCTTTGTTGCGTGAGGTTACACTCAAACCCGTCGTCCCGCGGCTTGTCCGCGGGATCCAGAGAAACCCTGCAAATTTTACTTATTATTTCTGGATCCCGCGAACAAGCCGCGGGACGACGGGTTTGAGTGTAACCTCACGCAACAAAGCTTATTATTCCCTATATGAAACGACTTCCTCTTTTTTTGTTAATTTCTCTCGTCATTAGCCTGGCTTGTTCCAGTTTCATTTATTCTCTTTCTCAGGGTAGTATTTCTGTTTTCAGCGATAATTTCAGTGTTATTTTTTTTCATCTACGTTTGCCGCGCACCCTCTCTGCCTTTGTTTGCGGTGCTTTACTCGCTTTATCAGGTTCGCTCATGCAATTATTATTACAAAATCCACTGGCCGATCCTTATGCATTAGGTATTTCTGGCGGCGCCGCCCTCATGACACTCATCATGATGTTATTCGGTATCTCTGGTAGTTGGTTGATCGGCGGCGCATGGTTAGGCAGCCTCATCACAATCGCCTTTATTCTCTTAATCAATTATCAACAACGTTTTCAAACACATGCTTTATTATTAACTGGCATTGCATTAGCTTGCGGATTTTCTGCTTGCATCAGTTTTATTTTATTGATTAGTCCTCAAACAACCTTACACAACATGTTATTTTGGTTATCCGGTGATTTAAATGGCGCAAGCATGCCGACACTTGCCTGCTGGATTTTATTTGTTGGCTTTGTGATGTGTTATTGGCTCGCACCAGGATTTAATTTAATAGGACGCGGTGAACAAGAAGCTCGAGCACTTGGATTATCCTCTGAAAAATATCAATTCGCTTTATTTTTATTGAGTTCATTATTTACGGCAGCAGCAGTTACACTTGCTGGTTGTATTGGATTTATTGGTTTGATGGTCCCGCATGTGACGCGTTTATTTAAACATGATGATCATCGTATCCTTTTACCTGTTTCAGCTTTATTAGGCGGCGCGTTATTAACTTTTGCTGATACGTTTGCAAGAACATTGTTTGCACCGCAACAAATTCCTGTCGGCATTTTAATTGCGCTGCTCGGTGTACCTTGTTTTGTTTGGCTATTAAGAAAAACATCATGATACAAACAAAAGATCTCACGATTTCAATCAATAATAATATTTTATGTCATCAATTAAATCTTGATATTCAACCTGGAAAAATATGGGGAATATTAGGGCCAAATGCTTCAGGCAAAACAACTTTATTACAAACATTAGCAGGATTATTGCCTATTAAAAAAGGAAATATTTTTATTCAAGATAGACAACTATCGCAATTATCACGAAAAAAAATCGCACAAACCATAGGATTTTTATTTCAAGAAATGAAAATGATTTTCCCGCAATCAGTCGAAAATTTTTGTCTGCTTGCACGTTATCCGCATTTATCATTCTTAAAAAAAATATCATCACATGATAAAGAAATCATGATACATGCATTACAGCAAATGGATTTAATACAGAAACGAAATGAATGCATCACTCGTTTATCTGGCGGAGAAAAACGTCGTCTTGCTATTGCTGCTTTATTAACACAAACACCATCGACTTATTTATTAGATGAACCAACGAATCATTTGGATATTCGACATCAAATGCATGTCTTGAATCATTTTCGTGAATTATCAAAAAAACAACGTGTGAGTGTGATGATGTCATTGCATGATATTAATCTTGCGCAATCTTTTTGTGATAATCTTTTATTAATTTATCCTGAGGGTAAAACAGTGCAAGGCAAAACGTGTGATATACTGACAGAGAATAATTTGACGCGATTATATCAACATCCTATTATTTCTTTGCAGTCTAGTTGGCAACCGGGTAAGGAAACGATATGTCTATCTCAGTCTTAGTCAATGGTGCGTTTGGCAAAATGGGCCAACTGACCGTCAAAACCATTTCAGAACATCCCAATCTCACCCTAGCAGGTGAAATCGGGCGCAGTCATGATTTAAGAGAAGCGATTATCGATAGCAAGGCCCAAGTTGTTATTGATTTTACACACCCTGATGCTGTTTTTAATAATACAATGACAATTATCGAAACCGGTGCGCGGCCTGTCATTGGCACGTCAGGATTAGTCCGTCATCAAATTCAACAATTACAACAACAATGCACTGAATTAAAAAGAGGCGGTATCATCGTTCCGAATTTTTCTTTAGGTGCAGTTTTAATGATGAAATACGCGCAGCAAATCGTAAAATATTTACCGCATGTTGAAATTATTGAAATGCATCATGATGAAAAAGCAGATAGTCCATCGGGTACTGCGATACGAACAGCGGAATTATTAGAGCAAGCACATAAACAAGTAAATCAACCCGATAAACCCAATCGCGAAACAGTGAAAGGTGCGCGCGGCGCTCTGCATCATCAAATTCCTATTCATGCTGTGCGCTTACCAGGGTTTCTCGCGCATCAACAAATTATTTTTGGCGGCAGAGGTGAAACGCTTGTTTTACGGCACGATTCAATTAATCGAGAATGTTTTATGCCAGGGGTTTGTCTCGCCTGCGAAAAAGTCATGACACTGGATCGATTGGTTTGTGGATTAGAAGAAATATTGTAAGTGTTCACGCAATTGTCATCCTGAGCGCAGCGAAGGATCACTAACAAATGTCATAGTCGTATTTTAGTGATCCTTCGCTGCGCTCGGGATGACAACTAAAACAACACAGAATAACAGTATAATGTGCTAGCATTTCCGCAAATAAAAAGAAGAAACCAATTCAAGTTGCTCAAGTGTTTCAGCTTTATTCGGCGCACTGATATGCTTGGCATAGAGTTTAGGAAGAACGATACCCTGCAGATAAGCAGCGACATTTTCCATTTTATCTTGTCCTGCATTGTCATTTTCATGCCTAATGCTGCACCCATTAAAATCAATAGAAATATTAACTGTATCTTTAGCAATTTTTTCTTTCCAACTTTTCTCTCGAGATTCGACCGCCATGTCGACAGGAGCAAAAGAATAAATAATCGTTGAATTATCCCAAAAATTTATTTTATATTGATTTGCATATATATGAGCAATTGTAACTACCGACTTATCCTTTGAAGGCCCAGAGAATTGAATAATAAAATCTTCACCACGTATTTCAGATATATAATAATATAATTTTCCTTCAGGCGAATAAGGATTTCCTGTCACATTAAAAACAACCTGATAAGAAGGAATTTGCCATTGACACTCCTCTAATATTTTCCATATCTCCTTCCCGATCTTGTGCAATTGATATTGATGCTTCAAAGAGGGCTTATTTGGCTTTAAAAATTCGAATAATTTATTTCTATCTTCCTCTGGAAATTGATTACCTAATTCAAACATTTTATGCATAATCTTATTCCACGATAATGCTTTCGTCAGCATTAAACACTCAGATCGGAATGTATATCTAGCCATTAATACAGCTAAGGCGATGTCATTATTGATAAGTGCTTTTTTAATCTGCGGATTAAGCAATTGAGACAATAGGTCTCTATACATAAATTTTTTGTTATTACCATCGAGTTGTATTTGATTTTCAAATAATTGCATTCGTTTCCAATGCGCATCTAGCACACGTATCAATTTTTCTTGATCGTCTTGATCGATAGTTTCTTTTTGGAATATCTTTTCAAGTGATTCACGTGTTGACTCAAAATCATGTTCAACAGCAACGCGTTTTTCATCGAAAAGAAGTTGTATATCAGATGGATTTAACTCAGAAGAAAAGAAAAACTCACGAGAACGTCCAGATTTCATATACCCACACCTCATTTAAATTATTTATTATTATTCGGTCTGACGCGGGAAGGAAAATTCAGGGATTCTCGTTTCTTAAAGAACCCCTGAAAAGTGTATCTTAGCCTTCACCTTTCATATTCACAGGTGCTGGTTGTTGACATGCTGTTGAATAGCAGCCAGCTAACACGCCCATCATGACCATCAAAAGTAATAAACCGGTTACTTTTTTCATCACACAACTCCTTTTGAATTGATTAATAGAAAGACTCATCCAGTATATCAGAAATATCGCTTTGATTTGAAATATTATATGATGGTTGTTTTAAAACCTTGCGGTAACATAAAATGACCAATCAGCCTTCTACAGCCAAACAAGCTTCCAGACCCATAGGCATTTTTGACAGCGGCATTGGAGGTTTAACCGTCGCGCATGCCCTTATCAACACCTTACCAAAAGAAAATATCATTTATTTTGGCGACACAGCCCACATGCCTTATGGCGACAAATCATCCGCCGCCATTCAAGCTTACTCCGTCAAGATTGCACACATGCTACTCCAACAAGAATGCAAATTAATTTTAATTGCTTGCAATTCCGCTTCTGCCGCTGCTTATGAATTAGTAAAAGAATATATTGCAAGTCAAGCGATCGTCATGAATGTCATCGATCCTGTGATTACTTTTCTCAAACAACATTATGCCCATAAACGCATTGGTTTGATTGGAACACGTCAAACAATCAATTCTCATATTTATAAAAAGAAAATTGATGAATTAAATTTAGGGATTGAACTTTCTTCTTATGCGACAAATTTATTAGCTTCTGCGATTGAAGAATTTGGTAATCATCATGTGATAGATGCTTTATTGAAAGTGTATTTAGCTTATCCTGATTTAGAAACAGCTGATGCTTTGGTCTTAGCGTGCACGCATTATCCTATCATTAAAGAACGTATTTTAACGCATTATCACACATTGAATCGTCCACCGATTGATATTATTGATTCTGCGGAAATTGTTGCTGCTGCTGTCAAAAAACAATTAGAAAATAATCAACTCATCAATATGAATGGCAAACAAAGTAAGCATTTTTATGTTTCAGATTACACAGAAACCTTTGCTGCAAATGCAGCTTTATTTTTTGGACAGGATATTACGTTAGAACATTATCCACTGTGGGATTAACATGAATTACCGTCACATTTATCACGCGGGTAGTTTTACTGACGTTGTCAAACATGTCATTTTAACTGCGCTGATTCATTTATTATCACGCAAAGACACACCACTCTGTTACATCGACACCCACGCCGGCAGCGGTTATTACGATTTATCTTCTGAATTATCCGCAAAGACAAAAGAGTACACCTTAGGCATTGAAAAAATCATACAATGCGAAAATCCGCCCGCTCTCGTCAAACGTTATCTCGATTGTATCCATAATATTAATAATCAATTAACACATGCTAAAAGATTTGCTGCACTGCGATATTATCCTGGTTCGCCGCTTATCGCCCGACACTTATTGCGCCCACAAGATCGCGTCATCGCTTGTGAATTACAATTACAAGAATATCAAACATTAAAAACAACCTTTGATCAATACAAAAATGTCGCGATTCATCATCTCGATGGATTTCTCGGATTAAAAGCTTTTTTACCGCCTAAAGAACGACGCGGACTCATTTTGATTGATCCGCCCTATGAAGATCCTGATGAATTCACTCACATTGCACACGCCTTATCTGTCGCATTAAAACGTTTTGAAACAGGTTGTTATGCCATTTGGTATCCCATCAAACAACACTCACAGACAGAACATTTTTATGCCACCCTAAAAAAAGAAATAAAACAGCCTAAATTAGCCATCGAATTCACGATTTATCCTGATATTGCAAATCATTTAAATGGTTGCGGCATGATCATCATCAATCCACCATGGCAATGCGATGAAATCATAAATGAATTATTGCCATGGATATGGAATGCCTTGACCATCAACCAGCAAGGGCATTATTCTGCTTATCTTTTAGCATAAAGAAGAACAACCTATGACATTAAATATTGGCGATCAAGCGCCTGATTTTACTTTGCCAACTGATCAAGAAAATATCGATATTACACTGAGCGATTTACGCGGAAAGAAAGTCATTCTTTATTTTTATCCAAAAGATAATACGCCAGGCTGCACACAAGAAGCTTGTGATTTTCGTGACAACATGCCTGCTTTTGAAAAACAAAATACTGTTGTGCTTGGCATTTCAAAAGATAATTCGAAAAATCACACGAAATTTAAAGAAAAATATGAATTGCCTTTTACTTTATTAGTCGATGCGAATGCAGATGTTTGTGAAGCGTATGGTGTCGTTGATAAAAAAAATATGTTTGGAAAAACGTTTCTTGGTATTTCACGATCTACTTTTTTAATCGATGAAAAAGGTATCATTCGACAAATCTGGCGAAAAGTAAAAGTCAGCGGACATGTGGAGCAAATCATCCATGAATTCTCCTAAAAAAACAGCCATTTCTCCAACGCGAGAACAAAATTATCCTGAATGGTATCAGCAAATTATTAAAGCCGCTGATCTTGCAGAAGTATCTCCTGTGCGCGGTTGCATGGTCATCAAACCATGGGGATTTGGTATTTGGGAAAATATACAACATGTGTTAGATGAGGCATTTAAAGCAACCGGTCACAAAAATTTATATTTCCCCCTGATGATCCCGATGAGTTTCATGCAAAAAGAAGCTGAACACGTTGAAGGTTTTGCAAAAGAATGCGCGGTCGTCACACATCATCGTTTAGCACATGATGATCAAGGAAAATTAGTGCCCGCCGGACCACTTGAAGAGCCTTACATTATTCGTCCTACTTCTGAGACCATTATTGGCGAAGCTTTTTCTCGATGGATACAATCGTATCGTGATTTGCCTTTGTTAATTAATCAATGGGCGAACATTGTGCGTTGGGAAATGCGTACGCGTATTTTTTTACGTACCACCGAATTTCTTTGGCAAGAAGGTCATACTGCACATGCAACAGCAGAAGAAGCGATGAAAGAATCGCGCATGATTTTAGATTTATATTCACATTTTGTAGAAGATTATCTTGCCATGCCTGTCATTCAAGGTGAAAAAACAGCAAGTGAACGATTCCCTGGTGCCGTCAATACCTTTTGTATTGAAGCCATGATGCAAGATAAAAAAGCGTTGCAAGCAGGCACGTCACATTTTCTCGGACAACATTTTTCTCGTGGTTTTAATATTCGTTATTTAAGCGCACAAGGCAAAGAAGAATTTGTTTGGACAACTTCTTGGGGCGTATCAACGCGTTTAATTGGCGGATTAATCATGACACATAGTGATGATGATGGTCTTGTATTGCCACCAAAAATTGCGCCTGCGCATGTGGTGATATTGCCTATCATTCATCAAGAAGACGATAGAGCTGACATTCTAAAATATTGCGATCAGCTTGCCGCTGAATTAAAACAAATTGATTATCACGGGCGTCGTGTTGTTGTGGAAATCGATACGCGAGATATTGCTGGTGGTGAAAAAGCATGGCATTGGGTAAAAAAAGGCATTCCTGTACGATTAGAAATTGGCAAAAAAGAATGTGCTGCGCAGAGTGTTTTTATGGGACGACGCGATAAAGCGTACAAAGATAAAAAAACCATTTCGAAAGAAGAATTAATTAAGACACTGACAATCGAATTAGATGAAATGCAAACACAATTATTTTCACGCGCAAAATCTTTTATGGAAAAAAATACAAAAGTGATTGATAGCAAAGAAAGGTTTTATGAATTTTTCAAGGGAGAGGGTAAAGGAGATGGCGCTGGTGGTTTTGCGTTGGCGCATTGGAATGGCAGCGCTGAGGTTGAAGCAAAATTAAAGCAAGATTTAAGTGTGACAATTCGATGTATTCCGTTTGTGGAAAGTGTTTCTGATGTGGGAAGTGTTTTTAGTGCGGAAAGTAAACAACCCGGCAAATGTATTTTTACTGATGAACCAAGCAAGCAGCGGGTTGTGTTTGCGAAAGCGTACTAACGCTACTTCCCCCTCCCCTCCAGCGCTTTTTGCTGGAGGGGAGGGTTGGGGAGGGGAGGGGAGGCTATTTTGAACCCTCCTCTCCCCCAGCTTAAAACATGCTGGGGCAAGCCTAACCCTCTCCTCCCACAAAAAACGTGGGAGGAGAGGGGAATAGAGTCTCGCTTCCACTTCAATTTTATGCTACTCTTCTGCGCATTTATTACGCTTACTTACATCGACTCAATGATCAAATATCAACAGAGGGAAATATGACAGCAAATGCAACAGTCAATGAATTAGCTTCCACCATAAAAAAACTGGCCATCAAAGGTAAAGGCATTTTAGCCGCTGACGAAAGCGTGCCCACTATCACCAAACGCTTTCAAGCTAACGGTATTGAATCAACCGAAGACTCCCGCCGCGCCTATCGTGAAATGCTAGTGACTACGCCTGGCTGTAATCAATTCATTGCTGGCATTATTTTATTCGAAGAAACGCTTAATCAAACCACAAGCAAAGGCCTATTATTTCCACAATTACTTAATCAATTAGATATTCTGCCCGGCATTAAAGTCGATAAAGGATTAATCCCTCTTATCAATTTAGAAAATCCAGCGCAAAAAGAAGAAATCACACAAGGCTTAGATGGCTTGCCAGAAAGATTGGCCGATTACAAATCCAAAGGTGCACGATTTGCAAAATGGCGCGCCGTTTATGCGATTTCACAAAATACTCCCAGCACACTCGCCATTCAAACCAATGCTGAAATTCTGGCGCGCTATGCCGCTATTTGCCAGCAACAAGGCATTGTACCTATCGTTGAGCCTGAAGTATTAATCGACAGTGATCACACCATCGCACGTTGTGAAGAAGTATCTGGGCCTGTTTTCCATGCCGTATTTGAAGCCTTATATCGTCATCATGTGAAGCTTGAATATATCGTATTAAAACCCAGCATGGTAATTAGCGGCAAAACTTGCGCACAAAAATCCAGTGTACAAGAAACAGCAGACGCGACTTTGCGCATCTTACAGCAAACGGTACCAAGTGCTGTTCCCACCATTAACTTTTTATCTGGCGGTCAAACATCGCTTCAAGCAACAGCGCATTTAAATGCCATGAATCAACATGTCTTACCTTGGAATTTAAGTTTTTCATATGCTCGCGCATTACAAGAAGATGCGATGAAAATTTGGGCTGGAAAAGCTGAAAATATTCCTGCTGCACAAGCTGCTTTTTATAAACGTGCAAAATTAAATAGTTTGGCTGCAAAAGGTGAATATACAGAAATGATGGAAAGAGAAGCCGCCGCTCTCGTTGCATAAATACAAGGATATCAGCTATGACTAATGCGCGTATCAGCACAGCTGATGCTAAAGAAGAATTTGTAGAACTGATTAATCGTGTCTCGCATTACAAAGAACGTATCATTTTAACGAGACGCGGTCATGAAGTCGCCGCCATTGTGCCCATCGAAGATTTAAGCATCTTACAAAAAGAATTGCATAAAACAGAATTGGAAGAAGCAACAGAAGCCTTACAAGAAGCGAGAACACAAGGGACTTCTTCACTCGAAGAATTAATAGAACAGGTAGGATAAACAGCGTGACAACCACACCATATCATATTCGTATCGCACCTGCTGCGATGCGGCAAATTATTTTATTTAGTCATAAACAAAAAAAAACGGTAGTGAAATTCATCGAAGCGTTGGCGATTAATCCGAGACCACCAGGTAGTAAAAAAATCCAAGGCATGACGGGACTTTATAGCGAAGAGATAGAACACATGCGTTTGATTTATAAAATTGAGGAACAAGTGGTCATGATTTTGTTGGTGAAAGGTATACAAATCTAACCCGTCATTCTGACATATCTTTAAAATCACATTCATTCAACGGAACAATTTTTGTTTTTTTCATCCATTTATATCCTAACCACAATGTGAGAAATAAAGGCAATCCAAAATAAGAAACTAAAATGCCCATCCAATCAATATGAGGCTCCATGAATGCTTTAACGTTTTGCCCACCAATCAATAAAATACATAAAACAAAAGCAATTAATGGCGCGTAAGGATACCCTTTTGCAACATAGGGTAATTTTTTAATATCTAAACCTTGAGCGATGTACGCTTTACGAAAACGATAATGACTGATGGCAATCCCTAACCAAGCAATAAAACCCGATATACTGGATGCACTAATCAACCAGTAATACACTTTGCCATTACCAAATAAAGAAGAAAGAAAGGTGAGCATCGCAACGACTGTTGTACCGAGTAAAGCAGCCATGGGAATGCCTTGTGCATTCACTCGACTAAAAATATGCGGGACGTGACCTTTTTTAGAGAGGTACCACAACATTCGCGTACCTGCAAATAAACCTGAATTACCTGCTGATAAAATGGCAGTTAAAATAACAGCATTGATGATAGCAGCAGCATAAGGAATACCATATTGATGAAACACTAAAGTAAAAGGACTCGTTGTAACATCTGAATTAGCTAATTGAGGTGCAGTGTAAGGAATCAACAAGCTAATCACAAAAATAGATAAAACAAAAAATAATAAAATACGCCAAAAAATTTGTTTGACCGCACGAGGAATAGATTCTGCTGGATCTTTACTCTCACCTGCTGCCACACCAACTAATTCTGTTCCCTGAAAAGAATAGGCTGCAATCATGAATGCACTGATCATGGCTAGCCACCCACCATGAAAAGGCGCGCCTTCCATCGTCCAATTTTTAAAACCACCTGCTTGATAATGTGTAAAACCAAATAAAATCGCTATGCCTGCCGCAATAAAAATAATAATGACGGAGACTTTGATAAAAGAAAACCAATACTCTACTTCACCAAATCCTCTGACAGATAAGGCGTTTAATGCAAAAATAATCAATAAAAAAGCCGTATTCCAGATAATAGGCGGACTATTTGGAAACCAATATTGCATGATGATAGAAGCTGCTGCGATTTCTGAAGCAACGGTAATGGCCCAGTTGTACCAATAATTCCATCCCAACGCGTAACCTAATGCAGGATCCACAAATCTGGAAGCATAAATATAAAAAGAACCTGCTGTTGGCATAAAAGCAGCCATTTCACCCAAGCTGGTCATGAGAAAATAAACCATCAACCCGACGACAAGATAGGCGAGTAAAGTTCCACCAGGGCCAGATAATGAAATAGCGGTACCACTAGCAAGAAAAATACCTGTTCCAATTGCGCCACCAATGGCAATCATATTCAGCAAACGCGAATCTAGTTTGCGTTGTAGTGTTCCTGGTTCAGAAGACATATTTTTACCTCTTGCATTCCATTATCTTCAACCGCACAATTAACCCTTTTTGATAAAAGTCCTTTAAAAATGATCCAACAAAGTCTTTTTTTGTCATCTACTCAGAGTCCCGTCGTTGCGAGGAGCGTTTTTTGCGACGAAGCAATCCAAACAACCTTTAATGGATTGCTTCGTCGCAAAAAACGCTCCTCGCAACGACGAAGGACTGAGCTTTTTTATCTCATCTTCATCATTATTTGCTTACTCAGCAACACGGCGCTCGCCATTCAGCATCCTAAAAAAACGACCCATTATGCACATCAAAAATCCATTAGTCACCACAAAAAACGTCCGATGAAACAAATTCGCAAACAACACAAAAAAAGAAAGTCTCTAAAAAAAACGAAGCCCATAAAAAAATCTAAGCCTCTCAAAAAAAACAAGCTTCTAAAAAAAACCAAACGCCAAAAAACTGCCAGCAAAAAAATTATTGCTGCGACGATGCATTTACAGCCTAATGTACCAAGCCGCTTGCCTGCTTATGTTTTAAATACCACCGAAAAAAAATTAATTTCATATATCAAACAAATTATTTCTCATCTCCATTACAGCAAATATCAATTTGGCGGCACACACCTTGACAACAAAAAAGGAATTTACGTTATCGATTGTTCAAGCTATGTAGACCATATTCTGAAATCTGTTTACCCTCAAGCTTTTTCCCAATTAAGCGAATGGTCTCAAACGAATAAACCAACGACTGAAGATTTTTATCATTATTTTTTGCAATTACATCATCCTGATTTAATGCATTGGTCATCTGTTTCAGATGTCAAAGAATTACGTCCTGGTGATGTGTTAGTCATTCGTTATCAAAATAAAAAAGGGCAAGAAAGAGGGGGCCATGTGATGTTAGTGATGGATAAACCACTGATCATCAATCATGAAGTAGCTGTCAGGGTGACCGATTCTGCTGGCGGTGGACATAGCAAAGATACGCGTCCAGCCCATGCTTCAGGCGTCGGTATTGGGACATTATTATTAAAAACGGATGGAACAATGTCTCGCCCAATGGCTTTTGCTTGGAAAATTGGTTCAAAATGGGAAACACGTGCTAGCTTTGCGATGGGCAGACCTTTATCGCCTGAGCAAATGCCATCGTGAGCGTATTGTTATTCCAAGATAATTTTCTAAACTGTATACTATAACAACTAACCTGCAGGGAGCATCAATCAAATGGCTGGGAAAAAAGTATCTGGACGAAAACAAATATCCACAAATGATTATTGGTTAAATATACTTAACTATCTTGGCAGCGCGCTTATCTTCTTTGGTATTTCTTATTTTATTTTTGCCAATTGGGATGAGTTAAGTAACGCAATCAAAATAATTTGTACCTTAGGCATCGCCATATTCACTTTTATTGTTGCTGCATGGTTACAAATGAATAAAAAATATTTAACGATCAGTTCTGCTTTTTTTCTCATCTCTGCCTTGGTCTTACCTATTGGAATCAATGTCGTCTTTGATATTTTAGATGTCACGTGGACATCAGACGCTATTTTTTCATTGATTTCAGCCATTTGTTTTTGTGTGTTTGGATATGGTTATTTTTACTTTCGTCAAACTATTTTAATGATTTTTGCTTTTATTTTTGCTTCTATCTTTTTCATGTCGTTTGTTAATTTTATTGCTTATTCATTTACCTCAATTCATTACATGAATCTTTCGCAATATGAATTAATTATTTTAGGACTAAGTTATACTTACTTAGGCACGAGACTACAAAAAACAAATCATGATTATTTTGTTGGGCCGCTTTTCTTTTTAGGATGCTTATTCACTTTAGATGGTGCTTATTTTCTTGGACCTCTTTCTGTCACTGCGCCTTATTTTATTCACTGGAAAGGCATCACCGCTATTTTTATTGCACTTTCATTTTATGCCGCCATCCAATTAAAGAGTAAATCATTTCTTTATTTAAGTGCGATTTATTTTTTCCTTTATCTCACCATCATTTCTCGATATTTTTCTCATTTATTAGGAAGTTATACTTGGCCGCTATTTCTCATCATCGTCGGCCTATTATTTATTTTGTGTAGTTATCTCGTGATTTATTTGAGGAAAAAAATAATTTAGCGCCCTAAGTTAACTTTAAGATTCAACAGCTATAATTCATATAATTAATAAAACAAAGTCACACACAAAACGAAGAGTAACATCATGAAAAAACTAGCGTTAATGATTATATTAGCTTTTGTGATGCAGTCTGTTTTCGCCGATGAAACTGCCAATATTAAAATCAATATTGCTGGCGCTTCACCAAGTAATCGTTATTTTCTCTGTTTACCTAATGTTGGCTGTTTAAGCATTCATGCTGCCATGGTACATCACAAAATTTTCCCGATGTATCATAGAGTTAAAATGTCTCAAATTTTTGTCGCTGATACTTATCGTGGATTTCGTGTCTACGCGCAAGGATTACCCGCTTCCTGTGATTTCACTTTGATGAGAAAGAAAACAATTACCATCTCAGGCACCCTCGTCAAAGGGCCGCTCGGCAACGTTAAATTAAAAGGGTTACATTGCAGCCAATCTTGACCTCTTTAATGTGACACGTTACATTGAGCCACTCATTATTCATCCATAGAAAAATATCATGATACTAAATATTGCTGGCTATCAATTTGTTACGCTCTCTGATCTCGTTTTATTACGCGAACAATTATTATCCCAATGCAATCAATTACAATTAAAAGGCACTATCTTGTTAAGCCATGAAGGCATTAATATCAATCTCGCTGGCATTGATTCAAACATATTGGCTTTTAAACATTTTCTTTCTCATGATCATCGTTTTAATCAGATCTCTTTTCACGAAGCTTCATCACTTGATCTTCCCTTTAAAAAATTAAAAATAAAAATCAAAAAAGAAATTATTACCATGCGTCAATCGAGTATTAATGTTGTCTCATCACGCGCACCTACCATTCCCCCACAAGCACTCAAACAATGGTTAGACGAAAAACGCGATATCACTTTGTTAGACACACGTAATGATTACGAAATCGATTTAGGTACATTTAATCAAGCTGTCAATTTACATCTTTCTGATTTTAGTGAATTTCCTGTTGCACTTTCTGCTATTGATCAAGATAAACCGATTGTGATGTTTTGTACGGGCGGTATTCGTTGTGAAAAGGCCGCACTTTACATGATTCAGCAAGGATACAAAGCGGTATATCAACTTGACGGCGGTATATTGGGCTACTTTGCTTCTGTGGGAAGTGATTATTATCAAGGGGGTTGTTTTGTGTTTGATGAACGCATGAGTGTCAATGCGGAAAATTACAAAATGAGATCCGGCTTTAATGACAATAATTTAATGAAATAAAGTTATTGTCATTAAAACTAGTCTCCATTTTAATAAAATAATCATATTCTTATCCTCAATAAAAACGATTCTCCTTATTCGAGTGATATACTAATAAAAAATACATCGTCAAGGAGACACTTCATGAAAACAGCCATATTCATCTTGCTTGGATCGCTTATGCTTCTTTTCGCTAGTTTTTCTTGGGCTGGTTGTGGTGATAGCGGCGGGTGTAGCAGCAGTAGTGGTGGATGCGGCGATAGCACTGGCAGCGCTTATGAAAGTAATTGTCAATGTACTGATCCTACTTGTAATAGCCCTTGGGACAGCAATTGCATAAATCGTGCTTACTGCTGTGAAGCATTTGGGAATGTGGGTGGAAGATAACACTTCTTGATTGTGTTGGGCTTTGACTTTGTTGGGCTTCGCTGTTGTTGGGCTTCGCTGTTGTTGGGCTTTGACTTTGTTGGGCTTCGCTACGCTCAGCCCAACCTACGTTAGAATTGTAGGTTGGGCTGAGCGTAGCGAAGCCCAACAACAGCGAAGCCCAACAAAGTCAAAGCCCAACACCATCACGAATACAAATGTTTCGTCAATTTAATATAAGAAAATAATCGCACGACTTTTAACACGCCGTCTGTATTGCTTGCGATATCCGTTGCCGCTATGGCTTCTTCTGGCGGCACAATCCCCATTAAAAAAACAGTCCCATTTTCTGTTACCACTTTAATCTGTGTCGCATCAATATCATCAGCAGCAATAAGCTTCGCTTTTATTTTTGTCGTAATCCATGTATCACTCACACTCGTCAATGCTGAAGAAGACCCTGAAATCGTAATCGCATTATAAACAGCCGTCACACCAGGAATAGCTTTAATTATCTTTTCTGCTTTTATTTTCTGCCAACGCGTTGGCACTTGGCCCGACAATAATACTTCTGAATTTAATGTCGAAACTGAAATACTCGTATCTTTAAACTGTATTGATTTTTCATAAAGTAAATTATATGCATGCGAGGTGATGTATTGATCGTTGATTGTTTTTCTCAAACTATGTTGATTATAAACAGCTTGAGCGCCACTCGTCGCGACATTCATGCAACCCGATAAAATAAATGTGATAATCAGTAATACAAGTATTTTATACATATTAAACTCTACAGTCGATAAACAACACCAACACTAAATTCTTGCTGGCGCGGTGAGCCACCGCCTTGTATCTTGTTATATTGCATATAATCAAATTCACCACGCAAACTCCAACATAAATCTAAATTATATTGTAAGCCTACGCCAAATTGATAAGCATTGCGAAAAGCATTACCTTGATCAAACTTGGTGTAAATCAAGCCGGCACGCACATATCCCATCACTTGAAAATCAAAAAAATATCCCGGTATGAGACTGAAACCTAAACTATAAATTGGTTTTAAACTTTGACCATTAGCCACTCTATTATTATTTTGCCAACCTCTAACACTGCCAAATATTTCTCCTGCTAAATAATACATTTGATTCGTCACACCGCTATAACCAATTGATAATTTTGGCCCAATCCCTTGATAAGCTGATTGATAACGAAAAATATTATCGTAATCGACACTTGCACCAAGATAAGTTCCTGCAAAAACAGGCGTGCTACTCAAAAAAAGAAAAGCTATCCCTAGCATTTTTTTCATATCTTATTTCCTATTCAATAGAAGGTATTTTCACTTGTGGATCAGTATCCTTGTTATAATCAATCTTATCAATACCAAAACCAAACAAGCGATAAAAGTCATTGCAATACCCTTTTACATCTGCCAATTCATTAACATTATCACTCGTAATTTGAGGCCACAATGCCATTATTTTTTGTTGTATTTCTTCTTTCATTTCATAATCATCGAGACGAATATATCCTTCTTGATCACGTGGACGAGGATGTTTTGCATAAAGATAATCATGAAACAAACGATATATTTGTTCAATACATCCTTCATGCGTTCCCTTTTCTTTCATCATTTTAAAAAGAAGAGAAATATATAAAGGAACAACGGGGATAGCAGCACTCGCTTGTGTAACGACTGCTTTATCAACAGAAACAATTGCTTCTCCATTTAATTTTTTTAACATACCATTCAGTTGATCTGCTGTCATTTTCAAATGTTCTTTTGCTTTGCCAATGGTACCATCTTTATAAATTGCATGTGTTAACTGAGGCCCTAAATAAGAATAAGCAACTGTCTTAACATCTTGAGCCAACACATTTTCTTTTAATAAATATTCCATCCACATTGCCCAATCTTCTCCGCCCATCACAGCAATCGTTGCTGCAATCTCATCTTGTGTGGCAGGTTCAATCACAACATCTTTAACTTCTCCACGAAATGCATCAATTGTTTTACCTGAAAAAGATTGTCCTATTGGTTTTAAGACAGAAGAAAATACTGCTTCAGTAATAGGATGTATACGTCGAGGGGACGCTAAACTATAAATAATTAAATCGACTTGATCTAAATCACGACGTATTAATTCAGCTGTTTTTTGCTTAATTTCAGAAGAAAAAGCATCGCCATTAATACTTTTAGCATAGTATCCAGACTTCTGTGCTAATTGTTCGAAAGCAGCAGAATTATACCAACCAGGTGATGCAGTACGTTTATCATCTGCTTCTTTTTCATAAAAAACACCAATGGTTTTAGCACGACAACCAAATGCAGCAACAATTCTACTCGCTAAACCATAACCTGTTGATGCACCAATCACCAATACACGTTTAGGACCTTCAATCGATTCATGTGACGTTACATAATTAATTTGTTCTTGAACAACTGTTTGACAGCCAACAGGATGTGCTGTTGTGCAAATGAATCCTCGTATCTTAGGTTGTATGATCATACTGACCTCTTCTTAGTGTTAGAATAAAGTGGCGTTAGTTTACCAGCATCAAAGTCAAACGTGTAGAAAAAAATTTAGCAAAAAAACATCGGTAAAATAGCTTTCATTTGTATTTATTGTTGAAGATAGTTTTACATAAATAATATGGTATTTACTAATGATGAGATGATTGTGTTAAGCTATCGTTAAATGTTATTTGGATTAATCTCTAACACAATTAAGTATTTTCCCTAATAGTTCTATACTTTTATGAATGCTAATGTTAAATTTATTCATTGTTAACAATTGAAGGAAGAAACGTCATGGCAAAAGCAAAAAAATCAGCTGCAAAGAAAGGCAAGAAAATGAAAGCTAAAAAAGTAACGAAGAAAAGACGTGGTCGTAAAGCAAAAGCACGTCCAGCAAAGAAGAGACGTAGAAGAGCTGCTAAAAAAGCTTAAGTGTAAGTAGCTTTCAAAAAACTGAACCCTGCCTTTCGCAGGGTTCAGTTTTCTAACCTCCTCCGATTTACAACTCTCCCAGCCTTAAAAATAAATTACTGAATGACAAGCTCATTCCCCTACTCTTTTATATCAGGTATGATATTGCCCCTTACACAATCAGGTGACTACCGTGGTAGAAAAATTACGCAACATCGCCATCATCGCACACGTCGATCATGGCAAAACAACACTCGTTGATAAACTATTACAACAAACAGCCAGTCTTTCCAAAAAAGTCACTAATACGGAACGGGTGATGGATAGCAATGATTTAGAACGTGAACGCGGCATCACCATTCTTGCTAAAAATACCGCGCTCAATTGGAAAGATTATCGAATTAATATTGTCGATACCCCCGGACATGCTGATTTCGGCGGTGAAGTTGAGCGTATCTTATCCATGGTAGATTCCGTTTTATTACTGGTCGATGCCGTCGATGGCCCCATGCCGCAAACACGGTTCGTCACACAAAAAGCATTTGCACGCGGCCTACGTCCCATTGTTGTCATTAATAAAATTGATCGACCAGGCGCACGACCTGATTGGGTCATGGACCAAGTGTTTGATCTTTTCGATAACTTAGGCGCAACGAACGAGCAACTCGATTTTCCTGTTGTGTATACTTCTGCTTTATTAGGTTATGCCAAATTAGATTTATCCCAAGAAAGTCATGACATGGAACCTTTGTTTGAAACAATTATCAAACATGTTCCCGCACCTGATGTGAATTTAAATGGCCCATTTCAAATGCAAATTAGTACACTCGATTATTCTAGCTATGTCGGCATGATTGGCATTGGCAGAATTACACGAGGACAAGTCAAAACAAATATGCCCGTCATCATCATTAATCGTGAAGGTCAGACACGACAAGGCCGTGTATTACAAGTATTAGAATATTTAGGATTAGATCGCTCTGAAGTCCCTGTTGCTGATGCAGGCGATATTGTCGCAATCACTGGCATAGATGAACTTAAAATTTCGGATACCTTGTGTGATATCAATCAAGTCGAAGCCTTACCTGCACTCACCGTAGATGAACCCACTGTCAGCATGACATTTCAAGTCAACACTTCTCCTTTTGCAGGCAAAGAAGGAAAATATATTACCAGCCGCAAAATTCGCGAACGTCTCTATCAAGAATTACAACACAATGTTGCGCTGCGCGTAGAAGATACGAATGATCCTGATAAATTTAAAGTATCAGGACGAGGCGAATTGCATTTATCTATTCTCATTGAGAATATGCGCCGTGAAGGTTATGAATTAGCGGTATCACGTCCTGAAGTAATCACAAAAACAATAGATGGCGAATTACATGAGCCCTATGAATCATTAGCGATTGATGTGCCTACTGAATTTCAAGGCGCAATCATGGAGCGACTAGGCAGTCGTCGTGGTGAAATCAAACAAATGGTATCTGATGACAAAGGCCGTATTCGTTTAGATTATATTATTCCTTCACGCGCTTTAATTGGATTTCATACAGACTTTCTCACCCTCACGTCAGGCACTGGCATTATGCATCATGTGTTTAGTCATTATGGTGTTGCGGCAAAAGGAGAAATGCCGCATCGACAAAACGGTGTGCTGATTTCCAATCAACTAGGTATCGCACTCGCTTATTCTTTATTTAATTTACAAGAACGCGGCCGCATGTTAATTCATCCTCAAACTGATGTGTATGAAGGCATGGTCGTAGGAATTCATTCGCGTGATAATGATTTAGTGGTCAACGTTTGCAAAGCAAAACAATTAACTAACATTCGTGCTGCCGGGTCTGATGAAAATATTATTCTGACACCGCCCATTATTTTGAGCTTAGAACAAGCGCTTGAATTTATTGAAGATGATGAATTAGTTGAAGTCACGCCCGGTTCTATTCGCGTTCGCAAAAAATATTTAAAAGAGCATGAAAGAAAGCGATCAGCTAAGGAGTAAGCAATATTTATTATGGAATCGAGGAAGGAAACTCAACCTGATGATCAAGACAATATCAGATTAGAATTATGGAATGCCATTGATCAAGAAGATTTAGATCAAGTCAATGCATTATTAGACCAACATACCATTGATCTTAATGTTTATTATAAAAAAAAGACTTTCTTAACTGCTGCGATCAATAAAAATAATTTAGCGATTGTTAAAGCATTAATACAACATCATGCTGATGTGAATCAGCATGACAAATCACACAGAACGCCATTATATCTTTCTTCAGCATTAGGACAACTTGATATCACACGAAGCTTGCTTAATGCTGGCGCCATCGTCAATTTACCTAATAATGACTCTTTTGGATCAACACCACTTCTTGCCGCAGCAAGCCGAGGACACGACGAAATAATTGATCTGTTAATCCAGGCGGGCGCAGATGTGAATGAAGAAAACTTGCGTGAATCAACTCCACTGGAACTTGCACATACAAATAAACATGAAAGAACAGCGGAAAAATTAATCCAATTAGGAGCGAAACCCGATTTATATCAAATGTGGCTGCATGAACAATTCATTGCCTATATGCACACGCAAAACAAAAATCATTATGACCCAGCGATAGTTAAGAAATTATATCGAAGATTTAAAGCAGGCATGTGCGCAGGACGGACACTCCAATGGTTAGTAACAGAAGATGATTCATTACCAGTTCCCATTGCAACTTGGAATAAAGATAAAGAAACATTAACACCTCAATTAAAAAATGATTTTGAAATGTTTTCAACAATACGATGGTTGCAGCAACACGATCATTTAATGCCTGAATTCAACCATACCACTCTTGCTAACACACTCAATTTTGTTTTAGAAAATAATCAACATGTCGAAACAACATTTCGTTTTGGTTTTGTCATGACAGGACATGAACTAATCATGACACTTAAAAAAATATTACGTGACAATCAAAAAATCTATATCAGTAACACAGCACATGCCGTGGGTTTAAAAATAAGAAGTAATATCTATCATTTTTATAATAGCAATAGAGCGCTCGGCGTAAGAAATAGTTCTTCTATTGAAGAGATTGCTTCACTTATTCATTTTATTTTCACTAAAAAAATGGATCTTTCATACTTCGCCCCTATCTGTATGCAAGTGCTTGAACGTTGCAATCGCGACGATCATTTTAATTATCAGTCTATTAAAAATGATTTAGTTGATTTCTTAGTCAATAAAAGAAAAACGAATGGAAATCTTAATTTAATAATCGATCAATCAACATCGCTTGCCTTAGCCGTCCGCCTCAATGATAGTGAAACTTTCTCTGCTTTGATTAAAGCAGGGGCTGATGTCAATTTACCCAATAATTTTAATTCTCCCTTATCGATGTCGGCTTATTACAATCATCCTTCACTCGCAAAACAATTAATCGAGAAAAACGCCTACATCAATGTCGACAATGAATTCCCTCTAAGAAAAGCTTGTAAACAAGGGTATAAGCAAATCGTTGAAATACTACTTCAACATCAAGCCAATCCCATTATTGAAGTAAAAAACAAAACAGCATTATCTGATGCCGCTCACAATGGTCACGTCGAAATATTACAACTACTTATTCATCACGCAAATTTTAAATTCACTGCGCATATGAAAGCTGAAGCTGTTATGCGTGCCGTTAATGGTAGACAATTCTTGGCATTGAAATATTTATTATCGATTGGTGCTACGCCAGAAGCAGCCACAGGATGGAAAAGCGGTATGTTATATATGGCAATCAAAAAAGGAGATTTACAAACAGTAAGATATTTAGTGGAAGAGTGTCATCACAATCTCATCATGAAAGACCTCACAACAGATTATTATCTTGAACTTGCCAAAAACGCTAAGGGTGTGCACAGTAAAGCGATCTATGCTTTATTAAAACAAAAATCAGCTTATCTCTCGAAATTAAAATATATTGAACCTATTCCTTTATTACAGCATGCTGTCGTCTTAGTTGAAAATAAATTAAATATTTCGACGATGTGCAGTCTTTCTGCGACCTCTAAAAACATGTATCGTTTTTTTAAACCGCGTGTAGATATGTTTTTATTTAAAGCTGTTGTAAAAGCTGATTGGCCAACTATCAATGAAATCATTCTCAAAAAACCCTCATTAATATTTGAAAAATTTGATTATGACCTCAATGGCATCACGCGAAGAATCAGCCCGCTTCAATATGCTTGTATGGTTTTTGATACAACGACAAGAAGAATGATGTTTGATGTCGTCAAACATGATGATCATTTAACGCAATTATTTATTGAAGAAGCGCGAGTGACATTTCAAATCGATGTACTCCCTTTACTCGTTATGTATGATGCTTATACCAGAATACGAAATAATCCTTATACTGAATTATCTATCTTTGCTAATGTTGTGTCGCGACTATCTAAAATGCAATATAATTTATTACCTCGACATATTATGCGTCAAATGGCTAATCCTAACATGACATGGTCGCATGATACTTCTTTTGAGGCGATCGATATTTCGCAATTACAAAATCATTGTTGTTGTATTGAAGAACCGCACAAAAATTATTTTTTGTCACTTGAAGAAGCCGTTAAAATGATGTCTAAAGGATATGTCTTACAGCGCAATACTGCTGACACGGCGGCATTATTTAAATCTGAAAAATGTATTGTTACCTTCGACAAGATATTAATTCGATGTTTAATGGCGCAGAGAGAGAAAGAATATCGTGAGGATATGGTGAGTTTGAGGAACGGTGTTGGGCTTCGACCTGCTTCCGCAGGCCTCAGCCCAACCTACAACCCAACCTACAAGTTATAATTTGACTCAAATACGCACAATATGATACAATTTTTACCAATTTTCACTATAAAAAAATAATACTTACACAACACGAGATAGTCTTATAATGCAGAGAAAAAGTAAAAGAATCAACAACAAGGCGAAAATCACCCAGCAGTCTCAAGTAAAACACGAGTGGGATGAAGACAATGAATATGACGTTAGCGTTGAAGATGATGTTAGCGTTGAAGAAAACACCGAAAACACCATCGTTTCCTTAGAACTCATTTTATCTGAACTAAAAGTATGAGATAAATGGCAACAAGAATATGATCTTACCGATTGGCAATTTCGTGATGGAAAACAATTACTTCAAATATCAGAAACTTTATTACAAAACGAAACCATTCAACATGCGCTAAAAAAAATCCTAATTGATGACAATTGGGATGATGAAAACGAACATGGCATCAAAATGAAAAATGTTTTTGTGCCAGGTCAATATGTCAATGCATGCATGAATACAATTGACTCACTCAAGCAACATGCCTCATTTAACAAAATAAAATTATTAATATATTGTGCTATTGCCATTCGTTTTTATAAGGAAAAAATTGTTCAACAAATTCCTGCGCCTGTTCCAAAAAATTCTTTAGATAAAGAATATGCAATGAATGATTTTGAAGAATTAAAACAGAGACATGCGGATAATTTAGATTTAGGTTCAACTGTCGGTAATCAAGCATCTAAATTATTTCATGCAAGAAACCAGATTTAAATGTGCAAAAAAAGAAACTCCACAAGGTAAATCCTATCTTCAATTGTATAACTCAATCTCATTAACCGGAAAGCTAGCTACACATCTCAAATCACAAAAAAATAAAAAACAAGGCATTGACGAAACATTTTTTTCTCTTTTACGCAGAAATACAATTCCTTCACAATTCAGACCTTCTACCGTTAAATATTCAGTTCATTATGTAAAAGAAATTCATTTTCAAAAAACAGGCGAAGAATTAATTATTAAGAATTTTTTAGATCCTTGCCAAGGCTGGGGAGATAGAATAACAGGTGCTTTAGCAACAGAAGGTATTGAGCGGATTGTCACAACTGATCCTAATCCCGATTTAATTGAACCGACTGATGAAATATTAAAAACCTATAATGCAGATAATAAAATTAAAGTCTACCATTACAATAAACCATTCGAAGATTTAACCGACGAAGAACTATGCCCTAATGGTGAAAAAAATGATTCAGTCATAACTTCTCCTCCTTACTTCTATAAAGAACTTTATGCCGGCGAAGAACAGTCACATAAACGTTACACCACAATCGATGATTGGATTAGAAATTTTTATTATCGACTTGTTGATATCAGTTATCAGGCTTTAAATACGAATGGGATACTTATCATCAATATTGCTGATATTCGTTGTCACAGCCAACACAAAGTATTTAAACTGACCGATTGCTTGGTTGATTATTTAGAGAATGGCATGTCGCGTTATTTTGCAAAGTTTTCTGAACCGCTTATTTATCCAACGCATTCCGATGTTGAAAATCCCTCTATGCTTTATTTTTATCAAACCAAAGCTTATACCGATCCCATCATGAAACCGATATTAATTGATGATCATCGTATGCAAGTGATGGGAAAATCAGATGAATTTAATTTCAGTGATAGGACAGAATGGTCTATTAGCACTCAAAAAAATAACTTCAATGAAAATAAAAATAAAAACAACAAACTTACCAAAAATAATACCACAAATATTTATTTGACTGATCAAGTCTGTACCTGGCAGAGAAAAGAAATAGAATTTGTTGTGACAGAGGTTTCAACACGAAATCGCTATTATTGGGTTGATCAATGGAATGGAGAAGGCGAAGGCGTGCCTGATGACGAAGTTCCACCAGGCAGAAATATAAAAACGATAAAAAACAAAAATGTAATACTGCGAAGTACCTACCTTAGATGTATGAGATTTTTTTACGTCAGTCACTTAAAAAATAATAAAGCAGAGCCTGTTCCTGTCGGTACAAAATTAAAAATAAAACAAGTTGAAAATGGAGAATACAGATGTTTTGACGAAACAGAGGATGAAATAGTTTCGGAATTTATTATGGATCGTTATCTTAGCAAACACAATATCAGCAAAGAAGAAGTAAAAACTTATCCAAAACATAAGCTCCCCAAAAGAAAACAATTGAACCAAGGGTCTATTAATACTATAAAAAATAATACGACGAATGTTTATCTGATTGATCAAGTCTGTGTATGGCAAAGAAAAGAAATAGAATTTGTTGTGATAGAGGATTTAACACGATATCGCTATTATTGGATTGATCAATGGGATGGAAAAGGCGAAGGTGTCCCTGACGATAAAGTTCCGCCAGGTAAAAATATAAAAATAATTGAGAATAGAAACGTGGTATTAGGATATACCTATCATAGATGTATGAGATTTTTTTACGTCAGCCATTTAAGAAATAATAATAAAGCAGAGCCTGTTCCCGTCGGTACAAAATTAAAAATAAAACAAGTTGCAATTGGAAAATATAGATGTTTTGACGAAACAGGGGATGAAATAGTTTCAGAATATATTATGGACCGTTATCTTAATAAGCATAATATCGATAAACGAGAAGTAAAGACATATCCAAAACATAAGCTACACAAAAGCAAACAATTGAACCATATGAATAAAAGCATAAGTGATAGCGATGCTTATTATAACGATGCCAAATATAGCGACGCCGAACGTAGCAGCGATGAGTATGATGACACTAAGCATCACGACAACACTAAGCATCACAGCACTAAAAAGCGCAGCAGCGCCAAACGCGAAAATACCAAGTCCAACAACACCAAACAAAATACTCATCATCATAATAGCGATCATATCGATACTCCTCATCATATTAGTAATAATAATAATAACAATAACAATAATAATAATAACGATCATCAAACTAGCAGTGTTTCTACGCAAGCCCCTTCAATTCCGCCCTCTCCGGCGCAATCGTCTTTAGTAGAGATGCCAGCTTATTCGTCACTGCCCTATCCATTTAATCAGTATTTGCTGCCTGGTGCGTATTTGCCTGGTGCGTACTTACCTGGTGCGTATTTGCCTAGCGCGTATTTGCCTGGTGCATACTTACCTGGCGCGTATTTGCCGCCACAATATTTCGGCATACCGATTTCTCAAACTACGACGACAACAACTACAAACACTACTACAACGACAACTACTACAACCATGCCAACTACGACATCACCCATTACACGAATGACTTCACCACCACCGCCCGTTACAAGTGTCAGGCTATTCCAGCCTGCGCAGCAATCTGCGGCAAGTCAGCCTGCGCAGCAATCTGTCACAAACCAATCTCAAACTACGCAACAATCGACGAACACGAACGGCGCTCATTCTATCACTACCGATCAATCTAAAAAACGACCTTTAGACACCGCGCCTGAATCCTATACAGAGACAAAACCCGAAAAAAGACGACGCCAATAAAAAACGCAACCTCCCCTCCCTATCCCTCCCCTCCAGCAAAAAACGCTGGAGGGGAGGGGTCGCTCTTGACTACCTACTTTGTCAGAAAGAGGGGTCGCTCTTGACTACCTACTTTGTCATCCCTAGCATTTTATTTTATAATACATTTTTCCAAGGAGGAGAAAGCCATGCACCGTCTACCCTTAATCGTCTCCGGCATCATTTTTCTTTTGTTCGCCATCGTGCATCTGTTACGACTCATTGAGCATTGGGAAGTCACTGTCGCAGGCAATGTCATTTCCATGTCTGTCAGCACAATTGGATTAGTTCTCGGTATTTTATTGGCGTTATGGATGTTTACTGCAGCGTCGAGAAGTTAAGGTCTGGGAACAACTAAAATGTATTTATGAAACGTTGTCATCCTGAGCGTAGCGAAGGATCACTAAAATGCGTCATAGTACTTGCTTAGTGATCCTTCACTACGCTCAGGATGACAACATTATTAGCCTTAGCCGCTATAAATTAAATCTAATTCTCGCGCCGCTTTAACTTCATCCAACCGCCTCACGGGCAAATGATGCGGCGCCTCTTTTAATAATTCAGGATTTGTTTTTGCTTCTTCCATAATCCGAATTAAGACATCTGCAAAGGCATCTAGCACATCTTTACTTTCCGTTTCAGTTGGTTCAATCAAAAGACATTCGGGCACAATCAAAGGAAAATACATTGTTGGTGCGTGAAAACCATAATCTAATAATCGTTTTGCTACATCTAATGCCGTGATATGGTAAATCTTCGCTTCATTTTTTAAGGTAATAATAAATTCATGGCTTGCTCTTCTATCAGGATAAGCCAATGTAAATCCTGCTACACGCAATCGTGCTAATAAATAATTCGCATTCAATGTCGCAAATTCTGCAATGCGATGTAATCCTTCCTTACCTAATAATCTCGCATATAAATAAGCACGCATGATGATGCCTGCATTACCCATAAAAGCAGATAAACGTCCTATCGTTTCAGGGCAATCTTTTTCAGTTAACCAACGATATTGATCGCCTTCTTTCACGACGCGCGGCACCGGTAAATAAGGCAATAAACGTTCATTTGCAACAACAGGACCACTACCCGGCCCACCGCCGCCATGCGGCGTTGCAAATGTTTTATGTAAATTCAAATGCACCACATCAAAACCCATATCACCCGGGCGCACTTTACCTAAAATCGCATTGAAATTTGCGCCATCGTAATAAAGCAATCCCCCTGCTTGATGAATCATTTTCGCAATGTCTTGAATTTTTTGTTCAAACACGCCAAGCGTCGAAGGGTTCGTCAACATAATCCCTGCTGTTTGCGGACCAATCGCTGCTTTTAATGCGTTGATATCCACATTACCATCAGGACCAGTCGGCACTTCTCGTACTTTAAATCCACATTGCACAGCAGAGGCAGGATTAGTGCCATGCGCTGCATCAGGTACTAAAATTTCATCACGCGCAAAATCACCGCGCGCACGATGGTAAGCATGAATCATTGCAACACCAGCAAATTCACCTTGCGCACCTGCCATCGGTGAGAGTGCTGCGCCCTTCATCCCTGTCACTGATTTTAAAATTTCTTGTAATTCATACGCACAAGCCATAAATCCTTGGCTGTGTTCTTCACGCGATAAAGGATGATGCTGCAAAAATCCTTCGAGTGAAGCTAATCGATTAACACCACGCGGATTATATTTCATGGTGCAAGAACCTAGCGGATAAAATTGTGTGTCAATAGAAAAATTTTTTCTGGAAAGATTGGTATAATGACGCACAACTTGTAATTCAGATACTTCAGGTAATCGCGGAACATCGTTGCGTAATAATTCTTTAGGAATATCGTCACTGGATCCCGCGGACAAGCCGCGGGACGACGGCTCTTTATCAACGGACGACGGCTCTTTATCAACGGACGACGGCTCTTTATCAACGGACGACGGCTCTTTATCAACGGACGACGGCTCTTTACCAACGGACGACGAGCCGTCGTCTTGCACTTGCCATTGTGATTTAGCAAAACGATCTTTACGCGATATTTCAAATATTAAGCCTGGCATGCAATTTTATCTCCATTGACAGCAAGATCTCTCAACACATCACGCATATTTTGTGTTAAATATTCAATATCTTTTTTTGTTTTTGTTTCTGTTGCACAGAGTAATAAACAATTATCTAGCTCAGGATAAAATGGTCCTAAGGCATAGCCTGCTTGAATACGTCGTTTTGCTAAAGCAGAAACCACTTGCTCAGCTGATACCGGCAAACTCAATACAATTTCATGGAAAAAAGGTGCAGAAAAAACTTTTTCTATTCCAGGAATTGTCATCAATTGTGTTTCCATTTCTCGTGTTTGTTGATGACAAAGCGTGGCAATATGACGCAAACCCATGGGCCCAACTAAACTCATATAAATCGTTGAAGCAGTCACCATCAAACCTTGGTTCGTACAGATATTCGATGTGGCTTTTGCACGACGAATATGTTGTTCCCGCGCTTGCAGCGTCAACACATATCCCGGTTTATTTTCTTTATCTATTGTACGTCCCACAATACGTCCTGGCATTTGACGCACATGCACTTTCTTGCAGCATAAAAAGCCATAATAAGGGCCGCCAGAGGCAAGTGGTATACCTAAAGGCTGTCCTTCACCACAAGCCATATCAACGCCTTCTTTGCCCCATTGTCCCGGTGGTTTTAATAAAGCCATGGCAGTGGGATTCACAACGGCAATCGATAAAATATTTTTTTCGCGCGCCCAATCTGCGAGTTCATCAACATCATCTAACACACCAAAAAAATTAGGTTGAGGAATAATTAAAGCGGCAACATCTTCTGTTAATAAAGTCGATAACGCTGTGCGATTTATTTTTCCTGTTTGTTTTTCATAAGGAACGTCAATCAAATAAATGCCTTGTTGTTTCACAATAGCTTCAACTGTTTGACGATAATGTGGATGAATCGTTTGCGGCATCAATATGCCAAGTTTAGTTTTTTTACCTGATAAACGCACGGCCATTAACACTGCTTCAGCTAAAGCAGATGCGCCATCATACAAAGAAGCATTAGAAACTTCTAATGACATTAAACTCGCTATCATCGTTTGAAATTCATAAATTAATTGTAAGGTACCTTGACTCGCTTCAGCTTGATAAGGCGTATAAGCCGTATAAAATTCACCGCGCGTTGCCACTTCCCAAACGGCAGCAGGAATATGATGCTCATAAGCCCCTGCACCAATAAAACATAACAAGTCACCATCTTGCTTGGCGCGTTCGCGCGCTAAACGCCCTAATTCCATTTCTGATATGCCAGAAGGAATTGTCTCTAACGAAACATGACGCAATGCATCAGGAATTTCATCAAACAAGGTTTCAATTTTTTTGATCCCAATGGTTGAAAGCATTTCCTGAATGTCTTGATCAGTATGAGGAATGAATGGCATGGCCAACCTCTTTTTATTTCTCTAGTGCGCCTCAGACGCAACCACTTTCGAGTACTCACCCGCATTTAACAACTCAGAGGGAGATTGCTCTGGTTTAACACGAAATAACCAACCTTTTCCGTATGGGTCTTGATTAATTAATTGTGGATTTTGAATCACAGCTTCATTAACTTCAATGACTTCACCTGGAATCGGGCAGTAAATATCAGCCGCTGCTTTGACTGACTCCACCACAGCGCATTCTTGACCATTATCAAAACTGGATTCTATTTCAGGTAATTCCACATAAACCAAATCCCCTAACATGGTTTGTGCATGGTCCGTAATGCCAACAGTGAAAAATTCTTCGTCTTTTCTCACCCATTCATGGGTTTTCGTATATTGTAATTCCTGAGGTATATTGCTCATGTGTTTCTCCAAATTCTAAAACATTTTTTTACCTTGCTTTACAAATGGCGGCTTAATAACACGCGCTGGCACTTCTTTCTGACGTATTTCGACAAAACAAGCCGCCCCAATATCTGCTGGAACGCGCGCCAATGCAATACTTTTTTCCAACGTAGGTGAATAGCCGCCACTTGTCACTTCACCTTCGCCATCTTCTTTAATAATCACTTTTTGATGATTACGAATGACACCCGGGCCCTCTAGCACCAATCCAACTAAACGACGTTTAATGCCTTGCTGCGTTTGTCTTTCTAAGGCATCACGGCCAATGAAAATTCTATCTTGTGGTTCCAGCACCACTGTCCAAGCAAGATTAGATTCTAATGGACTGACCGTTTCATCCATATCAGAGCCATATAAATTTAATCCCGCCTCTAAACGCAAGGTATCACGAGCGCCTAATCCGCAAGGTAATATACCTGCTGCGAGCAACGCCCGCCATAATTTATCCGCTTCTTTTGCAGGAAAAATCATTTCATATCCATCTTCGCCCGTATAACCGGTCCGTGCGATAAACCAATCATCTAACATCGTAAAGGTAAAAGGTTTTAAAGTTTGCAATACTACCGCTTGTTCTTTAGGCATAAATCGCGTGATTTTTTCTTGAATGGCAGGGCCCTGAATAGCAAGCATGGCAAGATCAGTACGTTCTTTCATTTCAAGCTTAAAAGAAGCCGCGTGTTGCTGCATCCAAGTAATATCTTTTTCGCGTGTGCCTGCATTGATCACTAAGCGGTAAAAATCATTCGTTATTTTATAGACAATTAAATCATCAATCACGCCGCCGTTTTCATTCAACATACAGGTATAGAGTGCCTTGCCTTCAACAAGACGATCGATATTATTGGCTAATAATCGACGCAAAAAAGCGCCCGCCTCCGTGCCATGTAAATCGACAATCCCCATATGAGACACGTCAAACACCCCTGCTGCTTGTCTGACTTGATGATGCTCTTGAATTTGCGATCCATAATGCAAAGGCATGTCCCAGCCTGCAAAATCCACTATTTTTGCATGGGCTTTGAGGTGTAAATCATAAAATGGCGTTCTTTTTCCCACGATAAGTTCCTTTTTTTAAGTATGGCTATTATTTTCTCGAGGAGGGGTGGCGTCAAGATAATTTTATCACTTAATTTTACTATCATTAAGTGATGCTATAATTAATAAATAAGCACAAAACCGAGGATTTTAATGAAAAGTTCGCGTATTTTTTCAGCATCAGAAGAATTCAAATTGGCACGAAAATTATTCTTAGCTGCAAAGCGGGGAGATGTTGATGACGTTCACAGGTTATTAGATGCTGGCGCTTCTTATCAGATTAGATTTAATGAAAATAACGAAGATCAACTCGATCAAAGATATGGGATAGATGCTTTTTATATTGCCGCAAAAAATGGCCGCACTGAAATAGTAAAAATATTTCTTGATAAGGGAATTGATGTAAATGAAACTTATGGACCTATCTACTCAACCTCTCTGCATGCAGCTGTCACAGAAGACCATATTGATATCGTTAAATTATTAATCGATTACAAAGCCAATGTGAATATTGAGGATGACTATGGCAGAACGCCCATTAATCTTCACAGTCTACAACATGATCCCAAAATAGAGAGTATATTAATTGCAGCAGGTGCGAAAAAAACACCTTCACTAAAACAAATAACATTATTGAAAAATTATAATTTTATCTGCCGAACATTAACTTTTTATGATTTAGGATTGTTTGTACCGATAGATGCAGCTGGTCTCTGTGATGGGACAGCTAAAGTATTTATTTTATACGCACACCAAGGACGTATTGATGAATTCATATTTTATTTTCATTATCTTAATCATGTTAGTCACGATGATTTACAAACGCTTATTAAAGAATTTAAACAACATCGCCGTTTAAATACATTCAATATTGGAGATAATTATTCGCTTGATAAACTCATCGAATTTATGCGAGCAATCAATGATGCACAAATAACTCAAAGAACAACTTATTTCAAAAGTATTGGAGCAAATTGGGATGCGACTAATATAATAGCTTGTCCTGCATCTCAACTAAATTATTATTTGAAATCCTGCGGCATAACAGAATGGGGCAGTGAAAAAAACCAATATAAAATATTTTTCATGGGCGATCATAGCATGGCCCTTTTTAACCATCATGATACATGGGTAGCTTATTATTTTGATTCTAATTTTAACGCAATTGTTCTCTGTCATAACGAAGATGAACTTGCTGCAGCGCTTTACAAAACACTCATAAAAATTCAACGCGATACGGTGAGATTTGTCATTTGCGATCTTTCTTATGGTGATGCTAATAGAGAATTAGATGATATTTTGAAAAAATTTGAAACGACATTAACACATTATCCCGAAACACAAAATACGTTTACATTATATAAAAACGGACATATTTCTCGCCGAGATACCGCCTTTACATTACAGCAACAATTATTGCGAATCGCATCCCATTCCGATGAATTTGATTTTTTGAATAATGAATTACAGGGTTATCTTGTTAAACATCCGCTTAAAAGCGCAATGCCGTTAGCAACTGATGTTAATCAATTCATGGATAAGTATCATCAAACATTACTTCATGCAACATGTTCAGAAAACAGCCTTCAGTTATCGCAAATGCTAATCGCTTTAGGCTCTAATATACATGCGACAAATACAAGCAATAGAACACCATTAAAAATAGCCAAAGACCGTAAAAACGAAGAACTCATTTTATTTCTTGAGCAACAAGAATCGGTAAACGATATCGTCTTTAATAGTGGATTAAAAGATACCGATTCACTCCCCATAAAAATAAGTAAATTATTTGATTCATATGCTCATCCCCCTTTCCTTTCTTTCCATTGGCGTGATCATCGCGAATTAGCTGATTCCATTGCCCGTTATTTCGAAGGAAATCCGAAATGGAATGAAGTTGATTGTAGAGAAGAATTAGCTAAACTAACTCGGCATATTGAATTTTTTCAACTAGGTAGTTTTGCGGGTATTATCCAAAAAGCAAATCAATTGATTCATCAATCTATTGAAGACAAAAAACCAAAAGATGAAAGTTATGATCCGAGGCAGTATTTTTAGGCTGGATATTTATAATCAAAGCGAAAGTATTTGACGTAAACCGTCATCAATAAGACTCATCTCGTGCAATGTCAATTCACCTTCAAAACGAAGAAATCTTTTTTTATCAAGCGCACGAAGTTGATCCAAAACCGCGCATACAATTAAATTGTTATTATATATTTTAATACTTAATGGCGGTTTTACTGGTGCTTTAGTAGAAAGTGGAACCGCAATAACGGTGCTGCGCGCTGAATTAATAGGCGTTACGCCAACTAAGACCCAAGGACGTGTTTTCTTTTGTTCATGACCTTGCACACTATGTTCTTGAACAAGATAAACTTCGCCTCTTTGAAATTTAAATGTATTATTAGACATCCTCTAAACCATCCTCACCAAACGCTTTGTCCCAGTCCATCATTTCTTTTTTCAAACTTTTACTTTCTTCAAGTTCTTTAGCACAAGTATAAAGTCGCCGTTCACGCGTTGTAATTTCACGTTCTAATAAATTTGCTATGATTTTGCTGCGTTCTCTCGCAGGGATCACAGCTTTCATTCGTATAACCAATTTGTCTGGAAAAGAAAACAAGACTTTTGACATAGGCCACCTTTTATTCATTACTACAGTGTATATAATATATATTATATACTATATATTACTATATACAAAATATTCAAAAAAACAAGAAGTTAAAAATCTTCCAATGAAATTGCTCACATAAGCTTCGTTTTAATAATAATTTTTACTTCTTTTGAAATTTCTGATTAATATGATTATCTGATTTTTAGTACACTTAGAATATCAGTCAAAATTCATGGGGAGGAGATATGTCTAACCACATCATTAGCGCCACCGAAGCAAGTCGAAACTTCTCAATTATTTTAAATAAAGTTCACTATCAAGGTGAGCATTTTGATATCAAACGCGGCAAAGAAATTATTGCTCAAATTATTCCTGTCGCACATCAAAAAACATCGATGAAAGTAAAAGATTTAAAAGAATTTTTTAAGCACTTGCCCACACTTGAAGCAGACGATCAGTCTGCATTTGAAAAAGATATTAAAGAGATACGCACGAAAAGTAAATTTGAGGATGAATCATGGGATTAATGTTAGATACCTGTATTCTTATTCATGCAGAAGTATATGCAAGTTTGGCAAATAATGGAAAAATAATTGGCGCTCATGATTTAATTATCGCAGCCACTGCAATTGCCCATGATCATGCGTTACTAACAACCAACCAAGAAGAATTTAATCGTGTTCCTGGCTTGAAAGTAGTTCTCACTTAATCCTGCAAATATTCTTCATAATTAATCGAAATTAAATGATCAGAAAATTTTTCAGTTTTCCCATTGTAAATTAGCATACCACGCGCATTATCTGGTTTAAATTGTTTTAATGTTGAAAGCATCGTTTGTTTCAAAGTGGCCGTCTTTTTTATTTCAATATATTCTTGCTGTCCTTTTTTATCCAAGATGAGATCAATTTCGTATTGATCGCTAGAACGAAAAGAACGAAAAGAATGAAAAGAATGAAAACTGGGCGGAACCTGTTAATACATATTGCCTGTTTTTACGTCGATTTTTATCGACAATAATTTTAATCAATCGAAAAAGATCAGGAAAGTATACCTTGTCATTGATATTTGCAATTTTACCATCAAATCGCAAAATTGCAAAAAATTTTTTCAATTTATCTTCAATCCGTATAATGAAACAATAGAATAATAATTTAAAATGTTAGATTTAAATACGTTATTTTTTACTAAGTCATAGTAATGAGATTCATATTAATTTTTTTAGCTCGCTTTATAAAATTTTTATCTAAAGTAGCAAAGTCTTCTGTTACTTGATTTGAAGAAGCAAGATGCATAGCATCAGCAAAGTCAAATCCTTGACTGTACCATTGCATGGTTTTAATGATGCAAGCGGGATCTTCTACGGTAATATGTGGTAATCCTAACAAACTTTCAAAAGCATTCAGGATGACTATTGCATCTAACTCATAGGCATAACGCAATACCCATTCTGTTTCTAATAACACACTTTTTGAAATAAATATCATGTTACCCTTAATTAATTTTTCAGCATAACGTGATTGTTTAGGGTCATCATTCGTTAAAAAACGTACTAATAAATTCGTATCAATACCAATCATTTATTTTTTTCCTCCTTTCGCTATTCCTTCTTCCATTTCTTTAAGAGATTTTTTTGCCCCTTTATAATTAACACAACCCATAACATCTTTAATTGAAGTGGGCTTAAACGGCATGCGCGGCGTTAAAAGCAAACCTTGTTCAGTATCAATTACATTAAATTCCAAGCCTGACTGCCATTTGTGTGCTTCTCTAATGTTTTGAGGGATAATAATTTGGCCTTTACTCGATAACCGTGTTGTTTCCATTGGTTTTCTCCTTGGTTTATAAGTAAGATTATAGTAAGATTATAAGGCATCCCTCAATCCATTTCAATAATCAAATTTTCCCCACCGCGTATTTCATCACCATTTTCTTCATCCAATCGCACGAATTCATCACCTTTAACCCAACCGTTCGCGCTGTTTTTATCGCCTGCTTTTCTTCTGCATATATTTTTTTAATTAAATCGATTGCGTGAAATAAAGCAAAATGTTCTCCCTTGCACCATCTTTCATAACGGCGCAATGTTGCAAGACTTCCAAATTCACGTCGATTTTTTATTGCCGACATTATTATTTCACTCAATGTTTTGACATCGGCCAAACCCATATTTAATCCTTGACCTGCAAGCGGATGCACGAGATGCGCGGCATCTCCAATCAAGGCGAGTCGTGATTTCACATATTGATTTGCACGATGACGTTTCAATGGAAAAATAAATCTTTCACTTACTTCTGTCACGTCACCTAATTTTTTTGCGAAGGCATCTGTTAATTCAGTTTGAAAATTTGTTGTATCAAGCGTCAATTTATTTGCTGCTTGTTGAGCAGGCAGCGTCCACACAATGGATGATAAAAAAGGATCTTGTAAAGGTAAAAAAGCAATCGGCCCCGTTGGCAGAAAAATTTGCCGCGCGATTTTTTCATGTGGCAATGACGTTCTCACCGTTGCAACAATCGCGTTTTCTTCATAATCATCCTGTGTCAGATGAAGACCTGCTTGTTGACGCAGCCATGAATTCGCCCCATCAGCTGCAATCACAAGGGATGCAGAAAAATCGCCATGTTCTGCTGTTTTTAATATCACTCGATCAGAATAATTTTGATAATCCGTTAATTTTGCACCAGTAATAATATCAATATGTGCATAAGATTTTATTTTTTCATTTAACACGGTTTGAATCAATTGATTTTCAATAATATATCCTAAAGCAGGTTCAGCAATTTCAGCACTATCAAAATGAATTTCTGGACCTTCTCCACCATCCCACACTTTGATTTGTGTATACGGACTCACACGTTTTTTTTCTATGTCATCCCATATGTGTAATGATTGAAAAAAACGCTTTGAAGCAAGCGAAATCGCACTCACACGATGATGATAATGTGATGATGACCATTCAGACAGCTGCGATTGTGATTCTAATATTGCAATGGATAAAGTTGATTGTTGCGCTAAAGATAAGGCGAGTGAAGCACCCGTGATACCACCGCCAACAATGATGATGTCATACATTTTACGATACCTAAAACGGCAGCACTAAATCCGGCTCAACAGACAACATCCATTGACGAAATAGATGCTGAATCCCCTGTAAGATATTTTCATTCAATGCTTCAAATCGCAAAATCAAATAAGGCGTCGTATTAGAAGGCCGTACTAATCCCCAACCATCTGCAAAATTAACGCGTAACCCATCAATCGTCATCATTTCTGCATCAGCAAAATTCGCCTGTGAAATTAATTTTTCCATCAAATGAAATTTCTTTTCTTCAGGCACTAATACTTTTAATTCTGGCGTATTAACACTATTAGGAATTGAAGCAAATACATCTTCTGATGTCTCAGCGATAATTTCTAATAACCGCGCGCCTGCATATAAAGCATCATCAAAACCATGCCATCTATCTTTAAAAAAGAAATGACCACTCATTTCACCCGCTAAAATAGCGCCTGTTTCTGCCATTTTTGCTTTAATCAAGGAGTGTCCTGTTTTCCACATGAGAGGCAAACCACCCAAAGATTGAATCATCGTTGCTAAATGATTTGTACATTTCACATCAAAAATAATTTTTGCTTTCGGTTGTTTTTGAAGTACGCTGCGAGCGAATAACATGAGTAATCGATCAGGACAAATCATTTCACCTTGATTTGTCACGACACCTAATCGATCACCATCGCCATCAAATGCTAAACCAATATCTGCTTTAAATTGCGCAACAGCGCGAATTAAATCTTGCAAATTTTCTGGAGAACTGGGATCAGGATGATGATTGGGAAAATGTCCATCCACTTCACAAAATAATTCATGCACTTCACAACCTAATGCTCTGAATAATTGTGGCGCAACCATACCAGTCACACCGTTGCCCGCATCAATCACCACTTTTAATGGCCTTGTTAAATGAATATTCGATACAACGTCTTGAATATAACGATCAACAATATGCGATTCTTGATAAATGCCTGAACCTTGTAAAAAATGTTCGCGTAAAATACGTTGATATAATGACTGAATACCATTTTCAGATAAGGTGACACCTTGCAATACCACTTTCATTCCATTGTAATTCGATGGATTATGCGAACCGGTAAGCATCACACCAGAACGTTTTTGAGATTCGTTTACTGCATAATAAAGTATTGGTGTAGGCACCATACCAAGATTCACAACATCGCAACCTGCGGCACGAATCCCATCACTTAATGTATTAGATAAAGCAGGACTAGATAAACGACCATCGCGTGCAATCGTCACTTGATCATCTCCTGTTTCAAGCACGAGTGAACCAATCGCACATCCAATTAAAAAAACACTTTCTTTTGTCATTGTTTCATCAACAATGCCGCGAATATCGTAAGTACGAAAAATACTTTGATTAATAGAATGAATTGATGAAGCCGCATGTTGACGCATTTAATTTTTCCCCGAATGACCAAAACCACCTGTGCCGCGTTCAGTCACAGCAAATTCTTCTACAACAGAAAATGTTGCGCGTACGATGGGTAAAAAAACTAATTGGGCAATACGATCACCAGGTGTAATGGTATAAGCCGTTTCACTGCGATTCCAACATGACACCATTAA
>Ga0207140_1011_pt1 | contig 54298 bp, 59 predicted proteins | sample Alteio_BWMinHeat_4_FD_153528 | JGI IMG/M metagenome (GOLD analysis project Ga0207140, IMG submission 153528) | Enriched cells from forest soil in Barre Woods Harvard Forest LTER site, Petersham, Massachusetts, United States -... | ecosystem: Environmental > Terrestrial > Soil > Temperate forest >... | reverse complement strand
GGCAATACTGGCGAAGCAGCCTATAATCGTCATCCATGCGTCTTGCAGCACTCTTCTTCTTGGCCGTGGCTGGCTCACTCTCGGCTGGCGAAGGACCGGCAAGCTCCGCATATCCTCTGTGGGATGGCCATGAATCAGTTGCCGAATACGCCAAAAAGGTCAACCTGCCGCCTACAAAGACACTCGACCTTGGCAATGGCGTCAATATCGAATTGGTTCTGATACCGGCAGGCAAGTTTATCATGGGGACGCCAAGGCCGGAGCCAGTTGGTGAAGAGGCATTCTATATTCGCATCTTTACGGGTCAGACGCTGTTGGCCGTTGGTAGTGGCGTGTTGCTGGTGCTGCTGGCATTCATGGTCACCAAGGCTATTCGCAAGCGTCAAAGACCAAAGTTTTCGCTGTTGCGGCTCGTTGCAATGACTTTAATGGCGGGAGTTGCGCTCATGGGCGGGCTGCATTGGCGGCAATCAGTGCGGAGCTTGGAAAATGCGCAGGAAGAATATCCGGCAGCACAGGAACGATTTCGTCATGCGGACAGCAACGAGAAACCAGCGCACCCTGTCACAATCACCAAGCCATTCTACATGGGAAAATTTGCGGTTACTCAAGAGCAATATCAGCAGGTGACGGGGCAAAATCCAAGCGAGTTTAAAGGCAAGGATAATCCGGTTGAAACGGTGTCATGGGACGATGCACAAGCCTTCTGCAAGAAGGTAACGGAACAAACGAAACAGACGGTGCGCCTTCCCACGGAAGCCGAATGGGAATTCTCCTGTCGGGCCGGAACAACCACTGCTTACTATTCGGGCGATACGGAACCAGACTTAGCTCGCGTGGCATGGTACGCCGACAACAGTAAGAACACGACGCATCCCGTTGGTCAAAAAGAGCCGAATGCGTTTGGTCTGTACGATATGCACGGAAACGTGTATCAGGCGTGTCAGGATTGGTATGACAGCGACTATTATGGAGAGTCTGTGGCCGAGAATCCGCAAGGTCCACCACCGGACACCGACCATATTCTGCGCGGCGGCTCTTGGCGCAACTCTCCCACTTGGTGCCGCTCTGCCAAACGCACATTAACAGGCGGTCCCGGTTACAGCAGCGACAACGAAGGTTTTCGTGTTGTTGTGGAGCCTGCGTTCAAGGGTCCATGACTTCTCTTGTTTGGAGTCCATAATTTCCAATCATGCGGTATTCTACTTTGCTTATTCTCGCGCTGTTCGGAGCCGCTTTGGCCGGTGAGCCTCAATATCCACTATGGGATGGCTCCGAGTCCGTTGCTGACTATGCCAAGAGAGTCAACCTGCCGCCTACCAAGACACTCGACCTTGGCAGCGGCGTGAAGCTCGAACTGGTTTTGATTCCCGCTGGCCAGTTCATGATGGGTACGCCGGAGCCAACGCCGGTGGACGAAGATGGTTTCCACAAGAAAATAGTTACAGGTCAGGTGCTACTTGCAGTGAGCAGTGGGTTGCTGCTTGTCTTGCTGGCGCTCGTGGTCATCAAAGCCATCCGAAAACGCCAAAGGCCGAAGTATTCGTTATTGCGGCTGCTGGCAATTACCGTGGTTGCAGGCGGCTGCGTGCTGAGTGGCTTACATTGGCGGAAGTCGGAGCGTGATTTGGACAGGGCGCGGAGCGAGTATGCGGCGGCACAGAAGCGATTTCGTATTGCTGACGACTACGATGGTGCATTTCATAACGAAAAGCCCGCACATTATGTATCGCTGACGACTCCAATATACATGGGTAAATGTACAGTAACGCAGGACCAATATCAGGCGATTCTCGGCACCAATCCGAGCTATTTCAAAGGACATGACAAGCCGGTGGAAACTGTTTCTTGGGACGACGCGCAGGCGTTTTGTAAAAAACTGACGGCACAAACGAAGCTGTCAGTTCGACTTCCTACAGAGGCCGAATGGGAGTTTGCCTGTCGGGCGGGGACGACAACGACGTACCACTCCGGTGACTTGGTAGCCGACTTGGCGCAGGTGGCTTGGTGTTCGATGAACAGTATGGGTGCGACCCATCCTGTTGGCCAGAAAGCGCCGAATGCCTTCGGACTTTACGATATGCAAGGCAATGTATTTCAATGGTGTCAGGACTTTTATAAAGAATACGAAAAGTCTGATGCCGAAAACCCGCAAGGCCCTTTAAATGGCGCTTGGCATGTTATTCGTGGCGGCTCTTGGGACGTTCCTCCCTATTTCTGCCGGTCGGCTTTGCGCTTTTGGCAGGCCACCGGCTACCACATCGAAAACGTCGGATTTCGGGTTGTGACGGAGCCTGCGTCCGTGACTCCATAACTTCTCTTGATTGGCAGCGAGCCTTCATCAGCCTATAGTTGCCGTCCATGAGGTATTTCTCGCTTTTCTATCTCACGCTGTTCGGAACCGTTTCAGCCGGTGAGTCTGCCTATCCGTTGTGGGATGGCTCAGAATCCGTCGCCGAATACGCCAAGAAAGTCGGCTTGCCACCCACCAAAACCCTTGACCTTGGAAACAGTGTAAATCTCGAACTGGTGCTCATACCGGCAGGGAAATTTACTATGGGCACCCCGGAGCCGACACCAGTGGACGAACACGGCTTTCACAAGAAAATCATCACGGGACAGATGCTTCTTGCGGTAAGCAGCGGTATTCTGGTGGTTCTGCTGGCATTCATAATCGTCAAGGCGATTCGCAAGCGTCAACGACCGAAATATTCCCTGTTGTGGCTGCTGGCAATAACCGTATTGGCGGGCGGCTCCGTGCTGAGTGGCTTACATTGGCAGCAGTCGGTGCAGGGTTTGGAGAAGGCGCGTGCGGAATACCCGGCTGCGAAGGTACGCTATGATGTTGCGGAAAAATCGGAAAAGCCCGCGCATTCTGTAACGCTGACTAAGCCATTCTACATGGGAAAGTTCACTGTAACACAAGAGCAATATCAACAGGTCATTGGGCGAAATCCAAGCGATTTCATTGGCAAAGATAACCCGGTTGAACGGGTGTCGTGGGATGACACGCATCATTTCTGCGACAAGTTGACGGAGAAGACTAAACAGATAGTCCGACTTCCAACAGAGGCCGAATGGGAATACTCCTGTCGTGCCGGAACGACAACGATGTACTATTCTGGCGACACAGAAGCTGACTTGGCCCGCGTTGCTTGGTATGACGAAAATAGCAATAACACCACACATGCCGTGGGGAAGAAGGATTCGAATGCCTTTGGGCTGTATGACATGCACGGCAACGTATGGCAATGGTGTCAGGATTGGTGGTATGAGAAATATTACACCGAAACACCTGTCGAGAATCCGGTAGGTCCACAATCGGACGCTTTCCGTGAATTCGTTCATGGGTTGGACGGCGGCGAGCGTGTATTTCGGGGCGGTTCATGGTTGAATGAAGCCAAGGACTGCCGGTCGGCGTACCGATTTAAAAAGGGTGGTAGTCTGAGAGTCAGCGCCGACTTCATCGGTTTCCGGGTTGTAGCGGAACCCGCACAAAAGACTCCATGACAACTCTTGTTTGGCACCGCGCCTTTATCAGCTTATAATCGCCGTTCATGCGGTATCCTTTGCTCCTCTGTCTCGCTCTGCTCGGAACCGCTTTGGCCGGTGAGCCTGCCTATCCACTATGGGATGGCCATGAGTCAATCGAGCAGTACGCCAAGAAAGTCATCTTACCACCGACCAAAACACTCGACCTTGGAAATGGCGTAAAGCTCGAACTCGTGCTCATACCCGCAGGCAAATTCATCATGGGAACGCCGGAGCCAGTGCCGGTGGACGAAGATGGATTCCAAAGGAAAATCCTCACCGGACAGGCATTGCTGGCGGCGAGCGGTGGTATTCTTGCTGTCCTACTGGCATTTGTGGTCATCAAAGCTATTCGCAAGCGTCAACGACCGAAGTATTCGCTTCTGTGGCTGCTGGCAATGACTGCGATGGCCGGAGTTGCTGTATTGAGCGGCGTGCGTTGGCGAAACTCCGTTCAAGCGATGGAAAGGGAATTGGCTGAATTTCAGGTCGTGAAAGCACGGTTTGATGGTGCGAACTCCAACGAGAAGCCCGCGCATTCGGTCACGTTAACGAAAGCGTTCTACTTTGGAAAATTTGTGGTCACTCAAGAGCAATGGCAACAATTGACAGGAGAGAATCGCGGCTTCCAACGTAATGCAAAACCAGCAGACTGGATTTCTTGGGAAGATGCGAAACAGTTCTGTAAGGTAGTGTCTGAGAAAGCCAACGTTCTTGCTCGCCTGCCCACGGAAGCAGAATGGGAATATGCCTGTCGTGCGGGAACGAGAACCCTGTACTATTCAGGCGATAAAGAAGATGAATTGGCTCGCGTGGCTTGGTTTATTACAAACAGTAGGCACAGGTTGCAATCAGTGGGCCAGCTTGAACCGAATGGATTTGGCCTCTACGACATGCACGGTAACATATTTCAATGGTGTCAGGATTTGTATGGGGAAGATTATTACGACAAATCTGAAGCCCAAAATCCTCAAGGCCCGACCACAGGTGACGCCCATGTAGTTCGTGGCAGCGCATGGTACACGCCATCAGTATTTTGTCGGTCAACTATCCGAAGCGGCGCTTCCGATGCTCGGAGCAACAATGTCGGTCTTCGGGTTGTGGTAGAGCCTGCGTTTAAGGCTCCATGACTTCTACCGTATGGCATTCGGCGTTGGAAAGCCCTACAATCGCCAGCCATGCGGTATCTCGCGGTACTCTTTCTCATGGTGCTCGGAACCACGTTGGCCGGTGAACCTCAATATCCACTATGGGATGGTCAAGAATCCGTCGCCGATTATGCCAAGAAAGTCAACCTACCGCCCACTCAAACACTCGACCTTGGAAATGGCGTGAAACTCGAACTGGTCCTGATACCCGCTGGCAAGTTCATTATGGGTACGCCAGCGCCAATCCCGGTGGACGAAGATGGCTTCCGCAAGAAAATCATGACTGGACAGGCATTGCTGGCAGTGAGTGGAATTGTGTTGCTGGCGTTGTTGGCCGTCGTGGTTATCAGAGCCATTAGAAAGCGTCAACGACCCACGTTTTCGCTCTTGTGGTTGTTGGCAATGACCGCTTTAGCCGGAGTTGCTGTTTTTGGTGGCGTGCATTGGTGGCAGTCCGTAAAAGGATTGGAAATGGCAACGGCAGAATTTCACGCAACAGTAAGACGCTACGGTGCGGCAGCAGATAATGAAAAACCAGCACATCAGGTCGCTTTGACCAAACCGTTTTTTATGGGCAAATTCGCGGTGACACAAGAGCAATATGAACAGTTGACGGGCGAGAATCCAAGCATTTTCAAGGGCAAAGGCAACCCGGTCGAAAGGGTGTCATGGGATGATGCACAGGCTTTTTGTAAAATGTTGACGGAGAAGACGAAACAAGCGGTGCAATTGCCCACTGAAGCCCAATGGGAATACGCTTGCCGTGCGGGTACGGCAACCACTTATTATTCCGGCGACACCGAAGCAGACTTGGCTCGCGTGGCATGGTATACAGGGAATAGCAAGAGCACGACACATCCAGTTGGTCAGAAAGACCCCAATGCCTTTGGGCTTTACGATATGCACGGCAACGTTATGCAGTGGTGTCAGGATTGGTATGGCGAAAACTATTACAAGAAGTCTGAAGCCGAGAATCCGCATGGGCCTGTGCAAAGTGACCGCAGAGTTTTGCGCGGCTCCCGTTGCAGCGACATCAGGTTCTGCCGGTCGGCAAATCGTTTCGGGGCGGGTGCGGACAACGTTAGCAACATGGGCGGTTTCCGGGTCGTTGTGGAGCCTGCGTTGACGACACCATGACTTCTCTTATTTGGCACCGTGGCCTTAACAGCCTATAATCGCCAGCCATGTGGTGTCTACCGTTGGTACTTCTCGCGTTGCTCGGAACAGCTTTGGCTGGTGAACCCGCATATCCGCTGTGGGATGGCCATGAAACCGTTGAGCAGTACGCCAAGCGGGTGAACTTGCCACCGACCAAATCGCTGGACCTTGGCAACGGCGTGAAGCTCGAATTGGTTTTGATACCGGCTGGAAAGTTCAATATGGGAACGCCGGAGCCAGTGCCAGTAGATGAAGACGGGTTCCACAAGAAAATCCTAACAGGGCAGGTGCTACTTGCGGTGAGCAGTGGATTGCTGCTGGTTATGCTCGCGGTAATAATCGTACAGGCCATTCGCAAACGTCAAAAACCGAAGTATTCACTGTTGTGGCTGCTGGCAATGACCGTAACGGCGGGCGGCTGCATCACGAGCGGCTTTTATTGGAAACAGGCTGTTCAAGCGTTTGAACTGGCAAAAGCTGAATATGAAGCAGCGGTGACTCGCTGCGCTGCGGCTGGCTCGATGCCAAACTTCTCGATAGAAGGATTCAACGAGAAACCCGCGCATCCGGTCACGTTGACAAAGCCGTTTTACATGGGAAAATTTGTGGTGACGCAGAAACAATGGCAGCAAGTGATGGGCACAAATCCGAGTAAATCCAAGGACGCGGATAACCCGGTGGAAACGGTTTCATGGGACGAATCGCAGGCTTTTTGCAAGAAGCTGACGGAAACATCAATGCAGGTTGTTCGGTTGCCAACAGAAGCGGAATGGGAATACGCCTGTCGAGCAAAGACGACAACTACTTACTATACCGGGGACACTGAAGACGATTTGTCTCGCGCTGCATGGTATTTAAATAACAGCGGCTTCACAATTCACCCCGTAGGGCAGAAAGAGCCAAACCCCTTTGGACTCTACGACATGCACGGCAACGTCTGCCAGTGGTGTGAGGACTATTACGCGAAAGACTACTACGGTGAATCTCCTTCTGAGAATCCACAAGGTCCAGCACGGGGCATCGAACGTGTGATGCGCGGCGGTTTTTGGTCCAGCACGCCATTGGGCTGTCGGTCGGCTTGCCGCGACTGGTGGGGTCCAGACGGGCCTGAAAATTTTATCGGATTTCGTGTTGTGGTGGAACCTGCGTTCAAGACTCCATGACTTCTCTTGTTTGGCAGCGAGCGTCTGCCAGCCTATAATCGCTGTCCATGCGGCATTTCCCGTTATTCTTCCTCATGCTGTTCGGAGCAGTTTGGGCCGGTGAGCCGCAAGGCAAATCCGCATTTCCACTTTGGGATGGCCATGAATCCGTCGCTGATTACGCCAAGCGGGTCAATCTTCCGCCCACGAAATCGCTGGACCTTGGCGACGGCATTAAGCTCGAACTGGTCTTGATACCGGCTGGAAAGTTTATCATGGGAACGCCGGAACCAGTGCCCGTCGATGAAGATGGCTTCCGCAAGAAAATCATGACCGGACAGGCATTGCTGGCAGTGAGTGGAATTGTGTTGCTGGCGTTGTTGGCCGTCGTGGTTATCAGTGCCATTAGAAAGCGACAAAGGCCGAAGTATTCGCTCTTGTTATTTTTGGCGATGACTGTGGTGGCTGGCGGATGCGTGCTGAGCGGGTTGCATTGGCGACAGTCGGCGAATGGGTTGGGGAAGGCACGGGTAGAGTACGCGGCGGAATTGACTCGGTACAATTCCGCAAATTCCGAAGAAAAGCCGGGGCATCCAGTCCTGCTGACGCGGCCATTCTTCATGGGAAAGTTCACAGTTACACAAGACCAGTACCAAGCGGTGACCAGCGTGAATCCAAGCAATTTCAAAGGCAATGACAAACCCGTTGAGCAGGTCTCATGGGTCGAAGCACAGCCGTTTTGCAATAAGCTAAGTGAAATAACGCATCAAGCGGCACGCCTTCCATCAGAAGCTGAATGGGAATTTGCCTGTCGGGCAGGCACAACGACCGTTTATTATTCAGGCGATACAGAAGCCGACTTGGCTCGCGCTGCATGGAATTACGCGAACAGCAACATTACGACGCATCCGGTGGGTCAGAAGGAGCCGAACATCTTCGGCCTTTTTGACATGCACGGAAACGTGTGGCAATGGTGCGAAGACTTCTTTAGCGCAGACTACTATGGAAGGGCTGAGGCTGAGAATCCACAAGGCCCCACACAAGGTAACTGCCGGGTTCTTCGTGGCGGTTCGTGGTGTGACAACTCCGTGGGCTGTCGGTCGGCGTACCGCGTCGGGTACGGTTCAGATGGTCGCTACTTCGTCACAGGGGGTCTCGGATTTCGGGTTGTAGTTGTGCCTGAGTCCAAGACCCCATGACTTCTCTTGTTTGGCAGCGAGTCATTATCAGCCTATAATCGCCAGCCATGCGGTACTTCTCGCTATTCTTTCTCACTTTGCTCGGAACGGCTTTGGCCGGTGAGCCTCAATATCCACTGTGGGATGGCACCGAGTCTGTCGCCGAGTATTCCAAGAAAGTCAACCTGCCGCCAACACAGTCGCTTGACCTTGGCAATGGCGTAAAGCTCGAACTGGTATTGATACCCGCAGGCAAATTCATCATGGGAACGCCGGAACCAGTGCCGGTGGATGAAGAGGGCTTTCGCAAGAAAATCATCACGGGGCAGGTACTATTGGCTGTGAGCGGTTGCGTGTTGCTGGTGCTATTAGCATTCATTTTCATAAAGGTCGTCCGCAAGCGTCAAAGACCGAAGTTTTCACTGTTGTGGCTGATGGGAGTGTCCGCGACGGCAGGAATTGTGGTTCTGAGCGGTTTTCATTGGCGGCAGTCAGCCCAAGGTCTGAAAAAGGCACAGGCGGAATTCAAGGTGGCGAAGTTTCGGTTTGATACGGCAGACCAATCAGAAGAGCCGGGGCATCCGGTCACATTAACAGAACCATTTTACATGGGGAAGTATACAGTGACCCAAGAGCAATATCAGGCAGTAATAGGAACCAATCCGAGTCAGTTCAAGAACAAAGACAACCCCGTTGAACAGGTTTCATGGAATGACGCTCAAGTGTTCTGCAAGAATATGGGCGATTTGACGCATCAAGCCGTTCGCCTTCCAACAGAAGCTGAGTGGGAATTTTCATGCCGTGCGGGTATGACGACCGAGTACCATTCAGGTGATACAGAAGCTGATTTGGAAAGGGTTGCTTGGTATATCGCGAACAGCAATAGGACAACGCATCCCGTTGGCCGCAAGGAGCCAAATGCCTTCGGACTTTATGACATGCACGGAAATGTTTGGCAATGGTGCGCGGATTTTTTTGGCAAAGACTACTACGGAAAGTCTGTGGCTGTGAATCCGCAAGGCGCTACGCAAGGCTCCTACCGTGTTTTGCGTGGCGGACATTGGAACGACTTTCCCGTATTCTGCCGGTCGTCTTACCGCTTCACATATCCCCCGGACTATCGCATCGGTGGTCTCGGATTCCGGGTTGTGGTAGAGCCTGAATTCAAAGCCCCATAACTTCTCTTGTATGGCATCGAGCGGCTATCGGCCTATAATCGCCGTCCATGCGGCGTCTACCGTTGGTATTTCTCGCGTTGCTCGGAACCGCTTTGGCCGGTGAGCAGCAATATCCGCTTTGGGATTGCACCGAGTCCGTCGCTGAGTACGCCAAGAAAGTCAACCTGCCAGCCACCAAATCACTTGACCTTGGCAACGGAGTAAAACTCGAACTGGTTTTGATACCCGCTGGTCAGTTCATTATGGGAACGCCGGAGCCGACGCCTGTGGATGAAGATGGTTTCCGCAAGAAAATTATTACAGGGCAGGTGCTGTCGGCGGTAAGCAGCGGTATGCTGCTTGTTCTGCTGACCTTTGTGGTCGTTAAGTCTATTCGGAAGCGTCAAAGGCCAAAGTATTCGCTCTTGTGGCTGCTGGCATTGACCGTAATGGCCGGGGGCTGCGTGCTGAGTGGATTGCATTGGCGGCAGTCGGCTCAAGGTCTGGAAAAGGCTCAAGCGGACTTGTTCTCGGCGAAATGGCGGTACGATTTTGCACGTCCGCACGAGCATCCGGGGCATCTGGTTGTGCTAACGAGACCATTTTACGTGGGCAAGTTTGCAGTTACGCAGGAACAATATGAGCAAGCGACGGGGACAAATCCGAGCCATTTTACAGGCAAAAATAATCCTGTTGAGCATGTTACATGGGCTAACGCACGGATATTTTGCAATAAGTTGAGCGGGCAAACGAAGGAAACTGTTCGACTCCCAACAGAAGCAGAATGGGAGTTTGCCTGTCGGGCGGGGACGACAACCAACTACAACTCCGGCGATGATGAATCAGATTTGGCTCGTGCGGCGTGGTACGGCGCGAACGGCATGAATAAAACGCATCCCGTTGGTGGGAAGGAGCCGAATGCCTTTGGGTTGTATGACATGCACGGCAACGTCTGGCAGTGGTGTCAGGATTGGTATGGGGCAGATTATTACGCCAATTCTCCGGCTGAAAATCCAGAAGGACCGAAAGAGGGCGAGAGCCGGGTTTTGCGTGGCGGCTCTTGGTTCGACGGTGCAAAATATTGTCGCTCTACCAGCCGGTATGACTACGATATTGGTGACCGGGGTCGCAACCTTGGTTTCCGCGTTGTGGTGGAGCCTGCAATAAAGGCTCCATGACTTCCATTGTCTTTGGCCTGCCATCGGCATAGTTGGTCCACCAATTCCGACCGTCATACCGTCATTCGACCGTCATAGCCTTGCCGTTCACGCAACCCCTATAGCCATCAACCAATTACAGCGTTAGCTGTGACGGTATGACGGTTGTGACGGTTGTTTTCATACTTTAGAACCAAAAGTGTATTATATACCTATGCCAGCAGCAGAAACAGCCCCTATTCGGGTGGTTGGTGGGTTGGTGGCTCAGGCGCTGTCACGCAGATGTGGTGCGGCACTGTGGATGTAGTGCAAACGACCGTCATAATCGTCATACCGTCATTTCCGAATGGACTTCACCTATGAAAATCAGAAGTTTTAGTCAATGACGGTTGAATGACGATAGCCATTCTTTATGACGGTCGGCACGCCATAAGCCCCAAATCTCTACAAATTTCATCGCCATAATGTTCATAATACTTTTAACTGCCCGTATATAATATAGGGACTGTGTATTTCATACTGAGGAGATTGAACCTATGTCAAAACAACAGGTGCAGGTAAACATCGTGATGGACGCCGCATTATTGACCACTTTGAAACGCATGGCACGGGCGGAAAGTGTACTGCGCGATAGGAATATCTCAGTGACGGAATTGGTTCGCCAGACGTTGAGCGAAAAGTATCCGCCAGAGATTGACCGGCAGGCAGCATCAGTGCCAGCTTAAAAAGAAACAGCCCTTGGTGCTTGTGGCACCAAGGGCCAGAGGAAACACGTCGGGATTGACTGAAGCCCTCTATTATTATATCCATTATCCGCTTTATATTGCATAAAACACCGCAGCACAGAATGGCTTTTTTCAATTCCCAAATAATAGGGGATTGAATTCTATGAACACTCTTTGGAATGAATTGAATCAGCGACTCAAGGGCACCTCACGCGAACGGCACTTCGAACCGAATGCCATTGTCGTTCAGCGCAATGAGAAGAACAAGAAGGGTGAGTGGCTTACCTTCGAGCTTGCAACGGATAAGAAGCTGCCGGAAGACTGGCGTGCTTGGGGATGCGTCGGATGGAATGATGCCGGTGAGTTGTTTGAAGTGCGTTTTGATTTTGATGTTGAAAACGGACACGAAAAGTCCAAGCACCCAAAGCATCCCAATTCGGAATCTGCACTGACCGACGCTAAAAAGCTTCGTGCTTTTGTAAACGGCGCGGCACATGTTCTCTATTCATGCGGCGGCGAAGGAAATCACACCGTCATCCATATTTCAAAGGGCGCGGTCAAAACGAATGGCCGTCAGGTTGCCGAAAACATCGCGTGGTGGCTCAGGGACCAATTGAGTCTGACCTGCGACCCCACCGTGCTCACCCGCCAAGTCATCTTCCTTGAGACATCAACACAGCGGCACGAAAACGCATTCGAGGATGTTGAGCAGGCCGCAGGAACGTGGACCCCGCCGCCCGAAGCCATTGAATATGTGGTGCGGAAGAAATCAAAGCGTGCCAAGCAGCCATCCACGAAAGGCAAAGACCAGCGGAAATCACCGGCAACGCTGCTGCTGGAAGGAATGACCGAATATGACGCATTCTGTAGTGATGACCGTTGCTATGCCAGAATCAAAATCGGCGAGCACACGGAAGTCCACGACGTAATGAGCAAGGGGTTTAAGGACATTCTCACGCTCAATTACTTCGAAAAACATGCCGGTGCTTGTTCGGCCAGCGCGTTAAACGACGCCATTGCCAACTTTTCATCCATTGCTCGCAGGCGTGGCAAGCAGGAACAGGTCTTTAGGCGGGTAGCGCGGCTCGACGACGCTATCTACGTTGACCTGTGCAATTCCGAGTGGGAATTCGTGGAGATTACCAAGGCCGGTTGGAAGATTGTTAAGAATGCGCCCGTGAACTTCATTCGAAACGAGCAAGCCAAAGAACTTCCCCGGCCAACAGTCGGCGGCACACTTTCGGAATTGAAGACTGTCATCAACTACGGCACCGAAGAGCAGTGGGTTTTGATTTGTGCATGGCTACTCAGCGTTTTCAACACCCGCGCGCCGTTTCCAATTCTTTATGCCAAGGGCGAAGAGGGCAGCGGCAAGACAAGCCTGACAAGAATCATCAAGCGTATTGTTGACCCGCAAGCCACGACGGAAGGACGGGCTGCGCCAAGAGACGATGAATCTCTTATGATAGCCGGTAAGAACAACTTCGTGCTGTGGTACGACAATCTGAGCCATATACCGGATTGGCTGTCGGAGTCCTTCTGCCGCATGTCCACGGGCGCGGGCTTTTCAAAGCGTGCCCACTACGAAAACACCGACGAAATCACAATCAATCTGCGCAGGCCAGTCATCATCAATTCAATTTATGAAGTCGTGGGCAAGTCGGACCTTGCACAACGCACCGTGTTTCTCGACATTCCAGCGGTTCTTGAAGGCAAACGGGTGTGTGAAGAGGACATTGAAAAGAAATTTACAGAAATGGCTCCACGGTTGACTGGCGCACTGTACACGGCATTGACTGCTGTGCTCCAAAACCACACATCCGTCGTGATTCCCAATGCTCCCCGGATGATTGATTTTGTTAAATGGGCCACAGCCGCCGAACAAGCACTTGGTTTTGAAAAAGGCGCGGTTCTCAAGGCATTCACGGCTTCGAATGACGACTATGTAATGTCGCTGATTGAAGGCGACCCCACGGCAAGCGCAATCAAACGTCTTGTGCTCGTGAAGAAGCATTCGTGGACGGGCACATGTCAGGAGTTGCTCGAAGTGGCTGAAAAGCACACGGGGTATAGCAAGAAACTGCCTGAAACACCGCGTGGCATGGCAAGTAAGTTGAAGTCGCTTGCGCCGACGATGCGTAAAATTGGAATTGATATTCAATTTCCGCAAAGGAGTTCAGTGGCCCGGTTGGTGACGATTACCTACAATCCAAAGAGTGGCAGCAAAGCGACTGTTTCACCGCCGCCTGATTTGACTGTAGCTCCATTGCCGGTTGAAGCTGATGCCTTTGGCAAGTTGGAGAGTGAACTTGAGGCATGGGAGCCGGAAGTTGTGCAGACGGGCACATAAATTGACCGGCGAGCTTGAATGGGGAAAGGCTATTCTGTGCAGTCTGTGGGCATTTGGCGGGCTTTATTGGTTATGGGCACCAAAGTGGCTCCCGGCATGGAGAGGCCCGTCAATGCCGACCCATTTTCATGTTCAGAAGGCGGTAAATGCGGTAAGCTGCCGGGTCATGGAACAGCAGACGGCAGAGCAGACGGGAAAGAAGAGGCCGTGGTTCAGGTTTCACTTGAGCACGGCGATAGTGGGGATGTTCGTGACTGGATTAGTTTTGTGGGCAAACGTTCATTCGCACTATATCTATCGACCAAATATTGTCCGGGAAATGGGCTGGCCGTTGACTTTTAAAAGCGTGCAAGTTGAATTCACGACCAGACCGTACTCCGAAATCAACAATCCTGACTTTGGCGTGACTTATTATTCCAGTGCTATGGTTTTCGACAGTTTGGTTTCGTTGCTTATCGTCGTATTCGTCATGTGCTTGTTTGAATGGTTATCCCGTCGATAACGTTCATGGTCGATTAGAAACAGGCTGTACGCCACTGCTGGATTTGGGACTGAATAAAATAATATCGTGAGAAAATGTTAGGTCTGCCTTGCTGTAATAAGCAAGCCATTTAAGCAAGATACCCAATTCCATCCCTTTTACATCAAAGTATTTAACCGGCTCAAATGAGTCTCCAACAATCCGTATTTTAAGCGTGTTTCCGACGATTCCTTGAACGACCTCAATGGATTCGTGCAGAGTCTTATTGTCAATGCTCACGTCAATACATTTTGCCAATTCTGGATGTTCGGCTGAAAGTTTTCTCGCATCCGCAACCGCTGATTCAATTTCCTTTTGATTCTTTGGGTCGAGACAATCGCCATAAATTATATAGGACTTGTTGCTGACGCTCGACGCATTTGCTTGAAAAACGCCGCCGCTGACATTCCCTGTTCCAGTGCCCCAAAAATACTTGAGACTGAATCCAAGACAAAGAAGTATCACGGTCAGAACTAACAGCGTGATTCTGACTCGAATCCCGTTCATACGCTCTCCAATAGTTCCCCATGCTGCTTGAGAGGTACTGTAAGCGGAACACTCTATTTTTTCAATGCGTTAGCTCTCAATCTTTCCAGTGAATGTGAGGCAACACTCGCTACAAAGGCATCTTGGTCATCTATCGCCGCCGAGAGCGCCGCATCCCCTTTCTCTCCACCGATTCGCCCTAACGAAGACGCGGCATTCGCCCGGATGTTCTTGTCGGTATCATTGGAAAGCAGTGAAATCAGCTTATCCACGGCCCGTTCATCGCCAAGTGCTCCTAAAGCTACCACAGATTCGATTCGCAGACCCAAGTTTTTGCTCGATACGCATCCGAGCAATGTTGGAACGCTGTCCTTGTTTCCGATATGGCCTATGCAAAAGGCTACTTCCGCAAGGTCAACCCGTTTGTCTTGCGTCTCAAGCAGTTTATCCAGCGTCGTCGCTACATTTGGGATTGCCTTTCCTTCTGCAAACCATCCGTCCATATCAAGTTTCGGCTTTGGAGCAACATGACGGTTCTCACGATTGGCAAAATCATACTTTTTTAACCATGAAATTGTGGCATCTACATCTTCTTCTGCCGCATGAATTGGCAGCGAAGCAGAAATAGCTACAGCAATTATAAACGTAAGAAGCGAAAATACTCTCAAGACATTATCCTCAACGCCGCCACTGTTCCGCATTTTCCAAGGGTGCTTAGGCGTATCAAGTGCCAATCCGGTGGCCACTGGTTGCACTGGAAGTGCCCTTCTGTGCACATCCAAGCCCGTCTGGCAAGCTTTATTGTGTTATGGGCGACCAAAATAGCTTCCGGCAGTGAAAACCCCGTCAAAGTCCCCGGACCGCCCCATTTTCATGTTCAAGAACGCGGCAGACGTAGTAAGCTGCCGGTGCATGAATGCGACACCGAAACCACCAGCCAAGCGCAGATGGTATCAGTTCAGCCTGAGCACGGCGGTGGTGATGATGTTTGTGTCTGGCGGGATGGCCTTTCTGAATACGATTGAATCGAAAGGCTTTCTTCCTCGCACTGGCCGAGGCCGTCCTGTTTCTGTCATGCTGAACGATGGAACAACTGTATCTTATAATTCAGAAGATGGTCCACGACATAACGGATGGCCATTTCCGTTTTGTGAGCGAATAAAGTCGAACGTAACGTATGCTGATTGGACAGGACTCTGGTTGGACTTGATTGTCGCGCTACTTGTGCCGTTACTAATAGGATTTGCGCTCGAATCCATCATTCGCCGCCGCTCCGCACGCAAGCCGCCATTACAGCAAGGACGCTGAGGCCATCAACGACTTTCAGGGCTTCTTATCATCGCTTTGCTTGGACGCGGCTTGTTTGACCGGCTTCTTGTCACCGAATTCCTTTTTCGAATCACTTTCTTCATTTAACCCGGCGCATAGCAGCGGAGACACCAAAGGCATCGGGTGAACAAACCACTTGCCATCCTTGTCTTTGATGACAAGCGTCCGATTTGAGTACATCTTCCCGTCCGGTAGCGAAGTATCTATGTCAACAAACATTACGTCTTGAAAGTCAAACGAGGCATACCCGTAGGACGCTGGCCCGTCCTTCGACAAGTGCCGTGATTCAAAACACTTCTCAATCTTTCGTGGACCGGCGCGCTCTTCCGGTTTCTTTTTCGACTCCGCCGCCATTTGTTTTTCAACACTTTCCAGAAAATCAGCATACTTCTTGGCATTCTCTCCGCCCATGTATTTTCGAATCGTGATTTTCTGCCATAAAGAGACATCGGCGTCTATGAAAGCGCGAGCCAAGTCGCAAGCAACGCCTTCGGGCGTGTCCTGACCAGTCGGAAAGCCATCTTTAGCTAAAGTACCGGCAAGCTTTTCGTCCTTCTGCTCCGCCCACACGGATGTCACAAGAAATGCAGCCAAGATAACGATGATTACTTTCATGCGAATTGCTCCCCAAATGAAAAAGCGTCTTTCAAGGCTGAATGTCTTGAACACAGGACGTGAGCGTTGATTGTAACCGGCAGGCGAAAACATGGCGTAACGAAACTGTAACTTTCCTCGGAATTCTGGCGAGCTATTCGGCAACTGGCGGTAGGAAGTGCCCGTCGAGCTAAAATCTTCGCTCACACGGGCCACAGAACGCTCAGGAGACGCCATTGCCGCCAAGGTCACGGGCGCTTATGATGTTGGGGCATGGAATGCGGTTATTGCAAGGGCAGGCTGTCATTTGGAGTGAAGGATTTCTCACGACGGCGGATGATGTATTCCAAAAGTAATCCGGTGGCAAGCAGTAAGAGTAAATTTATTAGAATATTCAACTTTATCTTCTCGAAAGCCTCTGATGGAATATAATAATGATTGGGTATCTCACCTTTGAATGCAAATGGCCACCCGATAAGTTTTGCATCCGGTGCTTCTTTGTCCATTGAATATGGAAAATCCGTTACATTTCCGATGACCCGCCATGCTCCGGTGTATCCAACGAAATTTGCATATAACATCACACCAGCCAACACGGTGAGAATAATCAACGTGCTCAAATGAAAATGAAGGCAGTTGTTGAGCCTTGTGGCCAAATTGGGATACCGCTTCAGCACAAACTCCGAGATTACGCCGCAAATAATCAATGCCACAAGTAAAGTCAATAGGTCGATGGCAATAGCGGCCAACCAAAGGCCGTTACTATAATTATACTGCTTGAACGTCGTATCGCGAAAATCGAGGTTGTGGGTTCGCCATTCTTGGCAAAATAGCCAACGCCCAAGGGATTCTCCTTGAAAATTGACTATGTTTGAACTTTCTGCGCTTACGGCGGGCCAGCCGACAAGCCAATCACCGCCCTCATGAACCTGTAGTGAAAGAAATGCGATTAGGACAAAAAAGAGTGCTATGAACGTAATTCGATGAAACTTCCGCTTCGGCTGCGTAAGCGGCTTCCCCTGTGGCTCCTCGCCCCCAAGTTCGCTTCGCCCCGCGTCATCGGCGGAGAACGAAACATGGGAGAGGTAGTCAGTATCTTCAAGAACCGCTTGCAACACCCAAGGGGCAGACTTCTTCCACAGGCTGATGGTTCCGCCAGCGAGCAGAACGAAAATCAGCAGCGTTCGCAGTGAGTATTTGAGCCGTCCCCGTTGCATCGTGCCTCTTATCGAAGTTCCTTTTTTTCGGCATCGCTTGCCTTTTTAGCCCGCACAGCCGAAAACAATTCCACCAAGTGCCGCTTACTCAGTTTCCCGCACCGGCATTACAACGCGAAAACCAATAGCGTCAGAACCATCCCAACTACTGGTCCCATTACGTCGAGCAGACCGGCAAAGAGCGAGATTACAGTACCAAGGACCGCCGCGCAGCACGCGGGCGTCACCCCCTTTAGGATATTGCAGCGGACCTTGTGGGTCTTCTGGTGGCGACTTCGAGTAGTAGTCTTCGCTGTACCAGTCTTGGCAAAATTGAAATAAGTTTCCGTGCATGTCATACAATCCAAAGATATTGGCATCCTTCTGCCCTACAGGATTTGGATGTTTAGAGCCATTGCGGTTACATTCGCACCATGCCACCCGACTCACATCTTCGTCGTTGTCACCGGAGTAGAATCTTGTTCTCGTGCCTGCGCGGCACGAATATTCCCACTCCGCTTCAGTGGGCAACCGGACAGATATTTTTAATTTTGTTTCTAAACTCCGACAAAATTCCTGCACCTTATCCCACGATACAAACGCCACTGGATTGTCCTTTGCCACGAATGGACTTGGATTGAAGCCAACTATCTGCTGATACTGTTCCTGCGTGACCAAGAATTTACCCATGTAAAACGGCGTCGTCAGCTTTACCACATGCGCCGGTTTCTCTTCTGGCCGAGCTTCCTCAAACCGCATCTTGGCCGCGTCGTATTCCTTCCACGCTGCCTTGTGCCAGCGAACGCCGCCATACATCGCAATGCTCACGCTGAACACGAACAGAAGCAACCAGCGCAGTGAGAACTTTGGTCTTTGACGTTTTCGGACGGACTGCACTATGACTACCGCGACCAGAATCAATGCCAGTGCTCCGCCGAGAACCACGATTGGCTGGCCGAGCATGACTGACTTATTCGGCGTCACTGGCTCCGGTGTCCCCATGATGAATTGACCAGCGGGAATGAGCACCATTTCCAACTTTACGCCATTTCCCAAGTCGAGCGTCTTAGTGGACGGTAGGTTTTCGTGCTTGGCATAGTCTGCGACCGATTCTTGCCCGTCCCAAAGCGGGTATGGACGATTGGCGGGCTGTTCACCTGCGAGAACTGGCCCAAGCAGCGAAAGGCAGAATACCGGCATGAGACGCATGGGGCGGCGATTATAGGCTGTTTCGCCGCCATTGCCATGCCGCCATACAAAGTGTTGCCCACGGTCACTTCGTGGACGCAAAATGGCGTGCATTGCCGTGAATCGACGATAAGCTTCTGCTTCAAGAGGTTGATGTTTATGGAGCAGCGCAAATACTCAGGATTGCAGGTCGGTGTTATCAGTCTTGTCGTCTGTTGTATCGGATTCTTGGCCGGGTGGGCAGTAGGAATCACCCGCCCAACACCGAAGGGTACGCCAGAGAAAGAAATAGTTCCGCCATCCACGGTTTTAAAATCCAGTGAACCGTCGTCAACCACGGATAACAAAGTAGCTCAGACAAAGGATTCTTTAGCAACCTCGACAGACAACAATAAAAATGTGCCGTTGCCTGCACCAAAAATAGTAGCTGAGAAAACGACACTTCCGTCAGTGCGGCGCGACTTTGACGCCACTATTCCGCATCCACAGGCTACCGCTCAAAAATATCTTCAGCCAGAAAAGGGCAAGCCCAAGGAACCGGAAAAGGCCATTTCGGAAATGCAGGTCTGGTTTGATGCCAACCGAGATTCCGATGCCTACGGCGCTGCACTCGACTTCGCTTATGCTCGAATGGCTTGGGCATACCGAGAATCCACTGAGCCGGACAAAGCTGAGGCTTTCTTACAGAATGAAATGAAGCTCACGCAGAATCCGAAAGCCCTTTATTCCATTCATGCGGAACTGGCCCAATTTCTCGCCGCACGGAAACAGTGGGAACAAGCGGAGCAGACTTGGCTTGAGGCTCGCCGAGTCATGCTGGACGGCCAACATCCGTATTTCACAACTCGACAGGCGCTGCCGTATCTTGAGGTCGGTAAAATGTACAAGACCGCTGGAAACGCGGCGAAGGCCATTCAGTATTTCGAGCTTTACCAGAATACGTCGTATGGAAAGACGGAAGAGAATGGCTTGTGCGAGCAATTGAGTGAACTTTATGCAGCCCAAGGCGAGTGGGCCAAGGTTGTAGCTCTATGCCAGAATTATATTGACGCTTATGGCAGGGCGAGGTTTGCCAATGAAAAGTATAAACAAGACCTCATTGCTAAGTTTCGGACAAGGCTCGAAGAAGCCAAGAAGAAATTGGCGGACTCTCCTCAACACTAACGGGATGCTCAGGGCATGAAAACTTGGCTTATCCTGTTAGTCGTCATGCTTCATTCCACGGTCGGCCTTTGTGTTGAACTGCCCGACGAATCAGAAATGGCACCGTTCGTCAACCACTTAAAGAGTGAGAAGCCCGAAGTACGAGAAGCCGCCGCCGCCGCTCTCCGCAAGATAGCCGCCACGAATCAGAAGGCCATTGAGCAAGCCGGGGAATACTGGAAATCGAAGCTTGCACTGATTAAGCAAGGAATGACCAGTGCCGAAGTTCATAAAATTTTGCCGCCGTGTGCCGCCGAACCGCAAATCCGCAATCATCATCAATGGCAGAGCCATAATGAAGACTATAGGCTGGATTACCACTGGACGATTACGGTCAATTACAACAATCCCGATTCAGTCCATCATGAGCCGCCAGTTCTGCGTAAGCGTGAAATGGATGTTGGGGTCGTGCCGCCTAAAACCTTTACCGGCAAATGTACGGGTTGGTACACGAACGGTGAGAAATTTTACGATGTTGAGTACAAGGACGGTGAATTCGATGGATTATTTATTACGTATTATGACAACAGACAGAAGGAGTCTGAGCAAAGGTATTCAAATGGTCAAGTCAATGGGTCTGGTAGTGGATGGCACGAAAATGGAGTGCAGAAATACGTCGTAAATTATAAAGATGGCAAGCAAATTGGAATGTGGACGTGGTGGTACGCCAACGGCACCAAGCAGTTCGAACGGACCTTTAAGGATGGTGTTGAGGACGGCCAATATATGACTTGGTATGAAAATGGTAAGCCAATGTGCGAATTTAACTTCAAGGATGGAAAGCGAGTGGGCCGGGAAGCATCATGGGACGAAAATGGCAAATTGCAATACGAGCGGCAACGCGATTCTGAGCCTTGATAAAGCGTGTATCGCCGTTCGAAGGACTCAAAAATGACCGCTAATCCTTGGGGTTCGAAGCGTTCTCTTTTATGAGAATTGGATACGACTCCTGATGCTTTATCAGATTTTCGAAATACTCTGAAACCTTCTTTGAAACGCCATGCTCCTTATCAGCCAATTTCTTCTTGAGGATGTTAGCGCCATCGGGAAACTCAATAAGTAGCTGTGCGGCATTTTGGACTACTTCATCCTCAGCGTCAGCGAGCACTCCGACCAAAAACGCCTTCGCATCTTCGCCTTGGTCGCCGCGAAGTACATATAAGACGGCTCTTGCGTAACAATGTGTCTCCGTTCGGTGAGTCATTGCTTCTTTCAGATATTTAAAGCCCGCTTCTCGGTCATGCTTCATAATGAACCCCAAGGCAGCATCTTGCAGCGCACAAGCCCAACGCCCCTGAAGTGGCTCATACCAAGCTATTACGTCGGGCAACAACTCGGCTGCACCATACCGTTCGATGCAAGGAAGCGTAATCCACGAGTTTCCATCCTTTGCACTCACGATTTTGCGAAAATCCGCCGTCAAATCTGGCAGTTCTTTATCCGGCAGCAACGAGAGGGCCGAATAATCAAAGTCCGGGTCGTCCTTACGCAATTGCTCAAGGATAATTTGACGTGCTTTCACAGGGTTTAGCTCGTAGTATCGCTTCAATGCTTCGGACTTATCCCGACGTGCGCTGTCTTTGGATTGTTTATCAGGAGACGGACGATTCATAAAGGATTCCATTGCTCGACTCAATGCGTCAGAAGATAGCGCCTTCCAGTCAATCTTTGCAGTAAACACAAAGTTGCCCATATCGTATGACATGGAATCAATTGGCTCTGCGAATTTCTTTTTCATTGTATCGCTTATCTGCAACTTCGGATATTCTTCAAACAGTGTGATAAATGAACGGAGAAATACCTCTCCTGTTTTTGCGGTTATAGCGCCTGCAAGCAGGTGCAGATACACTTGCTGTCGTGAGTTGCCGCCCCTGTCGTGATAGTTAATCGGTACGCCCTTGAGACTTATTGAGCCGCCGCGCCTTCTTATCTCTAAAATCAAACGCCGATATTCCGTTGCTGACCACATCGTGAGGTTTAACAGATAATCAGGGCTTATGGGAACGTCGGTATCGGTAAGATGGGTTAGGAGTAGTTCGGCCCGCGTCTTCATGGGCAAACGGTTTATCGTTCCCCATGCAAAATTCCGCAACATATTATCAATTTGTCCGCATTCGTGAATTGTATGTCGAAGCTCTACGTCGGACGGCGGGCCGGTGGTTATTCGCATCCATGTCGCGACAATCTCGGTGTTGTCCTTGGATTTTGTGCGTGTCACTAGCCGGTCATCGAGCATTGTGGCCGTACATTTCAATTCCTCTTCGGCAGCGGGGTTGGATTGACCAAACGTTCCGCGTAGAGTTGCACTCCCATCCCTTTCGATTGTGTATGTCCCCTGTCCTATCAATTCTTTATCGGATGCAAATAACTTGTAGCTACCATCGGGGATGATGTGGATTTCCCAGCCGCGAATACTCCAATCAATAATCCCTTTGTACTGCCCGCATAGATTGGTTCGAAATGCCACATTGAAAGGCAAGCGCGAAAGAACTTCCGTGTCTAATGTTTTCTTCTTCGATTCTTCAAGCCAGTTATCCCAAGCGGGTGCCTTTTTGGGGTCCGAGAAAACCAGCTTGGAGAGTTCCGCTTGAGCTTCTATGCGTTTTGCAAATTCATTGTCTGTCAACGTGGCCAGTAATGACGCTGCAAGCCTTTCGTCGGCGGCGGACAATGACTCTGGCTTGGCGTCTTGGGACCATAGTGAGAATGAGAGGCAAAGAAGCACCACGCCGATGCGTTTCATAGATAGACCCTCTTTGACCGGCTCCGCACTTGCCGCACTCTACCACAGGCCGCAGGACGCTCAAGAGACGCCATTTTCTGTCGCCCCATGCCCACTCCACCGATAACCATTGCGAAGCACGGAACACAGCGCTATCATTCCATCCGTGACGCGAACATGGAGAACTCCAAAATGGCGACGCGGATGTTTTCAGCCATTCTATTTGCGGGCTTAATAATCTCCGGGCCTATTCGGGGAGAGGATACTCTTGATGTTCTCCTCAAGAACTACAAGGCGTTTGGGCTTCCGATTCCACCAGAGAGTGCGAAGTTGGTCCGTATTGATACGGGCTGGCGAACCGGCGATAAGGGCGAACAGCACATCTACGTTCTTGGGTTCTTGCTGAACCCCGGCGCAGAAAAGGAACAGCTTCAATTTCAGGTCGGCACCATCAGGGTTTCAGAAGTACGCGGCTACAAGCAAATCGAAGATATTCCGCCAAGTGCAGATATTGTTAGTGAAATCAGGTCGGAATGGAGTAGCACAGCGCTTGGTGGTCTCAACGTTGGCTTGGCTACGGCTATTCAGTGCAAGGCTCGCGGATGGAACGATGTAGCACAAGCGCTACTCGATAAGAGCCTCAATTCTTATGCAGGACATCATTTCTCACTCTTTTATCAACGGGCAAATCTTCCGCCAGAAACAGCATTGGCAACCGTAGCCTTTGCACACTATGGCGACCAACTTTCCGAGCCAGATTCCAACTGGCAAGAGATTTACGACCACCTGAACGCAATCATCGCCTCTGAGCCTACGCTGGATACTGAGCGCCATAAGGGTTTCATGGAAAATCTCAAGTTGAGCCTTCGGCCTTCTCAGGCGAAGCCCGGAACCGTCGAAGCACTCGTGGATAGTCTGGTCACTGACCCCAAGGCGAATTCTCGAATGCACAATCGGGATGAACGTCTGAGCGTTTACGACAAATTGGAAGACATGGGATTTGAAGCAGTGCCAACTCTAATTGAACACCTTGATGATTTACGACTGACACCCTACTTGAAACAGGGTTTCAATAACTTCCCCACATATCACATGAACGTGGGCGCGCTCGCAAGCGAACTGTTGCAGTCAATATCGGGAAAGGATTTGGGAAAGGATTGGCTGCGTCGGCAACAGGGATGGAATGTCGAGAAGGCGGACGTTGAAGCTTGGTGGGCTGAGGCGAAGAAGCACGAAGAAGAATATCTTGTCAAAAATGCTCTTCCAGAGGACGCGAAAATTGAATGGCCAAACGCGGGCGTTTTGCGGGCCTTGTCGAAAAAATATCCTGAGCGTCTAATGGAAATTTACCGCACAATTTTAGATAAGCGGCCTAACATGCAGAGCCATCCAGTTGTTACTGCTATTGCTGAGAGCGCGTTGCCGCGTGAAAAGAAAATCGAAATTCTTGCCTACGCCGGACAAAACAAAAATCTTGAACATCGACGTGCCGCCTTTTGGGAACTCAAGAATCTCGACCATCCTCGCTTCGTTGAAATGCTGGTTGCGACACTCAAAATCATTCCACCGACGCCGGAAGGGGAGTATTGGAGTTGCCGAGAAGGCGCATTTCTGCAACTTGTAATGCAAACCAAGGACGTTCGTGCGTGGCAGGCAATGCTTGAGGCGGCTAAACGGGCGGACGTTGGACTTCGAATGGAAATGATAACCCCAACAAGCGAAGCGCCTGAGAGCCAGCAGAGATTGTTGCTGACATACCTTTCCAACTTCCTGAGCGACGAAACTGTGCGTGACATCAATATTCATTCCGAAAAGTACGAAGGGCCAATTGCGGGTGACGGTTTCCCACTGCTAAGCATTCGGAATCAAGCGGCGACAAGTCTTTCAAGGAGACTGAAATTAGACATCAAGCCGCTGCCTGAATGGACTGAGGAGCAGTGGACTGAATTTCGTGGCCGGGTCAAGGATGCACTTGAAAAGGAGAAAATCGGAACCGCCTTTAGCGAATAAAACAAAGTTTTGATGAAAGAGAAAAGGCCATGCCGGGGATTATCCTTCCACTTGTTTGGCCGGGAGCGAATTATGAAGCAGCTATGGTGCTGGCGATGTAAGTGTGTCGTTCCGATGCTTGAGTCAGAGGAATGGGCAAAAATCCAAGCCATAGATGCGGACTATAGGAACGAATTTGTTTAGAAAGATTGGACGGGTTCTCGCGGTGGCTTCAGCCAACTTAAATCCGCTTGGTTTATGCGTCGAATTGAGGCTTTCAATTCGCTGGCAGGTAAAATTGAGAATTGGCCGTCAAAAGATTGCAGTATTGAGAATCATCTGGCGTGTAATTATGGACCGCTTTGTCAAAAATGCGGAAAACCATTGCGTACTCCGAAGGCAAGCTATTGTGCTGCGTGTGGAGAACCGCGTTGTCAATAATTCGGGCATCTTACACTACTCCCATTCACCGGAAAAAACCAACCGGTGAAAACTTCCCCTTTACCGTGGCGAACGGGTTTAATCCACTGAGGAAAAGACAGGTTTTCACCGGTGGAGTCGGGAAAAATTTGGGCGGTTTTGCGTGGTTTTTGAGCCGTTTTGGGAGTGAAAATGGGCTGTTTCGCGTGAATACCGAGAGGAATTGGCCGGGAACTCGATGAAAGCGGGGTGTTTTGGTGCGCGCCGCTGCACAAGCTCATTGGAGACGCCATTGCCGTGAAGCCGTTGCCTGCTATGATGACCAGTCATGAATGCGGATATTCGAACTTTAGGGCTGTTGTGTTTTCAATTTGTGCTCCCTCTTTGTTGCGGATGTGAGTCCGAAACGATTGAAATCCCAAAGCCAACTCCGGTTATTGTAAATCCGGTGGTGCCACCGAACGCACTGGGTAACGTCTCTGGCAATCAAGCGAATAGTGATACCGCCACGGAAAGGAAACCGGGGGATGATACAAAGGAATTTATAAGCGCATTTGGAAAAGCAAAGGACGGGTGCTTTGCTAAAGACCTGAAACTCTCTAAGGATTGCTGGAAAACGACACTTGTCCAAAAGGTTTTTCACATGACAGGACATTGGCCCATTCATGCTGAAAATGGAACATCATTATTCCGAGTTTACCCCGATATTGACCGCTCAAATGAAACTGGACTGTTCACGTGCATCTATCTCAAAGTTGATGACGAGACCATATCGGTGAATGACTTTCGGGACGCATTCACAAAGGCGGATTCTAAACTTCGCATATTGGAACATGTTATTGCTACGCCTGACAAGGATAAGAATCAAGGAAAGACGAAGTAGCCGGAGCCATGCGCTGTTGGAGAAGGCAAGTGCACTGCTTACGCCTGCGACTTTGGCAGTTTCACTTTTGCAAACGCTTCATTCACTCCACGCCGCACCCGATTCAGGTATTTCTGCGTGGTTCCCAACCCTGCATGGCCCAATGCCAGCCGAATGGCTTCCACGGACGCCCCTTGGGAATCCGCCTCGCACGCAAAGAAATGCCGGAGCGAATGAGGACTACAAGAATCCGCCAAGCCAGCCTTCTTCGCCAGTTTCTTGAATCGCTCATACGTGCTCGAAACACTCAAGCGCCGGTCAGCAGCCATTGCATTGATGGGCTTGGGGCGGTTTATGGCCACGAACAGCGGCGCAGCCTCACCAAGTTCGTCCTGACGCCGGGAAAGATACGCCAGCACCACACCCCACACTTCCGGCGATACATGGACTTCACGCTCCTTCTGGCCCTTCCCCGTCACATGCAGCGCCTTCCAGTCCTTTTCATCAGCTTCACCCACATCCCGCACGCTCAGTCCGCAGATTTCGGAAATGCGCAGGCCCGTAGCCGCCATCAGCAGGAACATGGCCCGGTCCCGCAGCAACGCCATTGAATGCCCGCCAGCCTTCTCAAACAAGCTTTTAATGCCTTCCGGCGTCAAACCACGGGGCTTTCCGGGTGGCGGGCATGGCGGCACGTCCACGAATTGCATCGGGTCTTCCTTCAACTCCCGCTCACGCACCAGAAATCCGAAGAATGCCTTCACAATGACCGTCTTTCGGTGGATTGTGGCCGGTTTCAATTCTTGGCGGCGGCATGATTCAATGTACGTCCGCAGGTCGTTGGCTGTGACGTTGTGGGTTGGCTTGTTGACCCAAAGTAAAAAGTTTCGAATCTCACCGCCATATACTCTGTTGGTTCCCGATGGCCTTCCCAAAATGAACGATGCCACGAGCGCATCATCATTCCGGGTCTTCTGGATGATTCTCAATGCAGCGCTCATGACAGGGTTCTCCCCGAAAGCTTCAAACCGTGATAAAGCCGCAGATGTTCAATACCCGCTGGCGTCAGAACACGGCCCCGGCCCGTCTTGGCAATCAGGCCACGGTGCATGAGAAATGGTTCCACGGTGTCTTCCACCGCTCTTGTGTCTTCGCCGCACAAGGATGCCAAAGTGCCAAGGCCCATCGGCTGGCCAAGATTGTTGGACAGCAGTTTCAATACTTCGACATCCAGCCGAGCCAGCCCGATTGGGTCGATGCAGAGTGATTCGAATGCGGATTCACAGATGGCCGTACTTACCGTGGCTTTGCCTTTGCCTGCGGCCACATCGCGAATCTGCTCACACAAGGCCACTATCTTGCGCGGCACGCCCCGCCCACGCTCGGCAATTAAAGCCGCCTGCTTACTTCCGCACTTCATGCCGAATTTTGCGAACACTTGGCGCGCAATTTTGGCAGAATCATTTTGGTCGTAAGGTTCAAGACGCAGGTTAAGTCGCAGCCGGTCACGCAGCGAAGTTGTCAAATCACCCGGACGGTTGGACGCCATCACGAGCGTAAAGGCTGGAACCCACTCGCGGGTGGGGACCATAAGGCCGGTGATGCTATTGCGCACGATGGACTCAAGTACACGGTCTTCAACCGCGCCGTAAAGCAATTCCTGACTATGGCGGGGAAGTCGGTGAGCTTCATCGACAAGCAGCACTGAAGGCTTGATTGGCCCAATGGCGTTGCCCTTGGCATCGTAGTTTTCGTCATTCAGTTTGGACAACAGCCCTTTAACGTCGGATGAATCTTCCAACGTCTCCGCCGTGGTGGAAATGAACGAAACGGCCATTTCGACGGCAATCAGGCGAGCCAGCGATGTTTTTCCCAAGCCAGCCGCGCCCGTCAAAAGCGTATGTGGAAATGCAGCACCGCGTTTCTGCGATGCTGCGGCTGTCGTGTGAATCAATTCTTTCAGGTGATTTTGACCCACGAATTCCGACAGCGAGTCAGGCCGGATGCCATTTAACGTTTCATTTGTATCAAGCGTGCCCATTTTCGACCCCTTTTCTAAATCCCGCTTTCCTTATCGCTACTTTTGGTCAAATTTATTGAGAATTCTAAAACTTTCTTTTGTGCTCATTTTGTCTCAGAATTCTCAATAATAATGCAAGCCACTGACGATAGTGAAAGCGGGAATTACAAAGGAGACCAAAGTCATGAATCACCCGATTACCGACATTGATAGCACCGGTGAGAGCGGCGCACAGGATGTGGCGACAGAGTTCGCCGACCTGAACCAATTTCTAAACCTTGCGCGAGGCATGACTCACAAGTGCTTCGAACGGCGCTCAGCAGTGAGGGACTTGTGCCCAATGCTTTCGCGAAGTCAGGAAGAGCGCCGAGAAGCCCTGCAATTGATTTCAGGCATCGAAAAAGACATTTCGGAAATCCACTCCTCTATGTTGGCTTTGGAACGTGCGCATAAGTGCCGCGTTGGCGTGAGTGCTTTGATTGGCGCAACGGCAGCGAATGACCGGGCCGTTTATACGGCGACAGCCTTAATGGCAATGAGTCGCCTCTCGGTGTCCGTTGCGGATGAAATTTCGACGGTGGGTGCGCTCTTGGAAAAAGCGGCATTCACCCCGCTCGAAGCCTTACACGTGCGTGAAGCGTGCTCTGAATCCGGCGCTCTCCACAAATGGATTCGGTTGTCGAATGCCTTCAACTTGGATTTCAGCATCCTCGAATTCTCGGACAGGGCATTTTCGATTTGTGTCGGCAAGATTCCATCAAGACGGGAGCTTGCGCAAAGCATTTTGCAGGAGCCGATTCAGCCAACGCCACGGAACAACCGGCGTCTGCCATTCTGAAATTTTTGAGTGTGAAAATTTAGGACGATTGAAATTTCTATTACAATAGGGGCAAGACCGTTTGTTGAATGAATGCTCGTGCCCTTTTTGAAAATCGACGTTTCGGGATTTTGGTTTGGGCTGTTTTTAGAAATGGCAATTTTTGGAAACCGCTGTCGCTTGGATGCTCACAACTTTTGAAATATTGATTGATGATGACAAAGGAGCTACCCAATGCGTAGAAAATACAAGAACAAGGTTAAATTGATGAAGTCGAAAAAACGAACCCGGTCAGATGTTTACTTGGAAATCTTGTATCGCGGCCTGCTTCACATTCGCGTTGCAGCAACTGAAGGCGACTCCCAACAATGCTTTTGGTCGGCAATTCATCTGCACAACATCCCGGACCACATTCGCAGCAAGGGTGAGGAATGGCACAAATATTATCTGAACGTGGAGCGCCCCGATTACATTCACCATTGCAAAGACCACCGATACCTGATGGAATTTTATCCGCGTTGGAATGAACTTGAAGCGTTCCACCGGCGGAATCGACGCAAGTAGGCGTTATCGTTTGCAGCGGTTTTTGCAGGGCTGAAGATTTCACAGCAAGATTGCATTCCAAACACGAATCGGCTACTGTCTTTGGAATCGGCTACTTTTAGGTTGCCGACGATGCTTTCGACACAGCTTCAACGCATTCAAAAGTTTGACATTCCTTCGTCATTGCTTGGGAACCACTTCACCCAAGGCACGGTGTAGGATGCGCCCTCAACGACCGACTTGAGATAAGCAAGCTGCTCTTGCATACCGCCGCATCATATCCGCCCGTGACGCCTTGCGAAAGCGCAGTAGAATTCCGCGTAAAGGTGCGCGCTCTGCTATGGAATTCAAAGTCTTTTACTCGTGGCAGTCGGACTTGCCGAACCCCTGCAATCGTGGTTTCATCCAGACTGCCCTTGAAGCCGCTGCTAAGACACTTCGCGCCGATGATTCAATTAAGGTTGAGCCTGTGATTGACCGCGACACTGCGGGTGTAGCTGGTTCGCCGGACATTGGGCGCACCATCCTAAAGAAGATTGATGAAGCGCAGGCGTTTGTGGCTGATGTGTCGATAATCGGAAAATTTGCGGGGCGACCATCGCCGAATCCGAACGTGCTGTTCGAACTTGGTTATGCGTGGAAAACACTTGCCGAGAGCCGAGTCATCATGGTGATGAACACCGCATTCGGCGCGCTGGAACAACTTCCGTTTGATTTGCGGATGAAGAAGATAATTCACTACAACAGCCCGTCCGATGCGCAGGAAAGAGGGATTGAACGCAAGATGTTGGCATCAAAGTTTGAGGATGCCATCCGCGCTGTAATTTCGGAACCAGTTATTGTTCCGGGCACCGACAAGAAGAGTTATGCTCAGCTTAAATCGTTGAGACGAATTCTGGAAATCTTGTTGAACTCGTTAGATGGCGAATACGCTTCGCTAAAGAGGTTTGAGACTGCGATAGGCAAACAAGCTATTCATGCCAACGATGGTGAGCGTCACACGTTTTCCATTGCTGGACTTCCAGACCCTATCTCTGACTTCGACGACGTGAATGCACTATTGGATGATGCGAAAATGTGGATAAATGAATGGAACAATCTGTTTGTCGAATTCACTCCGGCTTTGATTGTGTTTAATCAAAAGATTCGAATGTGTGTCTACATAGGATGCTGTGTGGCAAAGGCTCTTGAACAGATTGACCTACTTGAGGGAAAGCCGCCACGAGAGCCATCATTTGGCGGCGCATTTTATCAAAGAGCCAAACATCGTCCGTGGGAATGAACATCGTATTCGCCTTTGACGGTGGCAGTCAACGCGATTGGACCGCACTATGATTTAAGGGGGAGACGCGGATGTCAGACAAGGGCAAAGAGAATCATTTAAAGGCTCACTGCAACATCTGTGGTGGGGAAAAGCAACATCGTTTGCTCGCGACGCATAAGGTTTCCGATTCGCAAGATGTTGAAGAGCTTGGCACGATAAGTTGGGACTACACCTATGAAATGATGGTGTGTTTGGGTTGCGAACACGCGACATTTCGTCTGCATAGCGTGTTTTCCGAAAGCCCTGAACCCAAAACAGAGTATTTTCCGCCAGCAGTGTCACGAAGACAACCCGTGTGGCGTGAAGTCCCCATCAGTATCGCGAGTCTTATGGATGAAGTATATGTCGCACTTCATGCCGGAAGTCACCGCCTTGCCATGATGGGTGCGCGTGCATTGATTGACGTTGCCATACTTGAAACAGTGGGCGATGTCGGTAACTTTCAACAAAAATTGACGAAAATGGAGTCTGATGGTTACATTAGCCGCCGCAATCGTGAAGTCTTAAACGCTGCACTCGAAGTCGGAAACGCGGCGTCGCATCGCGGTCATAAAGCAACTTCAGAAGCAGTAAATATCGTTATGGATATTGTCGAAAACTTGCTGTCCGCCGTTTATGTTCTCGGCCCCGCTGCTGCGCAATTGAAGAAAGTTACGCCACCTCGAAAGCCGCGTACGTAACTGCTCAGTTTCCCCGACAGTCTCAACGGGAGACAAGAATGACCAATTGGCGGGTCTTTGGCGGGCTACTATGGACGGGGCTGCGGGACTGGACTGCCGCTTTGTGCGGGTGGCAGCGCCGCTTGTCCGGGTCAAGTCGCTGCGGCACCCCCAAGCCAAGGGTGTCATGCGTTGGTTGAAGCAAAGCCCTTGTCTCGGTAAGCTCCCCGCATTCACATTCGGAGCCAATGCCCGATGCCCAACTACCTTGAATTCGAAGTCACATTGAGGGGCGCGACTCCAAAAATCTGGCGGCGGTTCCTACTCCGAGAAAAGGCCACCTTCCTTGACCTGCATGAAGCCATTCAGGACGCCGCCCAATGGTGGAATTATCATCTGTTCGTATTCCGCTCGCCAAAGACCGGCGAAGAGCTTGCAGGCGTCCCTTCCGATGAAGACATGGAAGGCACAGAAGCGCCCGACGCAGCCGACATCAAGGTTGCGCCGTATTTCAAAGCCAAGGGTATGAAATCGTGCCTTTATGAATACGACTTCGGCGATAGCTGGTACTGCGACGTGAAACTTGTGCAGGAAGTTTACGACGCAAAGACCTTCAAGCGCAGGCTCTTGGGCGGCGAACGAGCGTTTCCCCACGAGGACTGCGGTGGCATGGATGGTTATGAGCGGTGCGCTGAATTTGTAAAGACGGGGAAAGACCCTTGGGGTGATGACAGTGAAGGATTGAAGGAATGGCTTGGTGAGTGGGAGCCGGAGAAATTCGACTTTCAAAACGTGAAGAAGTATTTCGACAAAGGCAAACACGTTCCGATACCGGGGGAACGGTAGATTTACCATCACAATTCGGGCGGCACGTAGGCGGCGGCGAGCGGAAACGGGCTGGCGGGCGGGACGGGAAGCTAAGAATGGGTTCAGGGCGATGATTGATTTTACAAGTTTGGCATATCGCGATTGGATAAAGAATCCGCCCGCCACTTCTGATAGCGTGCTACGTGCAGAAGTTTCTTTGGGCCAAAAGTTGCCAGATGATTACAAAGAATTCTTGGCTTGGTCAAACGGGGGCGAGGGGAAAATAAAGAGTGGATACCTGTCTCTTTGGTCGGTTGAGAAATTGGAAAAGCTGAACGCCGATTACGAAATAGGGAAGTGGCTACCAAACTTTTTCGGCATTGGGACTGACGGCGGCAGTCTCTGCTTTGGATTCTATCCGCACACGAAGGCGGCATTAAACATCTGTTCTGTTCCACTTGGGGATTTGTGTTTTGAGTCAGTTTCAAGGAAAGCCGAATCATTCAGTAGATTCTTGGAGCAAGAGTTTCCACTGTAATCCGAGTTGCTTTTGCATGGGAACATAACGTATGTCTGAAAATCAACGTCCTACTGAAGAGCTTCTGGCGCTTATTTGGCCTGCGATGGACCACGGTATCAGTTCAATCAAAGATATTGGCGGGCCACTCATTCCGTTTATCATGTTTGAACAAAATGATAGGACAAGAGAAGTTCACCGATACATGGTTGGGAGAACGCCTTGGGATTCCGTTCTCGAAGCCCGAAAATCTATAGCGGCGTTGCCTTCGACGGCTGTCAGCTTCGCACTCGTGTATGACGGTTCGGTGACCATAACGGGTGAGAAGTCGAGCGCAGTGTTGGTAGAAGCGGCAGCACGTGGATGTCCGAGCGGCTTCCGAATGTTTCAACGTTTTCGCCCAAAGGGATTTCTTCATTCGTTTAAACCATTGGGCAATCCCGGTCTTCTTGGAATTTGTGAAAACTGGTTTGATGCTAATTCAACAGTGAAAACAGACGGTAAATAGCACTTCGGGCGGCAGCGGCGCAAGAGGAAGCAGGCGGTGGGCGTAGGGAAGGGAACGGGTTGGCGGCTTGGGGCGGGAACTGTGAACGATTACGGTTGACTCAATGATAACGTTCGCATTCCCAACTGACGCTAAATCTCATGAGTTTTGTAACCGCATCGTTGATTCGATGGTCAAAATGTTTTCCATAGCCGAAGACGAAGCTATTGGGCGGGTAAACAAGCATTGGGCTGGACAATCAATTGTAGGACCGGACAATTTAATCTATCACGAGGACGCGACTTATTGGGCTAACACAATCTATTATGGAAAAGATTCGTTGTGGTGGCTACGGGGAAGAGCGCTCAGACCTCGACCGTATCCCTAATGACGATAGCTTTGGTTTCGATGGGTGACTTTCAAAGGAAACAGCCAAATTATATAACCGAAGGGGTGTTTTCAGCCGCGCGTACCCGACAACAAGCTCGTAAAGCGCGCGCCGGAACGCAGATTAAGGCTCGTTGGCGCAGAAGGCACGGGCCGGATATGATGCCGTAATGGGCCAAACGCCATCGAAACCGCCGACTTGGAAACACTGGCTGGTTATCCTGTGGGCATTTCCCGCATCGCACGTTGCATGGTGGTATATTGCGCCGACGTTTTACTTGATACAGCAATACGGATGGGCCAAAGTTTGGACTGAGAGGCTACACGTTGTTAAAATGTCTAAACATGGCTGGTTGTGGCTTTCCAACGGCGATACTATGGAAGTCAATGAAATCGTGTTTGGCATCTTCGGCGCGCTTATCTGGTTTACGCTAATATTGGTGCCGTGGATTTTGATATTGCCTCGCGATGAAAAGCCCACATCCGAAAGGTAGGATACCGATGATTGACCTTCCGAAAAGACCTGCCCCGGAGCCATTCTTTAGTGCGGGGCATTATTTGCTCTACGAAGTTGCCTTATTCATTCGCAATTATGCCGACAAGATTAGTCCCGACCAGCTTCATGACTTGGGCGATGCCATTCATAATCTTCCGCAAGCACTTCTTGAGTACGGAGACAGATTTGACGAAAGGAAATTTCGAGATATGTATTTTCGACCGTATGACGACAAATGGGCGAAGTTAGCAAAACGGACTGCGGATTTTAGCCTCAATCGGTCGTTCGATATTGGGATTGAAAAGCGGAAGTCTCTTGAGAGCAGTGCGAAAGATGTCGGCTTGCAGTAAGCGCAGCAGCATTCCTGCTTTTTCGGAGCCTATCAAGTTGCTCAACCGCCGACGCCCTCAGAATCAATTAAGCAGCGGAGCCACAGTATCCTGCAACTTCACTTGTCAACGGCTATGGTGCATGATGATTGTTGCCGGACTCTTGGTGGGCGCGAGGCGTGTTGCGGCGGATGAGAAACTCACAGACAGTTGCCGTTGCGGCGAGAATCAGCAACAGGACAGCGATGTTGGCCAGAGCGCCCCACCAATCAATCGACCATCCTTCAGGGACTATGACGTTTGCTACGCCCCGCTCATTTCCAAACACGTCTATTAGGTGAAACGGCCAGCCGTAAGCATATCCGCCCTCACCGCCGCTGTAGCCGACGACGTACACGGAATGTGGAAAACAATTCGCACCCAATACCCCCCCGCCAACAAACATTAAGAAGATGGCGGTAGATAGATGAACGTGAAGGGGAACGCTGCGGCGGATGACCCATTCGCAAGTTGCGGCAGTAACAGCGAGAACTACCACGGCAACAGTCCCGTCCAAAAGTAGCCACGTGAATTGAACATGTTGTTCGATGAACGTCGCTGGCCATCCAAAGCAGAAGTGGCCAGAAGACGATTCAGGCGTTGCGTTAAGCGCGAAAAGTGAAGCCATCACAACGTGAAGAATAGCCGTCGTCGTGACGTGTAGCCCCGCCAGTCGATTCTCCGATGCGCGGCGAATTGACCAGTCACAGAAGCGGAGTACAACCAAAAGCAGAAGCAGAAAGATGGCGATGTCTGCTATCAAACACTCTATACGCCAGCCTTCATACACCTCGTGGAACCATTCTCGAAACCACAAAGGAAATCCTTGGCGCGTTGGGGATGAGTAGGTCGTGCCAACCGCCATCACCAACGACGGATTTGCGTCGATTATAGGTGGAGCGCCGCGCCTGAAGCCCATCACGCACCTACCGAAATATGGATGAAGATTCATCCAAAACGCAGCGCCAGTCAGAAGCGCCAAGGTGATGGCGGTACTTACGCTGAGCTTAGGGCGGAGCCGCACGGGTTATCCTTTTTGTTATCCTGCCACACGATTATCTTCGATGTTATCCTGACTAACTGGCTATGCCGCAAGTGGATACCACTGCAAATTCGGTGCACGTAATCACCAACGACGCTGCGACCAACGTTTGGGAATGGCTCCTTCGCCGGATGAATCGGACGCCTTGAGAGAATTTGAACTCCGGGAATTGCCGTATACGTGGCTTTGAATGCCAGCCATTGACAAGCTCATATAGTTTGTCTGGAAAGGAAGTCCACGCGCTTTATCAACGTCGGAATGCGGAATTCACCGTGCATAGATTGAATATGTTGAGCAGCAAGTTGGGTGTCCATGCCGATTGCCGTGATGAATAGCGGAGTCGAACTTTTGCCGCGACAGACTTCCAAAGCGCGGGCAGTTCGATAACGGGTCTTTGCAACTCCAATAACGGGAATCTTGCCGTTTACTGCCTCATAGAGATAGGCTCCGAGACCCTTCCGAACGCCATCTTCCAACCAAACAAAGCCGTCAATGATAATGGCATCAAGGGGCGATTGGACGTGCTTGAGGACTTCGAGTAAACACGGTAATTCACGGCGATAGAATTCGCCGGAAACATATTCAACGATTGGGCTGACCTTTGAAATGTGCTCCGAAGTGGGTGCGGCTGCGGTCCAATCGGCAAAAAGGACACAGGCGGCGACAGCATAGTCGGCTCGATAGCCAACGTCGGTGCAGGCAAGCATTTGAGCTTTATAACAGTGGAACTACGTTTAACATAGGAAGAACATGTAGCGGATGGTTCTAATTGCAATGTCTGAACTTCTCAAGATGACGTTCCCCGATTATCACGCACTCAGCGCCTTTGGCTGGAAGTTCGGGATTCTCTACGTACATGAATTCAAAGGAACGCCTGATACCAAGTTGATTCATGCGCTCGAACATCTTGAACGCTGCGAATTTCTAATAGGAATTGACGCGCTTGAGAATGAAGCACTGTACAAGGGTATCTCTCCACCACCACGTCGCCCTGCCATAACGTCATGGATTGGCAACCCAATCGCAGGCGCTTACACGAATGACGAAGTGCCGGAAATGAAAATCAGCAGCCGCAAGCACTTCATGCAAATCTATCTACTCATGTCCACGGTAAACAAGTTGAGCGCAGAATGGCAAGCCTTTGGATATTCAATTCAACAGCCGAGCGTTGATGAATTCTGGTTTGAGCCACTACTAGACACAGAACGTACCCGATTCATCACTGTCAAGGAAGCCGAAGAGCGTCGGCGATATGAAATGACAATCGGGGGTCAGACTGTCTCGCGCCCATTTGGAAGCCAATTCGATGACTGGCAAGAACTGCAAGACGCAATGCAGCCGGGTGATGAATTGGTCGAGTACACGAGTTCTCAGAAATTGTGGGACCAGCACATGGGAATGACGGGGATTCGGCTTGTCAGGAGCGGGAAGGTGATAAAGAATCTGATTACGGCGTTGAATTGAAGGCGGCACCCATTGCTACCCTGATTGCTGGACGTGCGGCAGGGCTGAAAGAGCACGGGCCGGTGGCCTTGGATGGTAACGATTTATGACAAGAGACGAATTGATAAAACTTGTCCAGAGAATTCAAAATGCAGCGTTTTCCTCAGTACGGCCCATACTACCGTTCATTTGCATCGGCATTCTGGAAGATTGTAGATGGAGCGGAGCTTGAGTTTCCAATTTCGCTGGACGTTGTTTAATGGAGTACAGAAAAAGATTTGGCTGTGAGAGGGCTATCTAGAGTGGAGAAGGCGAGCTATTGCAAGAAGTGGTCCCGTTGGGAAAAGAAGCCTATACAGCCGTGGGACGCAGTGAAAGCAGGCCGTGCCCACAAGAACGGGAAGCTCTATACTGTACTGATGGGCGAGCCGCAGAAGCCAACGTGTTTTTTGGAAGTTCGATTGGAAGTTGGCTTTGTTGGCGTTTCATTTCTTGATGATAATCTTCGTGAATATCTTTGTTACAATTTTAAGAACATCGAAGACGGCAAGATGTTTTTGACAATGGCCACCCATCGCGAATATGTTGGAGATTCTGACGACGTTTGCGGCGCTACCCTCTACTATTTTAAGCCCAATGGAGAAGTAATTACAGAAGTTGCAAACCTGTTGGATAACACCACCAAAGAAGCCAAACAGATATTAGACGTGTCTCGAAATTGGGAGCCTGTTCCAGCATTCGGAAGCTACGAGGGCATCACTCGAAAAGAGCGGATAAAGCACTCATGAACGCTGTCTTCAACCGTGCCGTGCGAAAACCGCGATGTGCCGGGGCTGTGGCGGGTTCTGAGTGCCAAGACCCATTTTTCGTGCTCCTGAGCCATCAAGAACGCCGGGAAAGGCTCAGGAATCGCTGTGGCGGGGTACTATGGGGCGTTGGCACGAGCACTGGCGGCAGGGAGCCAAATCCGCTATTCTTTGAGCGTCTATGCGAACTGAACGGAGATTACCAAATGGGCGATGAAGAAAGTGTGTTATGGGAGCGGCTAAAATCAACTTGGCACGTAGGACAGGTAGTATCTGGCATTGTAAAAATCCATAGAGCGTTCGGTGTATTTGTTGACCTTGATATTCCTTTTCAAGGTCTCATAGAGATTATTCAATTCAAAGATGAAGGGCGGATGACACCAAAAGACTTTCCAGAAATTGGTTCGCCTATTCATGCCGTTATTACTGGTTTTGGTGATAGTAATCACCAAATACATTTAACTGTTAAGCCTTCCGCATTACGCAATGTTGATGCTCAAGATGCTAAATGGTAAAACGCCAAGGATTCCTTTCAAATCGGACAACGATGTCATGGGAACGTCGTGGGATTTTGGCGCAATCAAATATTTATACAACTCGAACTTGGTTTTTTGGGGATTGCGAAGAAAGTTGAGACCAAAACGCTTGAAATGAATCAGAGAGTCGAAGTTGCCATAGAGCGTTTTGAGGATACGTATCGGCAAGTTCAAGTCCGTCTATTGTGATTTGCCGGGGCTGTGGCGCATTCCGACCGCCGGAAGCCGATTTTCGCACACCTGAGCAATAAAACACGCCGGGAAAGGCTCTGGAATCGCTGTCTTGGGCCAACTATGGGCGCGTTTGGCGGGGCTGGATTCGCATTATAGGGCTTTTGGGCATCATTCCTTCGGCGGTATTTCTGAAGTTTCTACCGACCTTAGATAATTGACAGAATCGAATACCCGCATTAGATTCACAATGTCTACCACTTATTGGGGGAACTATGCGACTGACGAACCATTTGTCACTCTTGCTTCTTCTGTGCGTCGGGACTGCGCTTGCAGAGACAGCGACAGTAAAGACCGGCAATGGCCCCAAAACTCCGGTCATAAATCCCGAAACAAACAAGATTTACATTGCCAACTTTCTCAGTAACACGGTAACCGTAATAGATGGAAAAGATAATTCCACTGTCACATTAAAGGTCGGAACCGCTCCCATTTGCAATGCCATCAATTTAAAAACCAACAAAATTTATGTCGTCAATAACAAGAGTGATAATCTGACGGTGATTGACGGGAAAGACAATTCCATGACGAATGTTAAGGTTGGTGGCGGACCCAACTGTGTCGCAGTGAACGAAAAAACGAATAAGATTTATGTAGGAAATTTTGACGACGGCACGGTTACCGTGATTGACGGCACCAATAATTCGACTGCATCCGTGAAGGCGGGAGAGAAGCCTTACGCCGTGGCTGTGAACTTGGTAACAAACAAGGTGTACGTGGCGAATATCGAAGGCAATACGGTGACGGTCATCGACGGCGCTAACAACTCTACGGCAAGCGTTGATGTGGGCAACCATCCAAGATTTTTGGCTGTAAACTCGACGACCAATAAGGTGTATGTGGCTAATCGCGACGGCGCAAACGTTTCTGTAATTGATGGAGCTAACAACTCAGTAACATCAGTAAGGGTTGCCCCGAAGCCCTATTCTGTCGCTGTAAACGAGAAAACGAACAAGATTTTCGTGCCGCATTATGCTTCGGGCAATGCGGCTTTCGTTACAGAGATTGACGGGGCAACCAATGGTGTATTGGCGATAAAAACTGGAGATTGCCCCTACGATGTTACTGTGGACTCTGAATCGAACACTATCTACGTAGCCAATTATTGCGCAGGCAGCATGACGAAAATAGACGGGAGCAACAACGCAACAACTACATTTGCGGCAGGAAAAAGCCCCTCTTCGATTGGGTTTAACTCGACCACCCACAAAGTCTACGTCTGCAATTTTGAGAGTGCTGATGTAACAATTTTTGGCGAATCGCCGAAAGCCGGTGAGCCTGCAAAGAAGTAAATTCTGACGATGTTGAACGAGTTTCGGGCGGCTGCGGCACAAAGAAGACGGCGGGGTTGAAGGGAACGGGTTGGCGGCATTCGGCGGGAACTGTTTGCGTTGAGCGGGGACGTATGCGAATTCTGGATGGAATTATCACTCCGGGTGTTGGAGCGGCAACCGGCGATTTGCAAGCAAGGCTTCCAATCTTCAGACAGGAATACGACGAACTGCAAGGCTGTTTTCCCGGCACAATCAATGTGGATGTAGGCGCTCCAATTGACGTTAAAATTGATTTTCGAACACTACCTCAGCAATGCGGAAATGAAGTACACGCCTTTGAATTCATAAGAGTCCTCTTTGAATATCCTGTTGGAACTGAGCCAATCCGAGCGTGGATTTTTCAGCCCTATGGATTCCATTGGGGGCCACGGAATAAAAAGACATTTCTTGAAGTGCTCGCGACAGGACATATCGCCGGTGTCAAACCCGGACAGCCGTGTAGAATTCACGTGCTGAACGACCACGGTTCAACATCAACATCTGTCCACTGGCGGAAGGCGCATCCGTAGGCGGGTTGGCGGCACATGATTTGGATTCTCACACTCGTTCTGCTGCTGGTCTTCGTGATTTTCGCCGTGGTCGTTCGCAGACTAAAAGACTGGCTGTGATGGACGGCGGAAACGTCGCCACCGGGAGTGCTGGACGGGGGCGGCGGTAGTGGTAGCGTTGCCGACGCTCGCAAGGAATAACCCGTATGCCACGCGCAACTCGCACAGTTCAATCGCTTCACTTCGAAGACTTGGACGGCAAGAATTTTGAACGGCTGGTCTTCGCCTATCATGTCCGAATTACCCGCTGGCGGTCAATTGAATGGTACGGACAGACTGGAAGCGACCTTGGACGCGACATCATTTGTGTTCGCGACAACGACTTTCCAAACGGCGAAATCATTTGCGTTCAGTGTGTGAATAGAAGCAAGTTCACATTGGCAAAGGCGAAAAAAGACATCAACAATGCCTGTGAAGCTCCATCGGGCAAGCCGGATAGATTCCGTTTTGTTTGCAGGACGAATTTATCTGCCGAGTTTCGAGATTCCGTTAAGGCCCATGCCAAGAGCAAGCAAGTTTACGAATGTGATTTATGGTCAGGGGAAGAGTTTGAAGAGTTTCTGCGCAAGAATACAGAATCCCTGTTAAAGCGATTCTTTGAGGGAGAAGAATATCCAGATTCCGGCAGCGACATCAAAAAGTTTGTCGCAGAACTTCCGGTGTCCAGCGATGCTGAAATCTTCGCGCTCATGGCTGGACTGTTTGACCGTCCTGCGTTTTACACACCCTTCCGTTGCGAAAGCTCAGTGCCAGCATTCAAACAGGCGATTGCGGACACGATTGAAGCCCTGAACACCGGCGTGCACCGGCTGCGCGATGGAACGGTGATTCGCCGGATTCCATCACGCCATCAATTAAAGGAAGACGGCGAGAAGAAGGCGCTCGCCGAAATCGAACACAAGCTGACGGACCTTCGGACAAGCTTCGAGCAGTTTATGCGGTCAAAGGAAATTCGTCCCTGTGGATGCGACAACCCCAATTGCTTTATGTTTGTGATTTCACACAATGCTGGCGAAGTGATGGATAGGCTCAGGACAGAGATTTTGGATGGCTTCAGGCGCATCTATCCAAAATTCGACGTGCGAGTGCGCCGCTGAGAATTAGGTGGAACGGGGGGAAGGCAGCGACGGCTCAAAGCGAACTACTAACGTCGTAACTGAAGGAAATGGTCATCAATGAGCAAGCGCAGCAAACGATTGAATGCTTTCCCGGAGATTCCAGACGACGTTCGGAATTGGCTGCGCAAAATCTTTTCTGAGTGCAACGACGCAGTCTCATCGCAAGTTTCGAGAATTCCCACGATTCAGGAAACCTACTTAGACATGACGTTCGTATCGCAGGTTTCAAAGTACGCCGCGCCTTTCAAGATGGCATCAAATTGGGTCGTTCAAGTGGAAACACACTACTTGGGCGGGATGCGGCATTTTATGGAGCGGTGGGAAATTGCAGACATTGGGATTCTGATGCTGTTCAGAAAGCGGGGAAAGATTATACGGGCGAAGACAGTCTTACTTCAATCGAAGCGTCTATACCCCGATGAGCAGGAATGGGATGAAGCAACGATGGTTGACTACGGTGTTGGGTTCGCTCGTCTCGCGAAATCTGACCACGAAGCCGCAAAATTGCTTGAGTCACGCGCCTTTAACTTTGGGGCAGAATCACGCTACAAGGCTCTTGTTGTCGAAGACGAGCAGTATATCGCAATCCAGAATTATGAAGCGACAAACAGTACCCCGGTGTTCTATCTTCTCTATAATCCGATGGCTTTGCCGTGGACGAGAGTTCTCCCGGCAGATTCTGACTTGCCGGTCGGTCTGCGAACGGAAGTTGGATGTAGGGTGGTCGCCAGCCGCGCTCTTCGGCAGTCGCTGAGAGATAAGCCAGCGCTTTACAAGCCAACTTATAAGGACATTCTCCTAAGCAAGAAGAGCGAGCTTGTTGGCTATCGACTGGAAGAGTTCATAGTTGACCGTGTGCTCGCGTGTCACGATGGTCATGCGGCAGACAACTTTGACGACAATGGGATTCGCGGTGTATTTTATCGACGCAGTGGCCCGATTGCAGCAGCACTGGCAATCACAATTGATGCGCCGTGAGCATCGCGTGCGCTGCTGCTTGTGGTATAAGAGCAACTGCTAACGTTTGCAGTTGAAAACCCAAAAAGGAATGAAATGGAAACCGTCGCACTGCAAAAGGTCGCCTTGCTATTGCAAGAAATACAGAACTGCTCTCAGCAAGGAGCAATCATTGTCAACCTGTGTAAGGCTCTTGCGCGTCGCTTGGAAGATGTCGATGAAATTGAAGACATCGACCCTGCCCACCTTGCAGAATACGTGTACCTTGCAGAGTACATAAAGAATAACGCGGCGGCTGGAAGCGGCGACAGGGACAAAGCGCTTACTCTTATGCCCATTATTCAATGGGCTATCGCAAAGCCAGCGCCGCCAATTGAATCCCGCTTTCCTTCGGTGCTAGACACTGTATTACGTGACATTCTTGACCGCGACTTGTTTGAAGCCGAAGACTCCTTGAAGCGCGGTCGATGGAAGCCAGCAATGGTTTTCTGCGGGAGTGTGCTTGAAGCAGCGCTGTATGAGTTTCTCCGGCGCAATCCGACGTGGACGATGGACCAGCAGCAGCGCAAATCCATTCCAAAGTTTAAGGGCACGGTCAAGGACATCACAAAGGACGACTGGGAAAACCAGTGGACGTTGGAGCAGCTTATCGAGTTCGCCTGTGATAACACGCTGCTGGACCCGAAGTCGGACACGTGGAAGACCACTCTGCACAATTTCATCCGGCGATACAGGAATCTGGTTCACCCAATGGCGGAACTGCGCAAGCAAGCCAACCAGCAAGTCTCGGAAGAAGCTGCCCGCCAATGCCATGCAAATTTGATTGCAGTGTTGAAAATCATCGAAGGGTTGCCGACGCCAAAGTAGGGGAGAAATCCAATGGCAGACAAGCTTGCTGTTATAGTCTTGGGGCACAGAAGTGCCGGGAAATCAACGACATGGTATACACTATTTGGAAGAACTGTGCGCACGGGCGAACACGAGCTTTATTTAACCGAACGGGAGTACGTCGAGGTGTTTTTGGTGAATGGCTCTCCCCAAGAGAGGGACAAGTTTATCGGTGACATGATGCCGGTAGAGAATCCACGAATTGTTCTATGCTCCCTGCAATATAAGGATGACGTGATGGATTCGTTCGACTATTTCACGAAGCGGGGATACCTGTTGTTCATCCACTGGCTCAATCCCGGATACTCTGACAACGGCAACAATGCTGACTCATTGGGACTTGTGCCAAGATTGCTTGAAGCGGAATCCTTACTTGGAAAGCGAAATGGCAAAGTTGATGCCACACGCCGGGTATCAGAAATGCGGGATTTCATCTACGGGTGGGCGAAAGCACGACGACTGTTGCTGAAAGGCGAGTAAAATCGTTCGGCGGTGGGGGGCGGATATGCAAATGAGCGTGGGCGACAGAGTGAAGTTTGACTGACGGGACTACACCCGATTCTGCAAAGCGGTTCGGTCTTCCGATGGAGTGATTTCAAGCATTGACGGCGACAAAATCGTTGTCAAAGTTCCGCCCGTGAACGGACAGGGCGAGTTGAGCCGAAGCGTATTTCTTCGGAAGGTCATATAACCGGCGAATTCCCTTGTTGCCGATGCCGTGGGAAAGTGAAAGCGGTGGTGGAACGGCGGCGAAAACGGCTTGGGCTTTGAGGGCTTCATAATGGCAGAAGACCGCCCCGGAATTCCGGCAGAGTTGAAGCGTGCTGTGCTTCTTGAAGCTGGACACCGTTGCGCTATTCCACCATGTAGACATCCCACAACCGAGCTTGCTCATATTGAACCGTGGGAGAAAGTCAAAGAGCACAAATTCGAGAACCTCATAGCGCTTTGCCCAAATTGCCACACCCGTTTCGACCGTGGTGAAATCGACCGCAAATCCATGCTCGCTTACAAGCGGAATCTTCCAATCGTGGCGGGTCGATACAATCAGCTTGAGTTGAGAATGCTCGCGGAACTTGGGGGCGGCTGTGACATTTCAATCTTCGTTCCGGGTGGCTCGCAGTTCTTCTTTAGCCTTGCGGTTCAGGATGGCTTGATTGAATACCGAGCAGTCGATGGTCAGATGACAAGGGTGCAGGGACTAGGTGGACTCCCCGTTCAAGTAGAGGCGCTTGCTTATTGCCGTCTAACGCAGGCTGGTCGAGAATTTGCCGATAAGTGGCTGAAGGGGCATCAACTGGAACCGGAGTCCTGACGATTTCCAGCGCGCGTAGCGTGCTCGCCCCCCGAAACCATGTCCGACGCCACCTTGACCGTCTGGACACGCTCAGGGACAGCTACAGACGCCTATGGCTGGCTGCTATGGGCGGGCCGTTGAGTTGGAAGGAACTCGATTGAAAGCGCACAATTCTTAAATAATCGCCTTCCTTGTGGCCATGACTCTGGCGCTGCTAATGTCGAATGTCGTGTCCGCCGCTACCGGCCACTGCTGCAAATTTGACCGGGGAGTAAAAATAATTATGGGCCGTTGTTAAAGACCATTATCACGGCCAACTACGAAATTATTACTGACCGTTGCTGATGTCGATAATCACGGCCATCCACCTATGAAAAGAGGAGTCGAGTATGCCAACCACCGGCCATCATTTTAGTACCGAGTTTAAACACCTCATGGGCCTACGTGACAGCACCCCGTGGACTGACGATAGGGTCCGGGCGTACCACATGTGCGCGAGAAATTATTCAGCGAAGGTGATTTCAGAAATGCTGAAAATAAAGACGCGGCGAAGTCTGCTGCGCTTCGCCCGCAAGATTCAAGCTGGCAATATTGAAGAAGCGGTCTGTCACGGAAACCTTGGGCGAATTCGGGTGGATTATCGAGGTGCGTTCGCCCACGTGTACCGGGCTGTTGCAGTGGAAAAGCGAGACGTTGCTGCGGCAGTCCTGCGAGCCGAAATCATTGCCAGCGGAGCGGTAGCGCCATCGGGCCGGACGCTGCGCCGTTGGGTGGCGATATGCACGTGCATGGGTAAGCGCGCTCCTAAGTTGAACGAAACGCAGGAGCAGAACAGTCAACACGAAGGCGTGTCAGTTTCAGTCAATTCCTGACAAGTATGTGTCCACAATCACATCCGCGGGTGGGTGCATGTCAGTTGCCGATGCGTTGGAAAGAAGCACATGCTCCAATCGGTATGGACATTCGAACGGGACCACGAATGTCGATGTAAGAAGGGCGTGCTTTGAAACAAACTGCCATGAATCGGGGTCCAGATAGTCGAACTTTCTGTCCGGGTGTCCTGTAAGATTCCAGAGTGCAATCTGGCACCGCTTGCCTCTGATTTCGTTGAACATCCACGGGCACTGACTACAAACATGGACTCCGTCGAATGCCTGATTCGACAGCGGCGCGCCAAGTTCATCAATCCAACCTTTCAGAAGCTTTTCAACTCTAACCTTATCCATACCGGCCATCCTGAGTAAAGAAGTATAACACATCAATGTGCACCCTGACCATTTCCCCGTATGTGAATTATATCTGGCCATCCATGCTGTTCATCGCACTCCTTTCTCAATTCACATGTGAGTATCCCGAACTTGCTGAGGAGAAAATCGTTAGAAATCGACCTAAAAAGTTCTCTAGCTGAATATAGTACCAGAAGAAAGTGGCTGACACACAGGTGCAACGACCAATTTGAAAAAGTGAGATTCCTATCGGAAATCTCAATAAAACCAAAGGTATTTGGCGATACTGTAGGCGGAATGGTCCAATGGAGTGTTGTGAAATGAATACTATCATTAAACCGCACCCGCCAATGCTTACAGACAGCGCCCGGAAGGAAATTGTCGATGGTGCTGAAGGGGATTGGCCAGAGTATGCACAATACGTGTGGGACCAGCTTTTGAAGGCCAATACCACCGAGCAACTGAAATGGTTGTTCGAGACGACATTTCAAAGTGCAAAGCAACTCCAAACCATTGCTGAAATCTTAAAATCAACTGCCACAAAGGATTCTACTGTTGATGCCGGACAAGATAGCGGTTGGTGGACTACAGAACAGGCGGCTGCGTACCTAAAACTGAAGGTCAAGACGGTCCGGGAAGGTGCCCTGCGAGGCCGTATCCCCGGCCATAAGTATCCAGAGGACTCGCCGAGAGGGGTCTGGCGCTTCAAGAAGCGAGAGTTGGACCGGTTCCTGACCGGCAAGGCCAAGAAGGCTCCACAGAAGGCGTTAGAAGCATGGTAACCAAGACAGCCAAATACACCGACAGCTACCGGTACGGCAAGGTCCGACTCCGCAAGGCAATTGATAGCGGTATCTGGCAAGCTAAGTACCTATTCAATGGAAAATGGACGGAACGGTCAACTGGAACGTCGCTCAAGCGTGATGCAGAGCGTTACGTCGATGAACTGACCACACAGCTAATGAGTCAGGCGCTTAAAGTGGCCGATGGCTCCATTCCAATTCAAAAGCTCTTCGATAAGTTTCTCGCGGCCAAAATGCTTGTCCGTGGCCGCACAAAACCCAAGACACCAGCGCGCCTCAAATCCACTGTCACGAATTTCAACGAATGGCTTCAGGAGAAGAATGTACGGGTCCAACGCGCCAAAGACCTTACGCCCGACCTCTTGCGCCAGTTTCAAAGCTACCGGATGGATGAAAAGAAAGTCTCGCCGAGAACTGCTGACAACGACATCAAGAATCTCTGCTCGGTGTTCAAATGGGCCATCAAAGAGCGTTTGACCAAAGAAAATCCTGCGGACTATTCAAAAAAATCAGGCCGTATGGAATTGTTCAATCCCCCGCGCAAGCGGAAATCGGTTTACACAAAGGACGAATATCGAAGTCTGGTTGCCGAAGCGGAAAAGCAGGGTGACCTTCTTATCCGTGACCTAATTGTGATGTACGCCAACACCGGCTTGCGATTTCAAGAAGTTGCCAGCCTGACCCCGGAGCTACTGGACTGGAACCGTGAGACGCCAGCCATTCTGGTCCATGCCCGTGATGATTGGTCGCCCAAAGACCAAGATGAAGTCAAAGAAATCCCCATGCTTCCAGACGTGCAAGAAGTATTGAAGCGTCGGTCAAAGTGTGGCACTGGCAACTTGCTGTTCACGAACAACCGTGGGAACAAGATTGCCGACAACAAGACCCGTCTCCGGCTTACGCGCCTGTTCCCCGGTGTTGGCATAAATCCGAATCGCAAGCTGCACTGGCACTCGTTCCGACGTTTCTTCATCAAGACCAGTGTTGAGGCTGGTGTTCCGTTAAATGTGCTTATGAGTTGGACCGGGCACGATGCGATTAAGATTGCGCTCGAATACGCAAAAAGTGAGTACCGGGATTCTATGCGGGAGATTAAACGGCTTGTAGCCACTCCTTCAAAGGACGCCCCGAAACCCAAGGAAAAAGGAGAGTCAAAAAATGAAGCCGATGACCGAAGTTGAAATGCAGAAATATGAGGAAGAGACGGATGAACAAATTACTTTTTCGCTCCTTCCCTTTCAATCATAGCCCGCTTGAATATGCGGTGAATTACACCGGGTGGACGGACATTCATTTCCTCATACGTAACCAATTCAGGCCATCGCATTATTGCCATCAAAACTGCGTCAATCCTTTCTACGATTCTTAAAACATCCTTCGGGATTCGCAGATTTCTTGCAAGCAATTTGACGAACAGGCAGAGCAAATAGCTGCCATAAACGACAGCGAATTCCCTGTAGTAAAGCGAGAAGTTTTCAGACGAAAATCTCACTTCCAACATTTGACCACCTTTCATATCTCCCCAGCCGCTTCGAAGCAACTCGCGTGGATTAAAGTGAACGAATTCTGATGCCGCGTGATAAAGGTAGTCATAAAGCGGTAGCAGATTGGCTTGCCTTGCCAACGAGCGCGTAGACGGCGAAAATGTGTAAGAGGACACATTATTGAAGCCGTGGCGTTGCCAAAGTCGTACCGCTTTTGCGCCCAATCGCTTTAATCTGCGTCTTTGGTTCGGAGTAATGGGAAGAACATCTTGGAAGAGACGGTTCGTTTTGAAAAATTTGGTCTGGCATTTCAAATTGGAAAACACATTGGTAAGCATGAGCGTTCGAAGTATGGAGTCTCGTTCTCTGACCTTCCACGAAGCTAGACACCTGAAGTAGATAATGTCTTCACAGATGCCCCGAAGTGGCGGTATCGTAAAGAATGCAGGGAGCGTAGAACGACGGCAGTTGAGACTATAGTTATAGTCAAACGCCTTGATAAACGTTGCTCTCAAGCATAGTGAATACGTTGCACGATGATTGAACTTCTGCGTTCGCAACTTCTCAATCATTGGTTTCAAAGACTTATAGTGCTTGCGTAATTCCTTCTCCATACTTCAGTGCTCCAAAGACTTCATCAACTTGGCCATCGCGGTGTTCCTTCTCAATTTAGCCGCGAATCACGGATGTAGGGTTCGGCGGTTTCCCTTGTCGGCGTTATGCAAAGCACCGAGAAGCAGCCAAAGAACGTGATGTACCAGAGCGTGAAGTTCGGGTCTTTTCTGTCGGTATGCTGACGATATGAAAATACGCCATCTGCGATTTCGACTTTTGGCTCTTCCTCAAAATGCTGAACAGCGGTTTGGCTTCGGCCGGGATTCAATTTTACGACGACAACATGAGTGTCCGGCAGAGGACGTTTGAGCACATGATAAAAGAGTCCCTTGGTCAATTTCGTAAAAATCGTGTTGAGCCGCTCCACCGGCACGTTGAATCCGGGTTGCCATCCCACGAAAACGCCGCCGTCAGAGAACATTTCTTTCATCTTGGGATTCGCGCCACTCATTATGTCTCCCAACAGCTTTCTGTCGTAGCGAAAACCGCGCATCATGCTGCCGGTTTCATCGGCAAGCCTTTGTGCTCGTTCGTCGTCCTGACAGGCAGTTACAACAACGAATCGCAAATACTGGTCATCGTCGGAGCTTCCATTGTTGCATTCGAAGCATGACGGAACAGTAATCAGATTCTCTTTGCTCGAACCTTCAAAGATGCTTTCTGGTGGAATATGTTCCCTGTGGTTTTGCCCTTTCGCCAGCGGCTTACCGCAGTAATAGCAAAGTTTTTTCATACAGGCCGCTCAACTAATTTGCCGCCAAGCAGATTTTCTATGTAAGCCGGTTCAGTGTGCCATCCGCTCCGTGTTTCGAAACACGAAGCGTGGCAAGCAGTACGCCTGCAACCCTGATTGCAACGTCCTTGTCATTGTAGAGTACGACCTTATCATCGACTTGGTGGAGTACACTATTTCGTACACGAAGTGCAAGGAACGAAGCTAGGCCAGCACTTTCTGCGGACGACTGACTGTTCTCTAGACCAGAAATACAGTAACTAACACCCCAATCGACGCCCTCAAAACTTTCCTTGTTCGGCTTGCCGCCAAATAATTTACTCCATTGCTCCTCACATTCTTTGTACTTTGCAATGATGCGCGAATTGGGCTGCGTTGATGTGGTCGGTGTAAATGCGTCCTTCTGTCTTTCGTTTAACGCGCCGCTTGGCAAATGACGCTGCCATCGGCGATAGGAAGTCTCAACTGTTACCGCCAAATCTGCTACCGCTCTGGCGCGCTGATGTTTCGCGCCAAGATTTTGAAATCCGTCATCAGCACGTCGCAGACGATGTAGCGTTAGGATTGCATGAAGTCCTGTCGCCGAATCTTCTAAAAGCCATTGGAGTAAGCGAAGTAATTCGTCATCGTATAAAGGTTGTCCGGTGCATCGTTGATAATCCTTCTGGATGACGGGATACTTGCTGAGATATGACCAAATCGGGTCCACGAGAATCTGGCGTGAAAGTGGTTTTGCCAAGTCTCGCCAAACAGTCTCCTTGCCGCTAAGTTTGTCTTCTTCGCCGGACTGGACAAAATATCGAAAGGCGTCGTCGAAGTTCCCATTTACAAAATGCAGCAATCCCACGTTGTAGTAGGGCGCGCCCTTATGTATGCGCGCAGCCGGGTCGATGTTGCGAATCTCTTTCTCTTTTGATTCCACGATTTGTGAAATCTTGGATTCCCACAGCGAGATTCCCCTGTCCGAAATTTCAGACCTTCGGCACGTGTCAACAAATTCCGTGAACGATTCAAAAATTTCGTCGTCAGTGTCGTTCGTTGGCGTGATTGGGCGTGCATTCAATTGACTCTGCACTTGGGCAACAATGCAGGCTTCGATTTCCGCGATATTTGCAATGACGCGGGCTAGGTCTGCGTTGGCTGGACCACGCGGGCCGGAAGGGCCAAATCCATCTTGTCGCGGAAACATGCCTTGGGGTGGGCCAACCGGGCCAGTCGCTCCAATCTGTGGCAAAGCGCCCTGCGGAAGTGATGGCATTTGAAACGTCTTGCCACCGGACAGACGGGAAGTGTCTTTGGGGGTCAAGATAGGGTTTCCTATGCTTTCGTGGTCAATTCTTGTCCTGCCTTCAGAAACTTGCACAATTCAACGGCAAAGTCAGTAAGCCGAAATTGCTGTCCAACGCTAATACCACTTCGGTCAGTATGAGTTCTTCCTGATAGCAGCTTCTTTTCCATTAGTTTTTCCTCATAATACTCTACTATTGCTGTAGCTTTGAAGTTGGACTTTGACACAATGTATTGACACCATTGCTGTACTCCGCCAATCTCACGTCCAGTTTTGTATTCTCCTCTTTCTGCAATTTCAAATGTGACTCCCAAGAGAACAATCTCTCCCGGTTCCAATGCGGCGACGGTTCTCAAAATAAGCTGCGGCAAGATGTCGTCTACTTTTGAAATCGTTTGCGTGGCTGCGGCTAAGAACACTGCTTTCATGGCGTTGAAACGAACTTGGTCCACGGGTGGTTGTTCAAGAGCGGCCAGTAATTCTTGGAGACATGCGGTTCCTTGCTCAGACTTGGAATACTCTTTTTCAACTTTCCCTTCTTCAACTAAGCGTTCATAGCCGTTCTTCAAATCGCGTAAGAACACGGAATTTCGCTGCGTCTGAACAATTCGACTTGGCAGCATTACAGCAGCAGCGCTCCCGGAATCCAGCGCCCTAATAATGGCGGAGCTTGCATCGGAAGCAGCTTGTGTCGCCAGCGCGAGAGGATTCTGCTGATTATCAGTGCCGCCCATTGCTACCCCTCACCAAGTTTGTGTCCAAACAGCCTTTCTATGAAATCTTCTGCCTCTTGCTTCTTTAATGCTCCAACAGCTTTCTCGTGAGTGGTTTCGTCATATAGCTCCTGAATTGTTTCACGGGAACAATTGAAAGAAAATGGTTTCAAGGGCGCGTTACGGCATCCGATGCTACCGTCCAATTTGAAGTTCCGGGTAAACGGCGGCATTAGAAGCACTTGAAGCGCCACCATTTTAATGAAGGATTGAGACGGAAGTCGAAAGCCCTTCTTGCTGATTCCGTTGACGTGAATGCCTTGCAATTCATTCATCTCAAAGATACCGCCTAGAACGGGCAACAGCTCAATCTTGCATTTCTCACCCGGACGTGGGGAGCAAAAGAAATTGAAGTATACGTCAGCCGCGATTCCGCCCCCGATATTCCGAACCGCGAATTCAATGCGAGTCCAAATGCCATCTTTCGTTACCTCTGGCGGTGTATGCAAAAACTTCGTCACGAGATTGGGCTGCGGTCGTCGTCCGAACATGCCTGCAAGCACTTGATGGGGTGTCGGAAGGAAGTTCGACCCGGCTCGGATGTAATACTTGCATTCACCGGACACTTGGTGCGGGGTGATTTCACTCTTCGGAATGAGCGTGATAACAAATCCGGTATCCGTGCTAGGAATGATAATCGCGTGATTTCTTACGCGCTCTGCTGGCGGCACAGTGCATCCAGAGATTGCATTTTCAATCCACGAGAGGAATCGCTTGGGGTTTTCAATTGGGATTTTCGCCTTTGCGACATCCGCACCTGTCGGGTCTTTGGAGCAATCCACACCCCAAACGATTACCCCGCCTTCAGAATTGCTGAATCCAGAGAGTGATTTCGCCAGATTATTCCTGTCGTTGTCGCTGAGCTTTTTGCCCTTTCCGTCGTCGCTCGAACGCTTGAAATCCAAAAAGAGTTCTTCGGCGGCGCGGTTGGCGATGAATTCGTAGATTGCGGCTTCGCCGTTAGCGACAATTTTTTCAAATAGTTCTTCTGCTCGATTCATGTGTATCCCGCCGTTAAGCCCAACTATACCACTGTGGACGCGAAATCCAGTAATACGTCAAGGGCATGTCGTCCCACATGAAAGATGGCGTGCGCGGGGCCGACGCGAATTCTAAGCGACATCCTTGGGGCAACTTTTTCCAGTATGTCGCCTGCCACGGTGAAATCTCAGTCCACACGACCGTCTCCGGCATTGGAGTCACGCCCTCATAGTGCAATCCATCGAAAATGCGCTGCAACAACTCGCGGTTGGCGGCATGAACAGTATGCCGCTCATTGCCGTTGTCGTCGTATGAATGCGAATGGTCAATGAAACGCTTCCAATTCGGAGACGCAAAGGCTTCCCAATTCGCGCCGCCGTTTGCAGTCATGTGGTAGTAGAGGCTTTCAGCGTATCCCCGCACTCCATCTAGTGCGGGTGAAATATCGGCAACCGTGGCTAGTCGTTTGTCTTCCGAAGTTGGGCATGAATGCTCGACGTAAATCAGGCCCCGTGCCAAGAGGCCAGACAGCGTCAACTCCAAGTGACTCCGCTCCATTCCATGCCCCGGCTTGTTAAATCCTTCTTCAAGTTTGTCGTCCTGCAACAGCGACGAAACGGGAACGCCAAACGTTACGGCTGTTTCGAGCAGCCAGTATTCGCCGCGTGTGAAACTTGGGTCAATCATCGGAAAAGCAGCCGTGTCCGGCTGAAATCGGCGCAGAAAAATGGGGAACTAATGGGGAAGTTCCGTTTTCGTGCTCGCAACCCCTTGATATCAAGGGGGTTAGAAATGGAGGCGGCGGGAATCGAACCCGCGTCCCAAGATGCTTCCGGTATGGCTTCTACGCGTGTAGCCGAAGGTTCTTTATTGCTTCCTCGCCCCGGCGCCGCAGCTCGGCCTGCATCGCCGTGGAACAGCCCGGTTGTTCTCGCCTGGACGCTTCGGACCGGAGCGCTTCAGGCCAGCCTGTTTTGAGAGCGCAGATATGGCCGCCACAGGCGGGGCAACCATATCCACGTCACTGGTCTAACTTGCGTTAGGCAGCGAGAGCCATCTCGTTATGAGTGGCAGTTGTTCTTGTGCACGGTGTTTTACGAGGCCTCCATGCAACCTCGACGCGCGACCATTACCCTCTGCGATCCGGTCGAAACCTGTTCGCCCCCGGACTACGAACGCTAGTTTACCACATCCTCACTGCGTTCGCTACACAGCCATTTTGACCACGAAGCACGAAGCACGAATTCCGAAATCCGAAACAAATTCGAAATCCAAAATTCAAATGACGCATCGTTTTTGAGTATTCATGTTCCGGTGGCTGACTTTTCCTCTCCTTTCTACGGCGCCGTCGCCGTCTTCCCGCTCAGGATGTCGTGCACTATTACCTTTAGTTTGCGGTTGGCGTCTTCGATCGCCAGCGGGAAGGTGTACGAACCCTTGCCGTCTGCGCCGGTGTTGACGTTGGCGCTCAGGTTCCGGTCAATCAGGCAAAGGCCACCTGAGACGTCGCATACTTCCACGCGGACGACGTGCGTCGCGAACGCCTTCGTGGCCGCTTTCAATTCCCACTTCACGTTCAGCATCCGGTCGTTGGTTGCTGCGGTCGCGGTCAGCCCGTCAACGGTGTACGGCAACGCTGCAATCGGATAGCCGTCGCCAGCCTGCACCTGGATGGTCAGCTTGCCGTCGGTGACGGGGAGCGGCTCCTTCTTGCG
>Ga0207140_1009_pt1 | contig 55124 bp, 60 predicted proteins | sample Alteio_BWMinHeat_4_FD_153528 | JGI IMG/M metagenome (GOLD analysis project Ga0207140, IMG submission 153528) | Enriched cells from forest soil in Barre Woods Harvard Forest LTER site, Petersham, Massachusetts, United States -... | ecosystem: Environmental > Terrestrial > Soil > Temperate forest >... | reverse complement strand
GCCATACATCATAAACATCAAACCCCTAGAAACATTAGCGCGTAAACCCCAAAAATTAGAATAATCATGCCTGATAGTCTGTTGATATTACGCATCACAGCAGGGCTAAGGCGATGATGCAAAATAAATGCTACTCCACCACTCAGAGATAACCACCACATTGCTGAACCTAAAATAATACCTGACACCAAAACGATAGCTTGCGAATAGTCTGTGCTGGTCGTCCCTAATCCCAAACCTGCAAATACCGCCACAAATGATAGGATAGTGGCAGGATTCATGATAGTCAGTAAATAAGTAGTGCTAAATGCATGCCAAGACGATCTATCTGCTTCGCCGGATGAGCGTTGCTGTGGAACAGTCATGAATAGTTTAATGCCCAGATAAAGCAAAAATAAGCCACCAATTAACCGAATCCAGAATTGATGCGTGATCAAAAGGGATGAGATAGCTGTTAGTCCAAAACCCGCAATCAAGCCATAAGTACCATCTGCTAAAGCTGCACCCATGCCAGTCATGAATCCAATTTTGAAGCCGTCATGGAGAGTACGTTGAATGCAGAGGACGCCAATCGGGCCGACAGGAGCAGCGATGGCGAAACCAATAATTAAACCTTTAATGAATAATGCGAGCATAAACCACCTTGATTTTGCATTAGGAACAGTACAATTATTCAGAATATATCTCTGTCATCGTGAAACCGTCATTTACAGCCAAAGATTAGGCAATTTATTAATTATTATCAAGAGTGAAGATAATGTATATTTGCAAACGAATACTATACAAATAACCCGGTATCATTTATTTTGATTAAAAGCGGGAGAAAACCAACGCCAATTATTACATTTGAATACTCATCCAATCTCTTGATAGATAAAAAAATACATTCTTTTTTATTAGAAACGCACAATATTTTAGTCAATGAAATCAAAACTGACTTACGCACCTGTCGGTCTACCATCGCAAAACATGATAATTATGTAGTCGGCAATGATGATCTTAAAAATGCATTTATTCTGTTAACCATTCGCATGTTACCCGGTCGCACTGACGAAATTAAAAAACACCTTGGACAAATATTGTTGCAAAAAATCAACCACGATTTTGCTGGTGAGATTGTAAATTATGACACACAGATTCGTGTTTATTTAACAGAAACAGACAAAAACCATTACTATGGATTGGAGTAACGTAACACTATCTAAATATTTCATTCAACTTCTGGTAATGATTCATAGAGTTTTTGTACGATATCAGGATTTCTAAGTTCTCCTGATAAACGTATTTAATTTAAAAATGTACAAGTTCTATGATGCACTTGGTACAAGATACTGCAGCGAATTCAACTAAGCCGGTAACTGAGATTACCGTTTATCATTTTTCAAGATGCCCAGCAGCATATTTATGCAGAATACTTGCAATCAAAGTTTGATATGGGATACCTTCAAAAGCAGCTTTTTGCTTGATACGGACTAAATCGGTATTCGATAATCGAATATTAATTCTTGCGTTTTTACGCAATGTATTTTTGGCAGTTTTTTTGGCGACTGCTATTTCTTTTTTTAAATTTTTAACAGATTTCCATTCTCCTTTATCAAAAGAATCTGATAATTTTTGTTCGTCCGCATCTAATTTAAAATCATTAATTTTTTTCATTAGTTTTCTCCTAAAATCATCATTCGCCTAAGTACTTTTTTTGTGCTTTACGGTTTGGAATAATAGTTTTGAGAAAAACTTTATTTTTGTTTTTCTCAAATGGTACTAAATATGCATATCCGCGAATTTCAACAACGTACATTTTTTGATGCGAATATTTTTCTTGATTGGGATGCTCAATAACATCTAGAACATCACCATTTTCGAGTACAGCAATGACATCTTCAAAACTCACTCCTCGTGAACTTATAAGAAGCTTATTTTTATCACTATCCCATTCATATATTATAGCCATAATTGATAATATGACAATGTGTGCCTATTGTCAACAAGTGATAATGAATTGTGATAATGATTGATAATGTTGTTATTTGAATATTACCTCGTCTGTTATATAATCGTTATCCACTGGAGTAATTCAGGCTGATTTTGCCTCAAGGATTAAAAATTCCTGAAAAATCATTAAAATGAGGCGAATCATGAAAGCAATCACGCTATTTTTTGTTTTAGCTGCAGGTGCAATAATACTTTCTGGTTGTACAGTGGATGAGATCGATTATTACCCACCTACCGGATATGACGGCAGTTATTATTATTCTGATCATTCTTATTACTATCACAACAATCATCATCGTCGCCCACATTACCATCCCGTGCCTAACAATTATCCCGCTTCAGGTGGCAATCCACCTGAGCCAAGCGGCGGTTATGTTGAGCCAAAAAACAACGTATCCAATATCCCTGAGCCAAGCGGTGGTTATGCTGAACCAAAAGGTAACCTATCCAATATGCCTGAACCTAGCGGTGCGCCAAGTCCGGCGAGTAATCCACCCCAACAACCTAGCGGCTACGCTGAGCCAAAAGGTAATATGCCAGAACCTAGTGGTTTTGGTGCACCATGATGCCATTCCCATCAAACCCTTATTAACCTTTATTTACGTGATTGTGCTTCAAAAAGTTTTTTAACCAATCAACCATTTCCGAGTTAATTTTAAATCTTGTGCAAGTGCAGTTGTTTAACCATATAAACCATGTTCCAATGATATCCCTCTGGTTTGATAGTGATTAATGGTTTAAATTCTAAAGATTGATAAAAATGGTATGTTTTTAAATAATTTTTGTCTGATTCTTCTGGAGACAATGTTTCTACTGTCATTGAATTAGCATTTTGTTTTTTTGCAAGCTTGCATGCTTCTTCAATCAATTGATGACCAATCCCCTCAGCCTGATGATTCTTTAATACTGCCATCCAATAAATATTACTATTATTTGGATAGGGAAAATTCAATGAAAGCAACCCAACGTATTGATCATCAATTTTTGCAGCTAAATTTTTGCAATGCCTTACACCAGTAAAATATTGCTCATTTGCAGATGGAATACCAAAATAGTCTGGCAAATCATTGGTGATACTGCGGCATAATGCTTCTGCTTGGTCTGAGTCAATTTCTTCAATTGTAACTTTCATAGTTATTTCACCATCAGCTTAAAAAAATAAATGTGGCGCAAAATGTATTTCAGACGATGCGGCCTCGTATTATCTATTACTGTCTTCTTCAGCTGGTTTTGATATATATTCTTACTCGACCCAGCCCCCAACTCATTAATTCTCCACCACTATACAATAGTTTAAATCTTTCATGTTCAATTTTCTTAGTATTTACGATGATACGACTGCCAGATTTTAATTCAATTAATTTTTGAATTATTCCATCCCATGTGGCAGGGTTCATGCAAGTTGCATTGATATAGATAATATCAGCACTTTTTATATTTGTTTCAAGAAAATTTCTATTAATAAAATTAATTTTCATAACTTTTTTACTAATAGTATCATAATACTTTTTATCATTTTTCTTGATTAATGAACGACATTTTTTTATTTGTTCATTTGACAGATTGTACAGATCATGTAACAACTCTATACCATATGCTTTGCCTAGATTGAAAAATAAAGCTGCTGAAAAAACAGCTTTCCCAGAACCGCTACCCAAATCATAAAATATTTCACCCGTTTTTGGCTGACATCTTTCTAACAGTGTAAAAAAAGATAAAAAATCAACTTCGCCATATACAAAATCATCATTTTTGATGGACAGTCGTTTTAGTTCTTTTTTCGAAAGACGAGATGCATTAACTCCTCTGTATAATTTACCTAATAATGCTTCAATTTTTTTTACATCGTTCCATTGAGGATGTTCTTTTAGGCGGTTGTTAAGAGCCCGCTTAATGAAATATGGATTTACTTTATATATCCACAACCATGGTATCCACACAAATAAATTAATAATGATAAAGGTATAGGTAAAATTCATATCAATCATCTTTTACAATCTTGCATTATTATCACTCCAAGAAAGACATCAAATCAAAATATACACATTATAGCTTCTTCTAACAATGAATAGATGATTAAAAAAATTGTTTTCGATGTAATAGGCAAGTAGAATATTTTGAAACCTTTATTATATTATATTCCGCCGCAAATGATCAGCAAGGGATTTAAAATGAAATTTTCTAAAAGAAAAATCGCAATTATTGGAGCCGGCCAATCAGGTCTACAACTAGCAATTCATTTGCAACAACAAAAAAATTATACCATTTCATTATATACAGATCGCACAGCTGACCAAATTCGTTGCGGGCGACTCATGTCTAGCCAGGTATTGTTTAATACCGCCACTCAAAGAGAAAAAGTACTTGGCCTTAATTTTTGGGATAATCAATGTACGCATAATACGTCGGTTACCTTTTCATTATCTCCGACAAACTCTAAAGAACAGGCTATTCACTGGGTAGGATATATTGATCCATACCAGTCAATTGATCAACGTCTTAAACTACCACGATGGATGGAAAAATTTGAAGAACTAGGTGGAGAATTGATTGTCAAAAATATCGATTTAAAATCATTAGATCAAATTACAAATGATCATGAATTAACAATTGTCGCCACTGGCAAACGAGAAATAAGTCAATTATTTTTACGTAACGATAATCGTTCACCCTTTAATGCTCCACAACGTGCGCTAGCGGGTTTAGCAGTAAAAAATATGCTGCCTTCGTTCACTCCACCCGGAACTCATTTTGTTGTTATTCCAAATGTAGGAGAGTATTTTACAACACCAGGATTAACCCATAATGGCGATTGTGAAATGATGGTATTTGAAGGAATACCAGGAGGACCATTTGATAGTTGGGACACTATTACATCTCCCGAAGCTTTTCTTGATCATGCAAAAACCTTGCTCAAATTATTTATTCCATCGGAAGCGGAACGCTGCTCTGCCATTAAACTAGCTGATGAAAATGCATTTCTTGCGGGTCGATTTACACCTACTGTTAGACATCCAACTTATATTTCTGGTTGTGGTAAGGCTGTTATTGGTCTTGGCGATACTATTGTATTAAATGATCCCATCGCAGCACAGGGCGCAAATCATGCTTGTAAATCTGCATTTTTGTATGGTGAAGCAATCATACAACATGACGATAAGCCATTTGATGAAAAGTGGATGCATGAAGTCGCAGAATTATCCTGGAATACACATGGTCGCCCAGCGTGTGAGTTAAGTGAATTATTCTTAATGCCATTAAGAAAGAGTGATTTAGCATTGTTTAAATCTGCAAGTGAGAATAAAACATTAGCAAATCGAATTGCTAATGGTCTTGATGATCCAGCAAGCATGTCATGGTTATTAAAACAAAATTCAATGACGATTAACTTTTAATTTGATTAAAAAATCTTTTACGCATTATCGTGGGCTGCTAATGGAACGCCATCATTGGTCTATATGCTTTTGAATGTTCTACTTTGCGATTAAAGACATTATAAGTATGTTATAATGCTTGCGCCGCTGTTGTTTTTCCTGCTCCACTTGGCCCTGCAATAATGATAACGCGCGACATCAACTCACTTCTTTCGCTTCTTTCGCATAGATCATCTGCTGCATTTGTTTCAACTGCCCTTCTATCATCGCTTTTTCCTCCGCTAACTCCCATTTCTCCCTGGTTAACAGTTTATTTTGATCCTGTGCATTACACAGCAATTTTTTTGTATCCGTTAATTGTTGATTCAGTATTTTATTATCACTTTGTAATGCCATTAATTCAGTTATTTTATTTTCAAACTTCTTTTCCAATTCTCTATATTGTTTCTGCCAATGCTCACTCATCTTTTGATTTTCTATATGAGATTTTTCACATTGTTTTATTTTATCTTTCATGGATTCTTTATCTGATAAAACTTCCTGATAATTTTTTTCTAATTGTACATAAGAATGATTTAACAACTGATGTTGTTGATGCATTTCAATATATTGATGATGTTGAATTGCTAACTGCTCTCTCGTATTTTTTAACTCAAGTTGTAATTGTTGTTTATCACGTTCAAATTGTTGTTGATCTAATAATCGCTGCTCCCGTGTTAATTCACGATAATGCTCCAAATTTTGTTGCGTTTGTTGATGTAATCGCTGTAATTCATCAATTCTATCTTGCTTCTCCTGAAGCTGACACAAAACACCATCTTGCTTATCACGCAAAGATTGATTTTCTTTATGTGCAAACTGAAGTGCCTGCTCTAACGTTAATTTTTCATTCGTCAAATCTGTCTTGTCTTGCTGCCACCGATTAAATAACTTTTGCCAGCGTCGATTATTATTTTTATATTTTTCGAGTTCACTTTTTAATGCTTGAAGTTCTTGTTTATACGCTTCTTCTGTTGGAAGAAATTGCTGCGCGGATTGAGTAATAACTCCCTCCCACAATCCTTTCATTAAACCCACTAAATCATGCGGTAGGTTTTCTTTTGAAGTAATAGCATGGGTCGCCTGCTGCATATCTTTCCATTTACGCAGATGCTGATTGATAGTCCCAATACTACCCGTCCCTAAAATACCCCTAACATTTTCAATGGTAACGTTTCGGCCTAGGCCTTTTAATTCATGAGCGGCAGTTGCGACATCGTGATAAGTGATTCCTGGGCGGGACATAAGTCATTCCTTTCGTATTGATACATATTACGTATTTTACCGTATCGTAAATAATTAGCAATAGTCTAACTCAAGTCATTGTTAAGCGTAGATAAGATTATTTATCCATAGTATCAATAAGCTACGCGTGCTAAACTACTAAAAAATACTAGTAAAATAGGAATAAAACAGGAACTATAAAGGACAACTAAACCTAATGAATAAACATTATTGGGTGTATATCTTATATTGTGAAAATAATTGCTATTATACTGGCTATACGACTGATTTAACAAAACGATATGAAGCGCATTTGGAGGGCACTGCCAGTAAATACACGCGAAGTTTCAAGCCATTAAAAATCGCACAATATTGGAAAGTTAAAAATAAGTCCATCGCAATGCAATTAGAAAATCGTATTAAAAAATTATCGCGTCAAAATAAAGAAAAAATAATCAATAATCCAGATTTACTACACATTTATTTCGGAGTTTAAAAATGCAGAAGGAAATAATAATGAAAAGCTTTAAAAGTATAATGTTTATTATATTAAGTCTTACAGTTATAGCACCTTTATCTGCCCAAGCAGATTTAATTCAACCTATATTGCCAAATTCACTCGCATTAAAATGGTTTAATGCCGCTAACCTTCCAAAAGGGGCACAATTAACCATTCTGACTGGCAATCCGCAAAAAAAAGAATTTTATGTTGCCCGTTTAAAATTGCCAGCTAATTTCAATATTCCATCGCATAGTCATGTAACTGATGAATATAATACAGTCATCTCTGGAACTTATTATCTGGGCATAGGAAAGAATATTGATAAGAATCATAGTATTGCTTTACCATCTGGCAGCTTTATTAAATTTCCCGCAGGTACAATTCATTACGGTTTTACTAAAGAAGAAACAATTATCGAAATTAGTGGCATTGGCCCATGGAGAACTATTCCTAAAAAATTAGTATAATTATTCATTATCAGTAAAAGAACGTGAGCAAAAATGGCATGATTTTTTAAGGAACAATGTAAAAGTTTTAGTAATAGAATGCGATAATCAAATCATCGGGTTTGTAAGCTTATGTCCTTAAATGAAGTTCGTTACCAAAAAACTATCTCAAATAACTTTGCATTCAAGCCATTGCAAGAATCAGATTTAACTTTATTATATAAATGGCTTAATGAACCTCATGTTAAAGAATGGTGGGATGATCATTTAACTGACGAAGAAATTAAATCCAAGTACAAAGAGAGGATTGGAGATAGTGTAGTTGTACCATTTATTGTTTTCTTAAACGATAAACCAATTGGATTCATTCAATACTATCAAGCTAGCAAAGTTGGCGATGGATGGTGGCCAAACGAAACAGAAGGAACTATTGGGATTGATCAATTTATCGGCGAGAAGAGTTTAATTAATCGTGGGATAGGAACAAAGATGATACGTGCATTCATCGATTATCTTTTTCATAATCCTGATATTAAAAAAATCATTACTGATGTTGATCCAAAAAACCTTCGTGCCATCCGCTGTTATAAAAAAGTCGGGTTTGTGTTTATTAAAGAAATGATGACACCTGATGGATTAGCCCTTCTAATGGTCATAGAAAAAAATAAAATGCTTAATTCTGTTTCTTTGCCTATTCATTTTGAAAAAGCGGCTACACAACACCAAGATATGATCTTTTCATGGCTGTCAGAGCCGCACATGCAAGAATTCTGGGACAATAGTCAAGAACATAAAGATGATATTCTTAATTTTATCCATGGCCGTAAACAACATTATTTTTATGGAACAACTCAATATTGGGTCGGATATATAGATAATCAGCCATTTTGTTTTTTATTAAGCGATCAAATGCTAAGAGAACAAAATGATTTATCTGATCTTCATCGCGAGTATTTATCGAAGACAGGGCATACCATCTCACTTGACTTTGGGATAGGTAATAAAAATTTCTTGGCAAAAGGACTAGCTGCACCTACATTAAAAGCGTTTACTGAGTTTTATAAAAATAAAATTGATTCAAATGCTGATACTTTTTTTATTGATCCCAATACAAATAATCCACGCGCTTTTCATGTATACGAAAAAGCAGGATTTAAAATGGTCGGTTATTACTATGCAAAGCAAGGATTTTTTAAAGAAGAAAAATCATGCCTCATGGTAATTTTGATATAATCCTAATTAGTTCAATTTGCAAATGGACTTGATGACCCTGCAAGTATGTCATGGATATTAAAACCAGACTCTTAGATAATTAATTCCTCAAACATCACATCAACTAAATTCCGTGTAATCATATTTATCACTGCTTTTTAAATGTATAACTTAGTTGTACTATAATAATTAGGAAAATAATATAGAGATAACCTATGCGCTTACGACAGAGATATAAAAAGCATGCTAAAAAGAAGCATGATGATAATGTGACTGATATATTTTCTTTTGTCCCTGATGAAGTTCTTTTGTATATGTTTTCTTTTTTTGGGGTGGCGGATTTATTAAGTCTTTGTGCAGTATCCCAACGAATGAGAAAGTTAGCTAGTGATGACTGGCTTTGGAAGCGTTTTATATTAAATTATTTAACTAATGATGAAGAAGATAAACTTAATCAATCTTGCATGACATTTTTTTTTACGCAACATAAAGCATCGAAAATAAGCGGGCTATTTAATAAAGTCAGGAATGAAGAATTACGGTTTGAATATCTTAGTTATTATGAGATTGAAAAAGATTTTCGTGTATGTCCTACCCCATTATTAATTTCTTACGCATTTTTTTTGAATGTCAATCCCGTGACATGTACTGAGCTCAAATACCTATTTGTAGTCGATCAACAAACGATAGCAAATCATTTACTTAAAAAACTTCCCGTTATCTACCATTCTAATGATTTAGTGTTGAAAGAAATATATAGATTTGTCTCCAAGGTTATTCCAAGCAGTATACCACCTAACGCCTATACTCATACCATTTACCAAACAAATCACGATTTTCCACTTCTTTACCTATACGCCGCATTGCAAAAATGTGCAGAGAAGAATCCATATGAAATGATTTTTTTTAAAGGTCCCTCTTTTTTTAGGGAATTAAATGATTTTTTAGCTCAAGATGGACTGCAAGGTAATAAATTAATAATTTTAGGTGAAACATTAATGGCAAATCCTGAAATAGTATATACAGAAAAAACCATTACTTTTTTACGGGATATGCTAGGTTTTTTAAAAAATACGGCCGTGACCTGTGACGACCTTTTTGGCTATTACCAAAACTCTTTACATGCAGCACGTTTACGCTAACCTTGCAGTAGTTATGGTAGGGCGCTCAATGTGGCAGCAACAGATGTGCCGCTGATTGATGAAATCGCCAAATTAAATGGTGTAAGACGAAATTAACGGGAGACTACGCATTCCTTCATAATATTGTTTATATGGCCGCTTATATTCTAATTATAACCGGCCATATAAGTCAATTCATCATTCCCTATTGGCCATCTATAGCTTGATTATAAACGGCCATATAAATACGCCTGGTCGTCACTATTCTTCAATTCTGAGATGCTCCTTATTAACAAATTATTTTCTTCTCGCGCAAACAGTAAAATTAATTTGAATGTTCGACCATTGAAAAACCAAAAATAACTAAGCGAATAAAAAAAAGAGTCATTATTTTATCCATTACTTCTTCTGATAAAGTTCGTTGTACTATTTGTTTCATTATTTGTTCCATATAATTATTTTTTATTTTGTTTGAATAATGGTAGATATTTACCATAACCACGTTTTTTTAAATCATTTACAGGAATAAATTCGAGTGCAGCCGAATTCATGCAGTATCTTTTATTTGTGGGTGGTGGACCATCATCAAAAACATGTCCTAGATGAGATTGTGCATGCGTCGACAAAACTTCTGTTCTTTCAGGTAAAATACTCGTATCTGGTCTTAAAATAATATTTTTTGACTCAAGCGGCTTAGTAAAACTCGGCCAGCCAGTTTTAGAATCATATTTATCTAACGAACTAAAAAGCGGTTCTCCTGAAACAACATCAACGTAAATTCCAGGCTCTTCATTATTCCAGTATTCATTTTCGAAAGGCGGTTCAGTTCCAGCTTCTTGTGTGACATGATATTGCATGGGTGTTAATTTTTGTTTCAAAATAGCATCACTTGGTTTTTGATAAGTTTGATCAGTCATCGCTGTGGTTGCGATACTAAAAAAAAATAAAATAACAGCAATTATGTATTTCATAATAATTTATGTTCCAAAGGTAATATTGCTATCCTCAACATCTTTTCCTTCTTGAAAAACAAGAAGTTCTAAGGATAGATTAAATATTATATCAAATCCAATAATTAGATAATATACTATTCTTTTCATATAAAAAATTTCAGAATGAGATATGTGAAGTTTTAAGAGAAAATCTAAGTTTCGATGAAAAATAAGAAGTTAAAGGATGAACATGAATAAAGAAGCTAATGCAGTTAAAGCAACTCATAGTCATCTACAACACATCATGGCAAGAAGATGTGCCAACATAGTTCGTGTTTTGAATTTCCTAGGATTAGTTGCATGGCCAATTATTGATTTTACCTTTCGTTTTATTATAGCAAATCAACTACTCACAGCAGGCATGCTGATGGCCTATGATTGGAACACTTCTGTTTTATTAGCTGCACAAGAATATCCTGTTCCTTGGTTAAATCCGAATTTAGCGGCATTTTTAGGAATTTTAGCTGAGATTGGCGGCGGCATATCACTCCTATTAGGATTATTAACTCGACTAGGTGCCTTAGCGATTCTTATTCTTGGGTTAGCCGCACAACTTTATTATGTCACGCTGGATGCAAATTTATTTTGGATAACCTTAATGGCAGGCTATGTGTTAAGAGGTCCTGGACCTATTTCGCTTGACCATTTACTAAAACATGGTTTTAACCGAAGTCCTATACCATTTGCAACATTCACCACAAATTTTTTTGATACGACACGTTCGACGTTTTCAGGAATTTATTTACTATCTTTAAGAATTTGGCTTGGCCTAACTTTTTTACTTGTTAGTTACAAAGATTTTATGCCATTAAATCAAGTTCATTTTCTTGAAGCATGGTTTCCTATTCACTCAGCAAAATTTATTTTTCCGAATGTTGCAATACTGATATCGTTATTGCTTTTCTTAGGATTCTCCACACGACTATTATCGCTATTTGTTTTTATCTTAATTTGTCTTGCTTTTAAACCAATTAGCATTGTAGTTAATCCTGTTTACTGGATGATGGCAATAGGATTATTTTTTGGTTTTGGACCAGGCCCATTTTCAATTGATTACTTAATTTTAAGCTTACTAAAAAAACAGTATCCTCAATTTTCTGGCAAACCAGCTTTTAATCTTGAAAATTTACCACACGTCGTCATTGTCGGCGCTGGTTTTGGTGGTATGACTTGTGCAAAAGCTTTACGAGATATTCCAGTCAAAATTTCACTAATTGATCGCAGAAACTACCATCTTTTTCAACCACTTTTATACCAGGTTGCAACCGGTGGTCTTTCACCTGCTGATATCGCAATTCCCATACGCTCAATTTTTAAAAATCAGTTTAATATTGAAGTATTACTTGGAGAAGTTAATGCAATCGATAAGGAAAATCATATATTGCATACTCAAAATTTACAAATTCCTTATGATTATTTAGTCATTGCAACAGGTGCCACACATAGTTATTTTGGCAAAGATGATTGGGCACCTTTTGCGCCAGGTTTAAAACAAATTGAAGATGCAATCTCAGTACGTAGTAAACTCGTAGAAACATTTGAACTCGCTGAAATGGCAGCAGATGAAAATGAAAGAAAACATTTATTAACATTTGTGATTATTGGAGGAGGTCCAACAGGTGTAGAATTAGCAGGTGCTATTGCTGAATTATCCCGTTATGGAATGGAAAAAAACTATCGTCACTTCGATCCAGCTTCAGCTGAAATTATTTTGATACAATCTGCTCCTAGAATCATACCAACATTTTCAAAAATTATTTCTAAGAGTGCGCAACAATCTTTAGAAAAGATGGGTGTAAAAATTCTCTTAAACAGTAGAGTAGAACAAGTCGATGAAGATGGTGTCATAGTTAAAGGTCAAAAAATTTATACAAAATCAATTTTATGGGCTGCAGGTGTGACTGCCTCACCCGCTGCTAAATGGTTAGGTGTTGAAGCTGATCCTGCAGGTCGCGTTAAAGTTAAAGAAGATCTTAGTATTCCCAATTACTCCAATATATTTGCTATTGGTGATACAGCATCTACTATCAGCTGGAACGGCAAACCCGCGCCAGGTATTGCACAAGCAGCAAAACAAGCCGGGTCACATGTGGCCAAGCTTATTTCTCAAATAATTTATAATGAATCTCCAACTAAAGAATTTAAATATAAACATCTTGGTATGCTTGCAACCATTGGCCGTAAATCGGCGGTTGCTGAATTTAATTATATTAAACTTAAAGGTGCAATAGCCTGGTGGTTTTGGGTATTTGCCGATATTTTCTTTTTAGTAGGCGCACGCAATCGATTAAGTGTTATTTTAAATTGGGCATGGTCATATTTCACTTATCGAGCAAATAATCTTTTGATTACTCAAAGGTCTTTTGAAGTACAAAAAACATTTCAAGAACATGATAAATGATTCTCTGCATTTTTTGTAACTTCCCACGCTTCTGTAGCCGTGAAATACACTAAGTTATACTTTCGCGGCTAACACATCGACTTGTTCAATCGTCGGCGGCTGAGAAAATAACTCTGGTGCTTTAGCAAATAACGCTTCAGCAATTTTTCCTGTCAAATGCGCTTTGCGACCAGCTTCATTTTGAAAAGCATCGAAAATACCAAACGTAGTTTGACTAAGGCGTAGCGCAAACCAAACAATGGTTTCTGTTTCTGCTTGCGCGAGAGCTAGACCTCCGCGTAAAAAATTTTCTACCTCAGTTTCTTTTCCTGGCTTACTTTCTAAGCGTGCAAGAATTCCTAATTTCAGGTTGCTAGTCATATTTAATAGCTCCATAATTAATTATATAAATCTAGAACGTCATTGTTCCCTTATTGTAATAGTGTTACATTTATTAAATAATAATGGAACTTAGCACTTCATCGAAAATTTTTAAACCAAAAGCAATATATTGTTTCTTATTTAACAAAGGGACTTTATGACAGACTCAATTTTTGTTGAAGCATTAATGCGTTTGGATAAAGCATTTAAATTCTCTGATATCAATCAAGAAGCCTTAGAAAAATTAAAATATCCTAAAGCGATTTTGCAAGTATCAATACCATTACGACGAGATAATGGAAGCTTACAAATCTTTACAGGCTACCGAGTACATCATAATGATATTCGAGGACCTACTAAGGGAGGCATACGCTATCATCCCAATGTAACCCTTGAAGAAGTTAAAGCACTTGCATTCTGGATGACAATCAAATGTTCGGTGATAGGCATTCCTTTTGGCGGGGCTAAAGGCGGAATTACTGTAGACCCCAAACAACTTTCACGATTAGAGATTGAACGTCTGAGTCGAAGCTATATCGACTCAATTAAAAATTTCATTGGACCTGATAAAGATATTCCAGCACCAGATGTTTATACTAATGCCATGATAATGGGCTGGATGATGGATGAATACTCAAAAATCAGTGGTCAATATACTCCAGCTGTTATTACTGGAAAACCAATTCCACTTGGCGGAAGTCAAGGTCGAGAGGATGCAACTGGCAGAGGTGCGTTTATATGTATTCAGGAATTAAGAAAGAAAAAAAATTGGAAGAGTCAAGAAATCCGCGTAGCAATACAAGGATTCGGAAATGCAGGACAACATATAGCACAGTTACTTTATGACGCAGGCTATAAAATAGTTGCTATTAGTGATTCTCAAGGTGGAATTTTTCGTCCCGAAGGTTTTGATGTTCCTAGTATTATTCATATAAAAAATAACAGTAAAAAAATTCAAGCAGTCTATTGCACAAATTCGGTATGCGAGTCAATTGAAGCAACCAATATTACAAATGAAGAATTACTTGAATTAGATGTTGATTTATTAATTCCAGCAGCTTTAGAAAATCAAATCACAAAAGATAATGCTGCAAAAATCAAAGCACCTATTATTGTTGAGATAGCTAATGGCCCCACTACTTTAGAAGCTGAAGTCATTTTAATTAAAAATGGAAAAATGATTATTCCAGATGTTTTAGCGAATGCAGGTGGAGTCGTAACAAGTTATTTTGAATGGGTACAAAATAAAGCGGGTTATTATTGGACTTTGGAACAAGTTCATCAACGCTTACAAGAAATCATGGTACGAGAATTCCTGGCTGTCTATCAATTAATGGAGAGCCATAAAACAGATATGCGAACAGCAGCTTATATCCATGCATTAAATCGTCATGTAGAAGCTGTTCTTGCACAAGGAACAGAAAGTTATTTTGATGGAACGTAATGTACTTAAGAATTACTTTTTCGGATCATTTCATTCCATTCCGCAGGATTGACAAATACAGTCGTACGCGGTCCCATCCCATCAAGTTGCATAATGGTTTCGCCAGTCGTCCAGACATAATGATGAGCATTAGCAGGAACAATTTGAAACCCGCCAGGAGTTAAAGCTGTCGATTGTGATTTATCCACTTTATCGCCCATACCAACATTCAATGTGCCTGAAAGAACCGTGACTTCTTCGTCTGTGGAGTGCCAATGTGATGGAATGACAAAACCATCAGGCAATTTAAATCTGATCGTATAAGGTACAGCTTGACTCAAATCACCTCGTAATAATACAATTTGCGCACCTTTAGGAAAGCCAGGGGCAGGATGAAATTTAACATCATCGGCTTTTATTAATATAGGGCTAGCACTTTGGTTATTATCAGCAGCAGATAGCCCTGATAGTGCAATTAAACTGGTTGATAAAGAAATGATAAATAATATTTTTTTTGATGATTGACGCATAATGAATCTCCTTATCATTAAGTCCAACAGTTAAATAATATTATAACAAATCTCCCAAAAAATTGATGCTAGAAAAGCGAAACCATGCTTCAATTAATCATTGCCCGCAATTCACACGGCAATCCTACTTTCAAACATTCATTAAGGAGAAATGAATGACAGTAAAACAAAAACTGCATCTGAAAATAGCTTGTAAGAAGGAAAATATAATCAATTTAGAGAAGGATAGATGATGATATCTAAACATATCGCTAAGGTTAATGGCACCAAGATATTTTATCGAATAGCAGGTGAAGGAAGTCCAGTCGTACTTCTTCATGGATTTGCTCAAACCAGTCACATGTGGAATCCATTACTAACTAAGCTTGCAAAAAAGCATACCGTTATCATTCCCGATTTGCGTGGTGCAGGTGCATCTGAAAAAACATTAACTGGATATGATAAAAAAACAATGGCCAAAGATATCCATGAACTTGTTAAATTACTTGGATTTAAAAAAATCATGATAGTTGGCCATGATATAGGATTAATGGTTGCTTATGCTTACGCAGCGCAATTTCCAAATGAAACCGATAAAGTTATTTTAATGGATGCTTTTTTACCCGGCATTGGAAATTGGAAAGATGTTTGGTTATTACGCGACTTATGGCATTTTCACTTTTATGGAAAAGTTCCTCTTGCTCTCGTTAAAGGACGTGAACGAATTTATTTAGAACATTTTTGGAATGACTTTGCTGCTAACCCCAAAAAATCCGTTTCAGAAAAAGATAGAAAAATTTATGCTAAAGCTTATGCGCAAAAAAATGCAATGCGATCAGGTTTTGAATATTTTAAAAATTTCGAACAAGATGCAAAAGATTTTGTATTCTTTTCTAAAAAGAAATTAAGTATGCCTTTTTTGATTTTAACAGGAGAAAAAGCGTCAGGAAATTTTCTCATTGAACAAGCAAAAATAGTTACCAGTCATGTTCAAGGACAAGTAATACCCGGCGCAGGACATTGGCTAATGGAAGAAGCGCCTAAAAAAGTAATACCATCCATTATTAAATTTTTAAATTAATTATGCTAAAAGAATAATTCATGACTTACTACCAAAGGACTATATAATCGCATCGTTGTTTTTATCTGTGCATATCATAAGGAAATGATCAATGAAAAAAATGAAAGCTGTTCAAGTAAATAAATCGGGCGACTGGGAAGCAATCGAAAGAGATTTAGTGATGCCCGCAATTAATCAAGTGCGCATTAAAGTAGAAGCCTGTGGTGTATGTCATTCAGATATTTATGTGAAAAAAAACTTGGCGCGCATATTTATTTAAATTCTGAAAACAACAATATTATTACTGAATTACAAAAGTTAGGCGGTGCCCGGGTAATTTTAGCAACTGCACCCAGTGGAAAATCTATTTCACCTTTAGTGGATGCTCTTGGCAACAAAGGTGAGCTTGTAATTGTAGGAGCTTCGAATGATCCCATCGAAGTCATTTCAATCCAACTTATCCGCCGAAATCGTTCCATTAAAGGCTGGCCCTCCGGCAGTGCTATTGATTCTGAAGATACATTGAAGTTTTGTGCGCTAACTGGAATTCGTCCGATGATCCAACAATATCCTCTTGATAAGGCAGGAGATGCTTTCGAAGATATGATGTCAAATAAAGCGAGATTTCGTTCGGTTATCACAATGAATTAGAGGTAACAACAATGAGTGATTTAATAAAAAATCCACAAATATTTAATTCAAGAGATTGTTTAGCTTTGTCTTCAAAAGTTTTTAAGAAAAAAATGAACTAGCCAATGGAAAATGCACACATACAATGGGCCCATGATGTTTTAAAAAAACAAAATTATCAAATTCAATGTAAAATACCTGATATCGTTCAAGATAATCCGTGGTCAACTGTTTATCGCTTTAAAACAAATAAAGGTTTTGTATTCTTAAAAAAAGTACCCTCTGCATTATTATTAGAATCAAGTGTCATAACACTATTACGAACAGAATTTCATGCCAATGCTCCTATTATTATTGCTAACAATCAGGAACAGCAGTGTTTTTTAATGAAAGATGCTGGTATACAGTTACATCACTATTATAAGAAAAGCTTCAATATTAATATCTTAATTCAAACGATGCTGTCGTATACAAGCTTGCAAATATCAGCAACTAATAAAACACAGTATTTTTTTGATCTCGGGGTACCAGATTGGAGGATGGTAAATTTACCAAAATTATACAATGATTTAATTAACCAAGAATCTCTTTTAATTGAAGACGGTCTAAACAAAGATGATTTAATCAAATTGAAAATTTTGGAATCTAAACTATCATTTTTATGCGAACAATTATCGAATTATAAAATAAAAGATACGTTTGGTCATGCTGATTTTCATGACAAAAATATATTAATTAACTCAGACACTGGTCAAACAACTATTATCGATTTAGGTGAAGTCGTTATTACTCACCCATTTTTTTCACTCCATAATTGTCTACACATGGCAAAAGAGAACTTCTCTTTAACCGATAATGAATATGACCAATTACAGGTATCCTGTTTTGAACCATGGCTTGAATTTGAATCGCAGCAAAATTTATTTGATATATCCTCTATTATTAACCAATGTTGGTCTATTCACGCTGCATTAGGCGAATATCGTCTTATACAAAGCATCCACAAAAATGACTTTCAAAAACTACATAGGCAAGGTAGATTATCACGAAAACTTAGCCACTGGCTTAACCTATAGCATAAACAGAAATCGAATCTATTGAGTGAAAAGGTAAGTATAATATGTATTTACAAATTGCCGCTTTTCAAGGCCATATACAAGAAGGTAACAGCAACGTTAATTTAGATAAAGTATTAGAGCAGACGGAACTCGCAGAAAAGCGGAGTATCGATATTTTATGTTTTCCTGAAAGTTATCTACATGGCTATTTTGCTAATAAAGAAGATGCAATCAAACACGCAATTAATTTACAAAGTGAAGATTTTTTAAATTTATGTAAATTATTTTCAAAATTCAACCATACAACTGTTTTGTTTGGACTAAATGAATTAGATAATGATGGTATTTACAATACTGTTGTCGTGATTGAAAAAGGACAGTGTATCGGTAAATACAGAAAAGCATACACCTACTCACCATATGATTATTATTCAGTAGGCCGTGATTTCCCCATTTTTGAAAAGAAAGGGATAAAATACGGTATTATTATTTGTTTGGATAGTGCTTATCGTGAACCTGCTCATATTGCTGCACTAAAAGGTGCACGCATTATCTTTTGCCCTTCTTTTAATCGTATCGCAAAAGAAGCGCGCATGTTGCATTACTTACATCGTAACAGTTCACGCAGTTGTGATGGCTGACCGATGGCACAGTTGTGACTAAGCTTGTTTGATAAATTGCTCCCCCACGGTTGGGTAAATTTTTTTGGAAGCAAAAAATTCTTTAACCTTCATATATGTCACTGTATTATCAAAGTATACATTTATTATATACTTTGAATTTATTTTCTCAAATATAATGAGGCAAACCTCGCGCTATGTCCTTGTAAATACCGTGATGTAATATATTGAAGCAAGTGTCCGATTTAATAATAGCGCAGCTAGTAATGTGTTACAAAAAATGGCGGCTAAACCTAATGAATAAACATTATTGGGTGTATATCTTATATTGTGAAAATAATTGCTATTATACTGGCTATACGATTGATTTGAAAAAACGATATGAAGCCCATTTGAATGGCACAGCCAGTAAATATACGCGAAGTTTCAAGCCATTAAAAATCGCACAATATTGGAAAGTTAAAAATAAATCCATTGCAATGCAATTAGAAAATCGTATTAAAAAATTATCGCACGCTGCATCCTATTTAAAATCTCTTTCATGTTCTAACAACCATTGCTTTCGAACAATCCCGCCGCCATAACCACCTAGATCACCGTTTGCATTGATAACACGATGACATGGAATAATAATAGCTAATTGATTTGAACCATTTGCTCGGCCTACTCCTCGAGATGCTGTCGGTGCATTGATTGATTTTGCAATATCCAAATAAGAACGAGTTTCTCCTGGAGGAATTTTCAATAGTGCTTTCCATACCTTTTTTTGAAAAGGCGAACCGATTAAGTGAATCGGAGTATTAAATATAAAATTTCGTCCATTAAAATAATTCGCTATTTCAATTTCAATACTTTTAATAATTTTTGTTTCACCAGGAATAATGGCAGCATTTAATTTTTTCCTTAATATTTTTACTTCAATTTCTAAACCGCGTCGATCAACAAATTCCAGTAAGTACAAGCCATCTTCATCAGCGATAGCAATCATGGGCCCAAGTTTCGTATCTATCCATGCTGCTTTTAAAATTAAATGGTTCGCGCGCGTTGGTACCGCTCCCATTATTTTTGAGAAAGCATCACGAAAACCGCTACTGGATTCATATCCCGTTGTTAATTGTACATCGATGACAGAACTTCCTTCTTTAATATGTTTTAAAGCTAACCCCATGCGTCTTGCTCTTGCATATTCAACAAATGTCATTCCAAATCTTTTTTTAAACTGTCTCCTGGCAGTTGAAACATCAACAGATAACAATTGACGCAAATCCTGTTCTTTCCAGCGTTTCTCTGGATTACTTTCAATTGCTTCTACTAAAATTTTAATAACATCAGATACTTGATTGGGATGAGACAAGGGTTGACAACGTTGACAAGGTCTAAAAGAAGCAAGTAATGCTTCTTTGACTGTTTTAAAGAACTCACAATTTTCTAATTTTGGTTTTCTAGCGGAACAAGTAGGCCGGCAAAATACACCTGTCGTTTTTACACCAACATAAAAAATGCCTTCATAGGCTGAATTTTTTTCAATTAAAGCCTGATAGTATTCTTGTCTTTTTTTAAAATCTAACATTAGTCGGTGATCTCATTTCAGTAATCTATTTCTCCGCCCTATTATAGTCAATTTATAATTTATTACCGCCGAAATTCAGGCATCGATTTTTAAATAAAGTGTACGCCTATTCCTTTAGAAAAAATTAAATAAACCTTTTCTATCATTTCGGAGCGAACTTGCGTATTTTATCGTTATTAATATTTTGTTAATAATTTTCAGATACAATTACCTAAAATAACATTTAATACAACGAGGTACGCCATGTTTTTCCGACCTAAAGAACCATCTAGCACAGACATTTCTACATCAACATCGTCATCGTCAGAAAATGATGAGATCACAATTCAAGGTTATAATAAAGTAATAGGGATTATCAGTAAGTATGATGTGTGGAACCAATTACTAGAAATAATGAGCACATTGTTAAGCAACGATAAAATATGGTCAACCCTAAAGGAACAAGCCTCAGAAGAATACCAAATTAGCGATTACGAATACATTGAAGAAGTGATTAAGCTATTGAATTTGATGCAAACTTCAAATGATAAAACATTAATAAAAGAAAAATGGGAACTTATTAAATCCAGTTTGAATATATATCGTATACCTGTAGATGAGAGAATTCTGTTTTCAAAACAAGACGAACCAGATGAAAAACTTTTAAGAAAAAGTGTAATCAATATAATTGGCCCTAGGTACCATATTGTTCCGGTTCCTTTGTTATATCAGATACAAGTAGACGCACATAAATGTAGGACAGATACCAACGATGCGGCACCACAACTAATGTCAACAACGACACCAACGACACCAACGACACCAACGACACCAACGACACCAACGACACCAACGACACCAACGACACCAACGATAACAATAACATTCCATCAATAGAGTTTAAGGGTTTATTGATGTCTGTTGGCATGAAAAAGCAGCTGCTTACGCTACGGCCCTTGTTCATATTCACTACTTCAAAACTTTTCACGCCCTGTGTCGATAGCACGAATAATTTTCTCAATCTTTATGCGCTGTCTTTGCCAAATGACCGACATTAACACGAACAAAGATTGAATCTCCTAGTGCTGTTAATATGTCACCAGCATATACTTCACACAGTACACGAGTTGCGCGTTTGACTTCACCTTCGATGCGTGCTTTAAGTATCAGTGGTACACCCAAAGGCGTTGGCTTGATGTATTTCACACCAAGCGTACCCGTCACGCAATCGATGCGTGGCAATGTTCCAATTTCGCGGTCTTCATTACGATAGTGATTTGCCATTGCAGTCCAATTAGAGTGACAGTCAATGAGACAACTAATTAATCCACCATACACCAATGATGGCCAGCCAACATAACGATCATCTGGCAAGTGTGTCATGACAACATGTAGGTTATCAGTGTCCCAATAGCTTTTTATCCGCAAGCCATTTGTGTTTTTAGAACCACAACCAAAGCATACCCCGTCTGGTGCGACAAGATCTTGTAAGGCTAAATTGTTTGTATTCATAGGCGTATTTTTTCCGTTGGTTAATCTGTGCTGAGCTATATCAACATCTGTATATTTTTTAATAATCATTTAAACAAATCAGCGTGCGTTCCTGTTCTAATAAATGTGATGCGATTCTCATTTATGATATATATAAGCAACCAATCTGGTTCAATATGACATTCTCTACAATCCTTATATTCTCCTTTTAATGGATGATCTAAATGTTTTTTTGCTAACGGTTTTTGGCTAATTAAATCAGATATAATGTCATATAATTTTTTAATATCCTTGCCTCTTTTCTTTATAAGTTTAAAATCTCTCTTAAAACTAGTTTTATAGCCTGGTTTTAACATTATTCATCCAATTTTTTAAACAAATCATCCACATCTTTACAAATGGTTACGCCCTTTCCTTTTCTTGTCTCTCTGATTGCACGGGCTGTTTTTGCATTTGGGATTTTCAACTCTAAAGGCCATCCATGTTCACGCGCAATGCGACTGTATAACATTGTAATAGCCTGTGTTGGTGTAATTCCCAATTCACTTAAAACATGCTCTGCGTTTACTTTTAATTTAGGTTCTACACGTGCCCTGATAAATGCTGCTTTACTCATAATTATCACCTCTTTAATAATTGTAGCCCATTTGGGACACAATTACAAGTCGTTCATTATCTACATATTTTATTCAACTTATCTTCTGGTAATGACTCATAAAGTTTCTCAACAATATTCTGACATAGGGATCGTTCCATTCGTATTCAAAAAAATCTGTGGTGACAGGGAGAATTTTGTGAAAAATTACCAAATTACTTTTCGATAGAATTTTTTTATTTTTTTATCTGTTGTAACAATGGGTAACTCATTTTTGATAGCAAATGCGACAATAATTCGATCAGCTGGGTCTCTATTTTCATCCCAGACAAATTCGATTGAATCTAGCCAATGATTAGCTCCTATATCAATTATTTCAACATGTTCAATTTGACTATATCGCTTGAACAATTCCCGTGAAGAGATGCCAAGTTCAAGTTTTCCTAGTCTGATTTTACACGCTATTTCTGCAAATGAAACAGACATGATATAAGCACCTTCACTCATTAAATTAGCTGTTTTAGAGGTGTAAGATGGAGATGACTTTAACGTCTCAATGATTGCACAAGTATCTAAAATTACCATTCATCATATCCTGGTAAAATTGGTTCATTAATATCACCATGAATCTTGATAGTAACTGTACCTTTTAAGTCCTTAAGCGTTTTAAGCCTGATTTTAGCCAGAATCAAATCAGGTTGATTATGGTGGGTAATGACTAATTGCGAGCCATGCTCCTCAACCCATTTAATATATTTGCTAGTATGTTGTATAAATTCCCGTTTTCCAATCATTTTTGAAGCCGGCATATCCACCTCTGTCACTTTAAATTGTAGCTACATTATAGCATAAAAAATACAATTGAATAAATCTATTTATCAGACCTCATCCCCAATGCACGTTGTTAAAAATTCTTTATGTTTACGTTTTTAATTTCAGCAAATCCCGCGGCAGAAAAAATGCATTTGCAATAAGCGTAGGAATGATAGCGCTAGCGACCACCACTGCTATTAATAAAGAATATTTTTCCTGATTAATAATACCATGTGTTAACCCAAATAAGGCTGCAATACTACCAAACGCTAATCCTGTTGACATAAGTAAAGCGGTATAAACCACTTCTTTTTTATAAGATGAAACTAAATTAACGGAAGAATAAACACCTAGTCCTTTAAAAAATATTTTTAAACATAAAAATATTAATATTGGAATACAGGAGCTTATTAGAATTGGAACGGAAACTAAAAATCCCGCACGAATAAAATAAAATGGTGTCAATAATCCAAATGTAATGGTTTGCAAATGTTTAATTAAAACATGATTTTTTCCCACTGTGCTAGAGAGCGCTATCCCCACAAAAAAAGCGGGTAAGATAGGTTCATATCCCGCCCATATCGCTGCTAATCCCAATCCCACTAAAAAAAATAAAATAAATTTTATTTCAAAAGCTGATGGTTTATTTGCAAGAACTTTAAAAGTTTTTTTACAAAAAAATGGCAATAGTATACAAATTAAAAAAGTTAAAATAAAAAATAGTATGGTCTTAAAAGAGAATGGAGAAAAAATTAATCCCAATGAAAGTACGGTACATGAATCAGTAACAAAGCATGAGGTCAATAATGATTTTCCATAATCTGTTTCATTCATACCAAGTTCTAACAAAGTACCATAAACAATTGCAACTGAAGTCGTTGATAATACTAACCCAGTCAACCAACTCGCTTGTACTGACCAACCAAATCCATAATAAGCAGCAGCTGTACATCCCAAAAATGGTATAAGGTAGCTTACAAAACCAATGAGGCCCGCTTTCATCCCATCTCTTTTGATGACTGCAAGATCCAATTCTGAACCTGCCAAAAATGTCAGCATTAAAGCACCAACACTGGCTAATACTGTAAACCAAGCAGAATTAATTCCGATTTCATAAACAGGAAACCATGCATGAATAACAAAACCACCAACTATTCCCATGATGATTTCAACTAAGGCGATGGATATTTTAAGTAGATAAGACAATACTGTCGCGGTAACTGCGAGAAATATGATGATTAAAGTCGCAATGTATAATTCTTCCATTGGTGCCGTCCCAAAATCCTTTTGTAGCTTACTATAATACTATAAAATTCAGAGATAATGACGGCTACAAAAGCCAATTTACGATAGCAAGTGATATGATTATGCGCTTCTAACAATTAAAATAATTAAGGAAATGGCTAATGCCCATGATGAATAAAACAGAAGTACGTCCGGTTGTTGCTTCTAGCCTTACAATCTTAACGATATCAGCATTAGGCGTCGTATTTGGAGATATTGGAACTAGTCCTCTATACACATTTAAAACCGTGCTTAACTTGAGCGGGGGCTCGCCTGATGTACAAACCATACTAGGATCTTTATCACTTATTGTGTGGACACTTATCATGATAGTGAGTGTTAAGTATATCAATATTGCCATGAGAGTAGACAATGATGGTGAAGGCGGCATACTTGCTTTAATGTCACTACTTAGCTTAAAAAGAAGATCAAAAACCTTCATCATTGCTATCGGTTTGATGGGCGCTGCACTCATTTATGGTGATGGAGCCATTACGCCAGCCATTTCTGTGCTATCTGCTCTCGAAGGATTAAAAATAATTTCACCTTTCTTTAATCATTACGTGCTTCCCAGTTCGATTGCCATTCTTATTGCTCTTTTTGCTATTCAACATAAAGGCACAGAAAAAATTGGAAAAACATTTGGCCCTATTATGGCATTGTGGTTTTTGACTATTGGGATTTTAGGGTTATGGGGAATCACTAAACATCCCACTGTACTATACGCGCTGAATCCAAAATATGGGCTGATTTATCTATTCTCGAACGGTTTCACCGGTTTTCTCGTATTAGGCGGTGTATTTCTCTGTGTCACTGGCGCAGAAGCTTTATATGCTGACATGGGACATTTTGGTACAAACTCAATTCGACTTGCTTGGTATTCATTTGTATTTCCAAGTCTTCTTCTCAATTATGCGGGACAAGCAGCACTCGTTCTTGAAGGTGCATCAACCAAAGAAAATATTTTTTATTTGTTATGCCCAAAAATATTTCTTTTCCCCTTTGTTATATTAGCTACAGTGGCCACTATTATTGCCAGTCAATCTATTATTACAGGCGCCTTCTCTATGACTAGACAGGCAATCCAGATGGGTTGGTTGCCGCGATTAAGAATCAAACAAACATCATCTAAAGGTTATGGTCAAATCTATGTTGGTATTGTTAATTGGCTGTTAATGATTGCTACAGTTGGTCTTACTATAGGATTTGGCAAGTCTGATAATTTAGCATCAGCATACGGTGTTGCTGTATCTGCCACTATGTTGATGACTTCAATGTTACTGTTTACTGCAATGCGTGAGTTATGGCATTGGAATTTATTTAAAACAAATATTGTTATTGGTGTGTTGATGTTAATCGATGCTGCATTTTTTACAGCGAATATTTCAAAATTTATGCAAGGTGGTTATATACCCATTCTGTTTGCAATCATTATCTACAGCATAATGACTATCTGGCGTCAAGGAATGGCCATCATTACTTTACGTTTTAAAGAACAAGTTGTTCCTATCGATTTATTTATGAAAAAAATCGTGAAAGATCATATACCACGAGCGCCACACACGGCTGTTTTTCTTACACGAACAGAACAAGATACACCGCCTGTAATGATCTGGCACGTTAAAAAAAATCATATTTTGCATAGTGAGATTTTTATTTTAAAAATTAATACATTGCCCATTCCAAGATGTAAAACAAAAGATAGGCTGAAAGTTCAAGAAGTTTATCCTAATATCTGGCGTGCAATTGTAAATTATGGATTTATGGAACATCCCAATATTCCTAAGTTACTTGAACAGATACATCATCAAGGCTATAACATCAACTTCAAAGATGTTATCTATTATGTTGGTCATGAAACGATTATCCCTCGAGGCGATGTCAGTATCATGCCAAAATTCAGCGAAGATATATTTGCATTCTTGCATCGTAATGCACTTCCAATAACAGACTATTTAAGATTGCCGCCAGATTCTGTCGTCGAGATTGGAAGGCAAATAGAGATTTAGTGAGGAAAGAAATGATATGATTAAAAAAAATTGAATTATGAAAAATATCAGGGAGTTTAAATGAAAAAAACGATAGGAACATTACTATTACTAACAAGCAGTTCTTTTCTCACAGTTTATGCCGCAAACTCCAGCTCCCATCCATCGGATGGCTTGTATGTTGGCGCATATTACCAGGGTGGAGTGATCTATTGGTTAGATTCTAAAAAATTGTATCGACATGGATTAATAATGGATATCAAGGATGCGCCGGATACCTCAGGCTATGCCTGGGATACTACTCCGCCAAGTAAAACAGGAGCTAACGGTGATCAACCCTATGCTGGAAAAATCAATACGCAAATTATCATAACAACTATTGGATCTAAACGAGCGCTTGCTGCAAGTGTTTGTGCCAATAGTCATAGCCAAGGTTATTCTGATTGGTACTTACCTGCAAAAAATGAACTTGCCCTTATGTTAGGCAAGGGAATGCTAACCGCAAAAATCACAGAAACAGCGAAAGCACATAACGGTAGTGATTTTAGTCATAATCCATACTGGAGTTCTACAGAATTTGCTTTTAATAGTGCTTGGAATATTTCTGGTGGCAGTAGTACACATGAGGCCACATACAAGAAAAATATTCCACTCAGTGTACGTTGTATTCGCGCCTTTTAATAATGTAGCGTTTTTTGCAAAAGCTTTGCTTTTGCGCAGCATATAAACAAGAAAGGTATTCCCGCGCTTTTTAGCGGGAATACCTGCATATTAATGTGAACCTGCTCCAATGATAATGACATTATATTGATGAGAAGCATCAGCTTGTTTTGTAGCGGCAATTGCAGAAACAAACATGAGGCGTCTCCTTTAAACGTTAAGAAAGCGCAGCCGCAATAGCATCCATCACGATTGATGCTTCTTTCCATCTTTCATCGGGATCTGCCTTTGGCCACGCTGATGCTTCAACGATTACGATATGTTTAACTGGATTAATATATAGAATTTGACCATATACACCCAAGCCTTTAAAAACTTGACTGTTGCCAGTGGGAATCCACCACTGATAACCATAATTAGTGTCTTGCGGCGGTGTATCATACTTCACCGGTGATGTTGCTTCTTTCACCCATGAAGATGCCACAATACGATTTCCACCCAGCGTACCGCCATTCATTATCATTAAACCAAATCGTCCATAATCGCGTAGCGTTGCATTAAAACATCCAAATGCACATTGATCTGGCTGTGCTTTTGCACGGAATAAAAATCCGTCACTTTGAGCACCAATTTTGCTCCAAACTTTTTCTTGTAAATATTGATTGAGTGGAATTTTTGTCGCATTTTCGATTGCTAAACCCAGTATTTCAGTGTTCATGCTAACATAATTAAATGTAGTACCAGGTTTGACCTTTGGATCAGCCTTGAGTGATTGAAGTAACTGTGTAAATGATGGAACACCACGAAGTACAGAACGATCCATTTGATGCACAGTTGACTCTGGATCCGATGCATCTTCCGTTGCACTAATACCTGTTGCCATTGCAAGTGCTTGTCTAAATGTCACACGATTATAACCGCTATTTTTTAATACGGGGATATATTTTGTAACTGGATCATCAATGCTAGAGATTTTTCCTTCTCCAAGTGCGATCCCAAAGAGTGTCGAAGTAATCGATTTTCCGACAGAATTTGAAAGGAATCGGGAATTTTGGTTAGAGCCATGGAAGTAGTGTTCGCTGATAATTTGATTGTCTTTGAGGATGAGGAAGCCTAATACTCTATTTCGTTCAAAGTATTGATCCAAGCTATAAGTATGATTGTTGTATGAATAAGAGATAGTGAATGCACTGTGCGGGTCTTTCAACAGATACACCTTACCAGCACGCCGAACCCAATCAATTCGATAACCCAGCTTGTCTATATGATGAAAATAATAATCACTATATGGCGGAATAAAATAACTATAGGGGCCAGTGCTCATTTCATCTGGATTCATTTTATTAAGATCAATGGTTGGTATTGATTGGGATGCGCTCGCAGTGTATATCGCAAATAAAATCAGAGCCAAACACTTTATCAGCAAAATACTACTACGGATTATACATTTAAAATATGAAAAAAATTTTAATTGTCCTTTCACGAGTAACCTCCAAATATATAAAATTCTATTTCATCGAGCTGGCAGGGTAATCACACCATATTACAAACCACGTTTCTGTGAATTTAATCTTGAAGGATCACAAGCAATAAGAATATAAACAACGAGTATTATCGAATAAAAATTAGAGGCATAAGATAAGCTTATATACTCAGCGGGCGGTATCCAATAAACAACAAACATGATTAAAGGCCAAAATGTTAGCCAAAGCGTAATGCGTTTAAAAAATAAATTTTTATTAGGAATTAATGAATAAACTTTCTTAAGTTCAAATTGATAAAAGCGATATAATGCAAGTGTTACGAGTATAATACCAGGAATAAAAATCCAAAATGGCGAGAGATTAAATCCATGCAAAAATTCACCAATATCACCACCAGTATGACTAACATCTCCATTAGTTCCAGTGAATGTTCTATTAGGGATATAAGCTAGTATTTCAATTAAATTAATGGCCGCTAAAAAAAAGAAAAAATTAATAAAATAAGGTTTTTTTAAAATATATTTTTGATTTAGAAAACATAAACAAATAAGAAATAATACGATGTTTGTAAAAATGCCTGCAATTCCAATCAAACCAGATTGATAAGGATGACCTGATGCATAGATAGCGTTGAAATCAACGTTCTCAGATGCTGGAATTAAATACCAACTGCCATAAATAATATCAAATGGGTGAGATTTATAACCAAATAACCACGCAGTAACAGAATGACCATATTCGTGACATAAAACAGCAATGTAATAGACGAGGATAATATTAATTACCGTATAACAAATTAATCGTATCGTGGATTGTTGTTGTATCTGCATTTTACCTCATCCATAAAGTCGAAGTTCCTATATTCGTGATTTGTTTCGTTTTTAATTATTTTAGCTCATTTTCTCACTTTACACTTGATTATTAATGATACCATCACTAATAATCAAGTAAGAAAATGGATATGCGCTTAAAAATGCAGCTTTAAACCTTCATGTATTGAGTTTCATTTGGCAATACCCTTTTCCATCTTTAAGATAGCAAAATCTTTATAATAAAAAATTGACAAAACCCTATATCCATAGCATACTGACGGTCAGTCAGTTATAAAATAACATACGAGGAATTAAAAATGTTCAACCATCCTAAAATATCTCCAGAAGAATTACAGGAACTAAAAGAAATTCATTTTAAGATAGCAACTATTCAACATTTTTGTAAACAGCAACAAAATATGTCTATTGGCATTAGTGACTATGTTTATGAACAAGCTGGTTCGATGGCATATAATTCAGGATTAATAGCTGAAAATGAAAGATTAGTTGCGATGCAACAAGCTCTAATACCAAGATGTCGGGAATTAGGAAATAAAATTGTAAACGATGAGGAATATAACCAAATCGTACTTGACGCAAGAGAAGAAGTTAAAGATTTAAGTAGAGCTGGTTTACTTAGATATCCATCAATAACAAAAAATTTTGATAAACAAATTTAAGAAAATAATTTTTTAAACGTTTAATCACCTCATAAAATTTGATAATTCTATATTTAATAATATAATATCAGATACTTTATACTGAAAAATATTTTTCTAACCATGTATAAAAAACACGCTATGAGGTGACACATGAAACCCGCAAATCAAATCATCAAAGAAAACATCGTCATTGATAATGCGTTTGGCTTTGAACCTGAAATTGAAGTTCCTCATAAATGGGAAGTTATTGATCGTTTTAAAAATGTGGGATTTACACACATGAGTCTGTCCATCGCGACAGATATGACATCGCTCAGTAATACAATGCATTATTTAGCTGAAGTAACTGAAACCATCAAACAAAATCCCGATAAATATATCCTTGTAAAATCTTATGATGACATTTTAAATGCTAAGACAGAGAATAAACTCGCATTAAGTTTTATGTTCCAAGGAACGAATCCATTGGAAAAACGACTGGAACTCGTCGATGTTTTTTCAGCGCTTGGCGTTCGCAGCATGATATTAACTTATAATGCTCGAAATGCAATGGGTGATGGTGTTATTGAAACAAATGATGCAGGCTTGAGTCGACTCGGTAAAATGCTCGTCAAAAAAATGAATTCGGCTGGGATGATCATTGATCTTTCTCATACAGGAATTAAAACATCACTTGAAGCAATAGAACTTTCTACAAAACCAGTTATTTTTTCCCATTCAAATGTGCATCGTTTACATCCTCATGTCAGAAATCTAACTGATGAACAAATCAAACTTGTCGCAGCAAAAAATGGATTTATTGGTATCAATGGCAATAGTCCATTATTAGGTGATGAAAATGCATTGATTAGCAAATATGTGGATCATATGGAATATATTATTCAATTGGTTGGTGATGATTTTGTTGGACTAGGAACTGATTTGGTTTATTTTCCAGAAATTTTTGATTTATTCATGAAAAAAAATTCCGTTGTTTATCCTAATAATTATGGCGTGCAACAAGTCAGTCAAATTCGCTCAATTCAACCTGAACAACTTGGCGAGATTGTTAGTGAGTTACAAAATCGTGGTTACAAAGAAAAAAGTATCGCCAAGATATTAGGAGGAAATTACATGCGGGTTGCAAAAGAAACGTTCATTTAAGGATCAAACAAGAAGAAAACAATAATTATCTATCTTATTGATAGTAAATAAGATATTTTTTACTTATCAAACAAAATACAGTCCTTAATATTTCATTAAGTTTTTTTATGTACTATTATTTATCTATAAGAATAATATGGTTAAAATAAACTCAACACTAAACGAGCCGAGAATATTATGCAGCGTAAACGTAAAATACGAATAAGTGAGGGTATTGGCCGCAAAACGCGAGTAAGCGACAAATTACCTGAGAGCACTACTGGCGCTAGAGCCGGAAATAAACGACACAATTTCGACGACATGTTAAGTGCAAGTGAGAATATTACTGATAGTGGCTGGTCTAAAAAAAGTACGCATAATATAGAAATCGAGAAAAAAGAAGACGAAAAGAAAAAAGACAAGGGTAAGGAAAAAGACACAACAACAGGAATAAACTTCATAAATACCGACATAGAAGAATATAACGATGTACCAAATATAAATACAAATATAAATACAAATATAAATATAAGAACGGCGCAAAGTTCTCCTACTTATCCCACTTTTATACTCCCATTAAGTGAGAGTACTGACAGCACTAAAGTCAGAAGGAAACGACACAATTTCGACGACATGTTAAGTGCAAGTGAGAATATTACTGATAGTGGCTGGTCTAAAAAAAGTACGCATAATATAGAAATCGAGAAAAAAGAAGACGAAAAGAAAAAAGACAAGGGTAAAGAAAAAGACACAACAACAAGAATAAACTTCATAAATACCGACATAGAAAAATATAACGATGTACCAAATATAAATACAAATATAAATATAAGAACGGCAAAAAGTTCTCCTACTTATCCCACTTTTAAACTCCCACTATCCCCTGAGCTTAATCCTACATTAACATCAGCTAATTCAACATTAATACATCCAAAATCAAAAACGCCGGGAACAACACCACCAATTTCTTCAAGGGGAGCAGCTACTCCACCAACCTCCTCAAGAACACCGCTAACGGAACCACCAACGCCAGGAACAACACCACCAATTTCTTCAAGGGGAGCAGCTACTCCACCAACCTCCTCAAGAACACCGCTAACGGGACCACCAACGCCAGGAGCAACACCACCAATTTCTTCAAGGGGAGCAGCTACTCCACCAACCTCCTCAAGAACACCGCTAACGGGACCACCAACGCCGAATCGCGTATCAAGGTCTACACCTTCACAAACACAAACACTAACACCATCATCTTCAATACCGGCATCGCCATCATCACCAAAGAAAGAATCTCCTAGTACTTCGCCGAGAATGAGAATTTCACCGAGAGGATTCGTAGAAAAAATCGCAAATTCTGCAGATTCATTCATTACAAAAATTTCTCCTCAAACAAGTACAAATAATGTTTTCGTAGAAAAAACACCAATGCCAAAGAAAGAAATCATTAAGCTATCCGAAGAAGAATTTTCAGCGCTTTCACAAGAACAATTTATAAAACTACTTAGTAAAGAAATTTGTAAGCCATTGGCTAAATCATATAAAAATAATTATCCCAGAGATAGTGGGCCACTTTTTGCCAGACATTTTCAAGTTGCTGTTGATTGCATTACATACGCGAAAATACCAAACGATTACTTAGCTGAAGTGAACACCAACCCAATAGAAGGTGACATCAAAATAATTCCTGATGAAATTGAAAAGATCGAAAAAATAATAAATATTTTACTCGAAAGTAAACTACCAGAATCAAATCTCAAAAAAATCGAATTCTTGGGAAGAGGAAAAAACCCCAATAACACTAATGCAATTTTTATATGTCCAGACGAAAGTAAAAAAGTGATTCAAATATCAGAACAACTTGAATATGTTAGTGAAATTACTGCACTAAATTGTTTCTCAAAAATTTACTATACCACCGCAGTTTCCGTTCAACCAGGCAATCCAAGAGAACTACAACAAGACAATTCAATAAAACCACTAAATAGAAACATCAAAACAAATAATCAACTCGTCGTTAGTATCATGGACTATTTTCCAAATGGCAGTATTAATCAAAAAATTGAAAAATTGCATAAAGAATTAAAACCGAAAGAAGAGCAGGAAAAACCATATTTTATCAAGCTTTATCAATCTGCGTTAAAAATGACTGTGCAATTATTTGAACTGATTTATCTACTAGAAGAAAACGAAATTAAGTGGTCCGATCTGAAAACAGGTAATATTTTATTGGACGAAAATGATAATTTTATTATCGCAGATAAAAAAGCATTCTTTAGAAAAAAAGATATGCCGCTCAAAATATTTGTCGATGAAAATGAAAATCAACTATTAAATTCATCAATTACAAGCGCATTTGAAATTACCAGAGATTTTACCTCGACGTCAGGACACAATGATTTCAAACAGAAAGTAGGACGCGTTCATGATTACAATCTTCATCTCATAGGATATGATGAACTCGAATTAGTATTAGCATTAAATGGTGATATGAAAAAAATAGAAGCTGGTAAAATATATTTATCTTCTGAAAATGACGGTTACTGCGTTTTTCGTGATCCAAAAGGAGAAACACAAACATTATCCTTAAAAGACTATCATGTTGATTTGAAGGATTTAGACACTCGTCTTAAAGATGAAACACAAAATGAAGCACTAAAAAAACTTATTTTAGCGATTTTATCAAATGCAGGCCACACTTACAACAAACCTGCCTTGCCAGAAAACTTGCAAGATTATACAAATCATTATTTTTATTTTTTAGAAGTTGATGAACTTTATTATATTACGCCTGATGGAACATCTGAGTTAATTCCAATTCAAGATAAGAAACGATTCAGGGAGAGAATTAAAGATACAAGAAAACCTAATAGAGTAAAAATGACAAATACCGGAATAAGTTATGTAAAATTGACCAACCTTGACGTTTATAAATTCATCACAGAAAAAGACGGACATATTCCTTCTGCTTTGTTAGAAGTACCCGTTGATGAAATCAGAGAAAAATTCGCCCAAAAAATGATTGATGAATATTGTTACAAAATAGGCGCCATACTTTATAAAATTTTTACTCAGATAGACATCCTTACTGAAGATCAAAAAATTACAAATGTACCTGTGTTAACCCACAGTGAAAAAATGTCAGAAAAAGAAATAAGGTCATCATGGTTGCATGTACCTGTATCTGAAAATGTAAAATATGATCGTGAATCGTTACGTTCATCGTTAAATGCACCGGTATCTGAAACTGAAAATGCAACATATGATCCTTTTCCTAATGATCTTTTTGCTAAAGACCCTTTTACTTCTGATATTTTCTCAACGGAACTAGGACAAGTATTTGCAGAAGTTATTATGATCTTATGTTTCGAAGATCCAAAAAAACGTGACTTAGTAAAAGTTAAAAATGGATTATTAAAAATCATCGATATCATGTCTAAGACGTTTTCTGAAAATGCGTCTTCTGACAATTTTGATCTTGAAACATTGAGAGAAAAATTAATCGGAATTATGGCTGGACTTGAAAAATTAAAAATAAGTAAAAATTCAAACACAACACCAACGATATCAACATCCACAACACCAACGATATCAATATCAAAAACACAAACAATATCAACTACCACAACAACGACAGCTGCTGCCATATCAAGTGCAAGAGGATATCATCAGCCGCGCAATGATAGACATATGACCCAAGATCAAACACAAGGCAACAATTATCAGAAAAAATAAGGTATAGTAATAGTATTACGTGAATAAAATGACCGGGTAATGGATCTCATTTTATGAAAAGGATATTTCGTCTTACCTATTTGAATCTATTAATATTAGCTTGCCTAATCAGTATTGCCGCATTAAGTATATTGTTTTTTTATCAAACTAAACAATTAGATAAAACAAACCAATGGGTTGCTCACACTCAAGAAACCATGATCAATAGCTATAATGTATTAAGTGATGAACAATCAATGCGCTTAGCAACACAACGATTTATTATCACTGGCGATAAAAAATATTTAACTTCCTATCAACAATCAGCGAATGCTATCTATAATGATATAGCCATATTAAAAAAATTAACCATCGACAATAAATTACAACAAAATCGTTTAATTCAGTTACAAATATTTTTACAAAAAGAAATCAATATTATTAATTCGGCAATTAACCTTAGAAAATATCACACGTTGGATTACACATTAAACAACCTTAAAACATATCCATTTACTTCAGGTTATTCCATAACACAAAGAATTTCTACTATTGTGCGTGACATTATAAACCAAGAAAAAGAATTATTAAAAATTCGAAGCAGCAATTCTTTTAACCACCTCATTGCTATCAATAAGATTGGTTTATTTGCTAACAGTATTAGCATATTTATTATTATCATTTGTTTATATTTTTTAAATAAGCAACTTATTCAGCATTTTATAACAGAAAAAAAATTAGAAAAATCTGAAATCAAATTTAAAAAATTAGCTTATACAGACACAACAACAGAGTTAAACAATCGAGCAAGCTTAATTGATAGATTAAATCATTTGATGGAAAACTCAAAATTAATGTCGGATACATTAGCATTGTTTTACATTGATTTGGATGATTTTAAAAATATTAATGATAGTTTTGGTCATGCCGTTGGTGATCAAGTATTACGCTCTGCTGCGGATCGAATTAAACAAATTTTCAAAGAGAATTTAAATATCTACCGCATCAGTGGTGATGAGTTTGTCGTTATTCTAAATATAACCGATCAAAATACAGCCATTCTGATGGCACAAAATCTCCTTGCTTCTTTCGCCATTCCCCTTCATTTAAATAACCAACAAATCATCAATACAATAAGTATCGGGATATGTCTTTTTCCAAAATTCGCGAGCGATGCAGATTCATTGCTAAGAAATGCTGATATTGCAATGTATAAAGCAAAACAATTTGGAAAAAATAATTATCAATTCTGTGATCATCATATGATAAAAGAATTTGAAAATAAAGCGATGCTGTATCATCAATTACAGAGCGCCGTGATGAATAAAGAATTTATTTTAATGTACCAACCAAAATTATCTTTGAAAACGAATCAATTATCAGGACTAGAAGCGCTTATTCGTTGGAAAAAATCTGATATGAATTTAATCTATCCATCAGAATTCATTACAATCGCAGAAAATAATGGATTAATTATTCCTATCGGTGAATGGGTTATCCATAGTGTCTGTTCTCAAATAAAAAAATGGCAGCAATTAGGAATAAAAATCTCAAATGTAGCATTTAATGTTTCTATTAAAGAATTTTCTATCAGAGATTTTTCTTCTACCATTACAAAAATATTAAATGAATTTAATCTTGATCCAGGAAATTTAGAAATCGAAATCACTGAAACTATTTTAATGGAAGATTCTTATCATAATTTTTCTTCACTTGAATACTTAAAATCATTAGGTTTAAAAATTACAATAGATGATTTTGGAACTGGTTACTCATCTCTAAGTTATTTAAATTCATTTCCGATTGATAAATTAAAAATTGATAAATCTTTCATCGCTCAAATCAATCCACAAAATCCCGAACCCGTCATTATTAGCGCTATTATTTCAATGGCACACAAACTTGGTATTCAAGTCATTGCCGAAGGGGTCGAAACAAAAATGCAATTAGATTTCTTAAAACATCATCAATGTGATGAAATACAAGGCTATCATTTTAGCCCGCCACTTTCTGATAATGAGATTCATGATTTTATTTTGAATCATCAAGATGTCAAAATTTAATTATTTAATCTTTTCTGGTCTAATACCAACACCAATTAAATAAGCAGTCAACCTTCTTAAGTATGGTATCCATCGCAATAATTTGAATGTGAAAGGCACTTTGGTAGGTGTTTTATTATCTAATACTTTATCAATTACATGATTTTGAATAAAGACTTGAAATCGCTGAATTACTTTAACGGGAAATTCACGGCGATCTTGTACGCGTTTAAGATCTTCTACTGTGAGTGTATCTGTGCGTAAGGTTGGAATGAGAATATTCGCAGCGGCTACCGCATCTTGAATAGCTAAGTTAATGCCAACTCCACCAATAGGCGACATCGCATGTGCCGCATCCCCAATGCATAAGAGTCCGGGGAGATACCATTTTTTTAATCGATCAACACAAACTGTCAATAATTTAATTTTATCCCATGATGTTATCTCATGAACGCGATCATGCATGGAAGGCATCAATTCAGCAAAATCATTTCGAAAAGTTTCAATACCATTTTTTACAATATTGTCATATCCGCCTTTTCTGATGAGATAACCACACTGCCAATAATCACCGCGCTCGATCATAACTACCATGCGTCCATGATCAAGTCGTCCAAATGATTCTTTGGGATCAGTTGAGTAGCGCGATAAATGAAACCATAACACATCCATTGGTGCGCTTAATGATTCAAGAGTAAGATGACTTTTTTCTCTTGTCATCGCATGACGTCCATCTGCACCAATCACTAATTTAGATTGAATGGTAATTTGTTGATTATTTTTCCTTGCAATAACACCAGTAATGTCTTCATTTGAATGGATAAGATCAATGGCTTCTGTTTCCATGAATAAATGAAAGCAAGGAATTTTTTTAGCTTTTTCTGCAATAAAATTTAAGAAATCCCACTGCGGCATGAATGCAATAAACGGGCAATGCATTTTGAGTTTTGAAAAATCAGCAATCACAATTTCATCATTACCAATTTTAGCTGAAAGTTGTGTCGTTTTATTATGGGGAAGTTTTAAAAATTCATCTAATAGACCTAATTCATACATGAGTTCTAAGGTAGAGGGATGAATGGTATCACCTCTAAAATCGCGAAAAAAATCCGGCCATTTTTCGATGACGATGGTATCAATGCCCGCACGCGCTAGTAAGTAACCAGCCATCATGCCTGCTGGGCCGCCACCAACAATGCAGCATTGTGTGACAAAAATATTTTCTTGTGGCATGGCATTCCTTTAGACAATATAGACCTTAAATAATATACTAACAAATTCGCTATAAATTAGTACTTATTTTAATGAAGGAAATGATACATGTTTTTATGGGTAGAGCTTTGTATCATGCTGATTATCATTTTGATATCAGCACAATTGTTTTCAAATGCCTTAGAATATTTCGGTGAAAAAATAGGAATGTCTAATGGTGTGATTGGCTCTATCTTTGCCGCTGTATCAACTGCATTGCCAGAAACCTCTGTACCATTATTAGCGATATTTGCTGGTACACCCAATAAAATGATTAATGAAGAAATCAGTGTCGGTGCCATTTTAGGCGCACCACTCATGCTCTCTACCTTATCAACTTTTATCATGGCAGCATCCGTGATAAAAAAACGAGGCATTTTTGGCAAAATTTCACCGGAAAAAACAGGATTGATCCGCGATCTTAATTTTTTCTTGTTCGCTTTTTTTATTGCTGCATTAGCAATGTTTGTTCCTTTGCACCCAATCTATTTTCGCGTTGGAATAAGCATCTTATTAATTATTACATATTTCACCTATATTTACTTTACTTTTAAAGCATCAAATAAATTAGTGGAAAACGGACATGGTGTTAACCCCACTGAGCCATTATTTTTTTCTAAATTATTTTATTCTAAAAAGGTATACGAACCCAATGTGGTTATAATTGCCACGCAATTATTGATAGGATTAATTTTACTTTTATTTGGTGCAAAAGGTTTTATTGATGCAACATTAGATGTGTCTCATGCGCTCGGTATTTCTGCTTTACTTTTATCATTATTAGTTATTCCCTTTGCAACTGAGTTACCTGAAAAAGTGAATAGCATATTATGGGTGAGAAAAAATCAAGATACGTTAGGATTTGGCAACATCACAGGTGCGATGGTATTTCAAGGAACATTATTGCCAGCATTAGGCATATTATTAACGCCATGGCAACCCAGCAAAATTGTATTGACGGGTGTATTTATCACCTTTATCGCCGCAGCATGGATTAGATTAAATATTTCCACAAAAGGAATAAGTGTATGGGCGTTGTTGATAAATGGTATATTTTATTTAATATATCTTAGATTGGTGCTGGGTTAATAAAAAATATACTTTTAGGCAATTGGCTTTTTTAATTTAATATGATATCATTATGATATCATTTATCGATTATTACCATTACGAGGAGGGAATGATGGCTGAATTATTAATTAGAGATTTAGAACCAGCGGTAATTAAACGCTTAAAACTGCGAGCCAAACAGCATCATAGATCTTTGCAGGGCGAGTTAAAATCTATTGTTGAAGCTGCCACTAAAATGTCCATGCAAGAGGCGATAAAAGCAAGTAAAGCATGGCATAAACGTCTGTCGGGCCATTCATTCAGTGACAGCGGAAAACTTCTTCGAGAGGATAGAGACCGTTGAAAACTATAGCAGTGGATGCAAGCGTTGCTATTAAATGGTTTATTCCTGAAGTTCATGCCATATCTGCTACGCGTTTACTGCATACGAATTTGCAGTTTATTGCACCTGATCTTATTTTTGCAGAAGTTGGAAATATCTTGTGGAAAAAATATCGTACGAAAGAATTAACACTCGATATTGCAAGCACCATCCTAGAAGATTTCAAAAGACTACCTTTCAATATTTATGAAAATGAATCTTTACTTGATGCCGCGTGGAAAATTGCGACAGAACATCAATGTACTGTTTATGACAGCTTGTATGTTGCTTTAGCGCAAACAGAAGGATGCTTATTGGTAACAGCGGACCGTGTTCTCCATAATACATTTAAAACGACACCTTTAACCCGTCTATTGCTTTGGGTGGAAGATATTAAAAATATTTCCTAATGTGTCAATGGCTCGTATCAAAGGCTACTTGTTATGAACTGCTAATTTACGTTAAATTACTAGAAAGAAAACCGGAGTCACAAGGAGAAAGAATATGGCGGCACTCAAAAGAACTTCAACTGCAGTATGGAAAGGTGATGGAATTAGCGGTAATGGTGCGCTGGACACTCAAAGTGGTGTTTTCAAATCACAGCCCTATTCCTTTAAAACCCGCTTCAATGATACAAGCGGCAAATCTGGAACGAATCCCGAAGAACTTATTGCTGCAGCTCATGCAGGATGTTTCACGATGGCGCTTGCTTTTGTTTTACAAGAAGCTGGCATTGTCGCTGATGAATTGAAAACAAATGCAACTGTTGCAATTGAGCAAATAGACAAAAGTTTTCGTATTACAAAAATTGATTTGGTTTTAAATGCGAAAATTCCAAATATAACAAATGAAAAGTTTCAGGCACTCGCCAAACTTGCAAAAGAAAATTGTCCGGTATCGGTTGCACTCTCAACTGTACCGATCGAGCTTAAAGCTAGCTTGGAATAAAAATAGTAACCGTTCACGCCACACTCGTGACGCTACAACCGTCTGGCTGCGAGGCATCTTTGAACGAAGCCTGAACACTTACTAAAATATTAATATTGATAAAAAATTGGATATTTACCCTGCTCAAATACCTTAGTCACTGTCGCATAATCTAAACTACCTGCTTCAGCCAATGCATTGTGAGTAAAAATACCTAATGCCGTTGCAACTGCTGAATAATTAGATGCCTTAAAATTATATTCAGAAAAATATTTTTGATCATAAAAATTAGAGGTGACAAAATTATCAAACCCTACAGCCATATCATTTGGAAGCCATGCGCTTTCATTCAATTGTGGCGGTGTAATTGGAATATGATTTTCTACAGCGATTTGCTTTTCGATATTATATCCAACAAGGTTATAAGTAGATAATAAAATATTAACATGGTATTGAGAAATTAAGCCGTTAGTTAGCAGTGCGATATTTGCAATATCAGATTGTGTATCAGCATAAATTATATTGACATCGTATGCTTCACCGCCAATAAACAATCCACCAGATTGCTCCAGTTGTAGACGCCAATATTCATAACCACGCATCATATCTCGTCCAAAAGAAGCATTTGCTCCTGATAAAGGTAATGCTACACCAAAAGTTAATTTTTTATGTACTTGCTTTTTGACAGGCATAATAAAAGCCATGCCATTCGGCCCTTCTTTTGTTTTAATATTGCTTGTTTCAAATGTTTTCATATCAATTCGTGTAACATGTTTATCTGTTGCATTACTGATGTAAGCATACTTGCCGCTTTCATCGATCAAAGCAAGAATAGGATTTAAACCTGTCACAATGCGTTTAACAACCTTGCCCGTTTCAACCTCAATAATGAGTACTTGATTATCAAAAGCAGCAGGCGAGACAATAAATTTTTGATCAGGCGTAATATCTGAATAAAGAATCGGACCAACACCTAAATTATTAAACTGTTTTTTGACTGCTAATGTTGTTGGATCGATAAATGTCACTTGATTGACAGAGGAAACCATTAAATAACGATTGCCAGGTGTGTACTTTAAACCTCTCACAGGCGTAGCTGATGCATAAGTCCCAGTGATTTCTCCTGTATCAGCATTCATTCGTATAACACCATCTTTTGCTGCCATCAACCATAAAATTTTTCCATCAGGCGAAAAGAAAATATTGTGTGTATTAGGGCTAACATCAAATTTTTTAATGATTTTCTTTGTAGTCAAATCAAAAACTAAAACCTTATTACCTTTTTCTACATTAACAAAGAGTTGATTTTCTTTCGGTGGACGAAGTTTGATTCCATGTGGTGCGCGATCAATTTGAGAATAATCTTTATGTTCTCCAGGATTAAAAGTATATAAACGATATTTTTCAGTCCGACTTGGAATGTCAATCACAGAAATACTTGCACCTGGTATCCCTGAACCACTGTCATAATCTTTAATCCCAAAATTAGTCACGTAAGCTGTTTTCTCGTCTTGCGTAATTGCAATTTCATGCGGTAAAAAACCTGCTTTTACGCTACCTGATTTTTTACCCGATGTGAGATCATAAAAACTAACATAACCCGCATTTTCTTCGACGACAGTTAACATTTGATGAGTAGAATTCGCGTAAGCTGTACAGCATAAAAATGAAATAAGGGTAGTAGAAAAATAAGATGACTTTAGCATGCGTTCTCTCCGTAAACAAATCGACCCGATTTCTAACGCTGATTAAGAATTAATTTGGCTAATTACCTCAATAAATATTTTCTCTACCTGATCGTTATTAAATTTAGCATGCTTATGTAAATTAATAGCAACAAGAGATGGCGCTAATTCTTTCATCATCTGAATAGCATCCTGTTTTTGTTTTTCAGTTGACGTTGAACCTTCAAGTATTTCAATATTTCCTAAAAATGCACCCATTGTTCCTTTTCTTACTGTCTGTCCATTGATAACTGTGTGATCGACACCATCGGCTAAAATATCTTCAGGCCGTACTGGATTATTATTTGACATCATTTTGCTCCTATTTTCATCGATAAATATACTATATTAACTGCATCAACTTGCCAGCATTTATTTTCATTTTTCTTTATCTTTTTTAAGAAAAGCGCCAAAATCAATGATATTTGAAAAGAATCGCTTCTCCTCTAATTCTTCACTAATACCGTTGACATGAATAAGTACTATTCTAAATGAAAAATGCTTTGGAATATTAAGCCGTTTAATTTTTTCATTCATTTCTTCTATAATTTGAATTCCAATTTCATTTTTAGAATATTTAATCTCACAAACATATAACGTATTATATTTTGTTTGGATAAGATAATCAATTTGACAGCCATCTTGTTTCGTGGTCTTCCTTTGAAAAAAGGGATTATCACAAATCACATCACTTGGATCAATTCGCAGCACGGATTTTATAAGATTACGATTACTTAATATTAAATTTTCAACCTGCAAGCCCATTATCGTATTCCAATTTATTAAACTAGAAAGCGATATACTTTTCATATTACCTGCTTCTATTTTAGAGCGATTGGGCAATATATATTTTAAGTAAAATCTTGAATAATTATCTTTCAATCGATAATGACTCAATTTTGATGTCCTTGCATCTTTAATATTCCACGTGAAATCTCTGGATATAAAACCAGATTTGATAAGATCATCTAAATATTCCGATATATCACCACCCCGTTTTATTCCTATTTCTTCACAGATTGTTTCTTGATCAGATATTCCATCTGCTAAACGGCTCACAATATTTTTGTAAAGGGTATTCTTTGGATAAAATAAATCTGAAAAAATTTTCTCGAATTCACCAAATAATATTCCTGATTTATCAAAACATAATTGTTGAATATTATCTTCTGCAGATAAAATCGGATTTATATGCTCCAAATACCTAGGTACACCACCAGTAATCGATAGTATTTTTAATTTTTCATGAGCACTCACCCGTTCTTCTTCAGCATTCCAAAATTCAGCACAATCGTACAATGGCAATTCTTCCAAAGTAAGATTTAAAGATTCCCTTCCAAGAAACCCGGTGCTACTTAAAATATTTTTATCTATCCACGCCGATGCAGAACCACAAATTGCTAAGATTAATTGATCATTTTTTTTAAAATATAAATCCCAAGCATTCTTTAATTTTCCTAAAAAATCGAGATCCTCAGAACCCATCCAAGAGATTTCATCGAGCACAATGAGCACTCGACTTTGTTTAGAGTGTTGTGCTAAACACCAAAACAAATCACCCCAATCATCTTTATTAAAATCAGTTACCTTAATTTGTCTGGCAAGTTGTCTTGCAAATTCTTCTCGCTGTGATTGTGCAGTAACTTTAACTTCAAAATCATTTGCAATAGGAGGCAATCCAGAAAATATAAATGACTTGTGGATAAAACGACTAAATTCTTCTAGTAAACGACTTTTTCCAATACGTCGTCGTCCTTTAATGACAATTAAACTAGCAGACCGCTTATCTAGTAAATTTTTTAACGTCTGCAATTCTTCCTTTCTGCCTATAAAGTTTGCCATTTATAATTAATCATTCCACAATAAATAATTATAATCAATAAGTTACGCTAATCTCCAGAAATAGAAATTATGCTATTTCTGGAGATAATAGCTTATTTGCGTTAATATTGCCACGATTAATACCTAAATGTATTGATGATCTTCACAAACATTTTTCATTCCAATTGATATTTATCATTAATTTTATCTTTTCTGGCAATTTGATAGTTATGATGAAAATACTTGTATAAATAATAAATTGCTGGAAAAAGAATACTGGTAATTCTATTTTAGTTCTGCAATTTTATTCATGAAACAATTGTTCAGGTTTCTACTTTATTCGTCTTGTTAATCAATATAACGCGCCATATAATACAGCGAGTTTATAATTAAGTTAAGACAAATGATATTTCATTTATACCATTCACGATTAAGATATTTCACCTTTCTGCTTATATTAAGCTGTAATCTTTATGGTTTCCTGACTATTTACTGAGTCTCGCCGTTCCTGCATTTCATTTTCATTTTATTTCTGATGACAGAAAAATGTCAGGTCATGTGTTAAATCTAAAAGCAAAACACGTTGATATTTCAATTAATAAAATTAATCAAATTGAATTAGCGTTTCCACAAACCCCTGCATACCAACATACGCATATTATTGCAGCGACATCTGAGAGATATCAAAACGCACAAATGAATGAAAAATAGTATGATATTTCATACTTGCGGCACCCCTACACACACATGTACTATAGTATAATAATATTTGGATGCTCTAAAAGTTAAGGATGCTAATGTTACCTAGTAAAAACACAGAAAAAAAACAAAACGTATCTTCGATAATGACTCATGATATTAAATTTGTTTGCAGATTAATTGCAACGATTATTAGTACCATGATTATTATATTTGGCTTTATTTTAGTATTCTATAACAACCCGATGTTTTCTTTACTGTCCATCAAACTAGATGAAGGGATTTGTTTTATATTAAGTGGACTTACTATTATTTTAGCCCAAAAAACAAACTTCAATCAACCAACTAAATTAATTACCATCCTTCCTGCAATCGTACTAATTATCATTAGCGGTCTATCGTTTTTTATGTACCTATCAAGTACAAACTTAAATTCAGGAAATATTTTTACTAGTAATATTAGAAGTTACTATGAAAATATATTAATTATGTCAATTTTTTTATTCATAGTTGGACCAACGTTGTTATTGTTAATTTCTAATCGTTTTAATCCATGGATATTTCAATCATTAGCTTGGGGTATTTATTCTTTTTCTATATTTTCATTCTGCAGCAAGGTCAATCACGTAGAAACAAGTGTTTATTTAATCCCTAAATTAACAACCATACCTTTAAGTACAGCGGCATTATTTATGCTATTAAGTATTGGGATCATATTATCGAGGCCAAATGAAGGAATTTTAAAAATATTATTGAGAAAAAATATTGGCGGATATATTTTACGTCTTATATTAACCGTTACGTTATTAATGCCAATAGCGATTTCATATTTAGAAAACAAAGGCTCGGAGCAAGGATTATGGGAAGAAAGATTTGGTGATTCTATTAATGCTATTAGTTCATTTATCATTTTAAGTATTGTTATTGTTATCATTGCCAGAGTACTTGAACGCGAACGATTGAAGCACAAAGAAGCACAAAAAAAAATAAAAGAGCAAGAACTAATACTAACTAAATTTACTAAGGATACAGAAGAAAAATTTATAAATATAATTCAACGTGACCAATTAACAAGCCTTTTAAATAGATTATCATTTCAAGAAAAATTAACCTCACTTATTATATCTAAAAAATTTAAATATATTGCTGTATTTTTTATAGATATCACTAAATTTAGATTCCTCAATGAATCATTGGGACATAAAAAAGGTGACATATTATTAAAGGCCGTGGCCTTAAGATTAAATGAATTTTTTAATAATGGTTTAGATAACATTGCACGCGTAAATGCGGATAAATTTGCCATCTATGAAAAATTTAAATTGTCAGAAGAAATACAGCATTACTCCAACAAAATTGAGTTAGTATTTAAAGAACCTTTTATTATTGAACAAACTGTAAATAAATTATCTATTAAAATAGGCGCAGCGATTAATCCTGAAAATAATACAGATGGATTAACACTATTACAAAACGCTGAATTTGCCTTGTCCTATGCAAAAACACAAAAAAGTAAAATCATAAAATTTTATAGTGAAGATATGTTCAATAAAGCTTCTGAGAAAATAATTATAGAAAATGATTTACAGCACGCATTAACAAATAATGAATTTATCGTATATTTTCAGCCTCAAGTCAATTTAAAAACAAATAAAATTTGTGGCGCAGAAGCATTAATTCGATGGCAACATCCAACAAAAGGTCTACTTTTACCAGTGAATTTTATCCAGCTTGCGAATGAAACTGACTTAATAGATTCGATTAATGATCATATGCTACGAGCAGTTTTTGCAATAGTAAACTCAGATTGGTCAGGGCCTCCTGTTTCTGTCAATATTTCTGCGCAAGCCTTTATGAATAAATATCACTTTCTAGAATATATAGAAGAACTTACTGAAAAATATCATGTATTACCTAAAAATATTGAATTTGAAATAACTGAAAGTCTACTCATGGAAAATGTACAACATAATATTGCAATATTATTTGCCTTAAAAAAACTAGGATTTAGTTTTTCTATAGATGATTTTGGTACTGGTTATTCTTCATTTAATTATCTTTCTCGTATTCCAGCAGACAAAATAAAAATTGATATGTCCTTCATTAAGGGTCTTCCATTAAATAGAGAAAATGCCATGATTGTAAAATCTATTATCGCGTTATTTCATTCATTAAATATGAAAGTTATTGCTGAGGGGGCAGCAACGGAAGAAGAAATCCAATTTCTTAAACATGAAAATTGCGATACTGTACAAGGATATTATTACTATAAACCCATGCCTTATGAGGAGTTTATTACATTAATATCGAGTACAGTTTTGTACTAATATTTTTTTCTACACTCATAACAAGATGCGCTACTATTTTTCTACAGCTTCTAAAATTGCAGCAACACCCATTCCTCCTGCCGTACAAATGGAGATAAGACCTCTTCCTTTCCCTTTCTGATAAAGCATTTTAGCAAGCGCCCCTACTATTCTCGCGCCCGTTGCCGCATACGGATGACCTAGGGCAACACTACCACCTTTTATATTTATTTTAGTGCGATCGATTTCACCTAGTGCTGTTTCACGATTCAACACTCGTTTGCAATATTGATCCGACTCCCAAGCTTTAAGTGTGCAAAGCACTTGGCCCGCAAAGGCTTCATGTATTTCGTAAAAATCAAAGTCTTGTAGAGATAAATGATTTCGTTTTAAAAGTTGACTCACTGCAATGGTAGGTGCCATCAATAACCCCTCACCATGAACAAAATCGACTGCAGCAGCTTCTGCATCAACAAACCGAGCAAGTAAAATATGATTATTTTGTTTAGCATATTCTTCACTCATCATAAAAACAGCGGCAGCACCGTCAGTTAAAGGACTACTATTACCTGCCGTCAGTGTTCCTCTATTGCTAAAATCAAAAGCTGTTTTCAGTTTAGATAATTTTTCTAAGGATGTATCTGAGCGAAGTATTCCATCTCGTTTTAATCCCATCATTTCAAAAACAAGATCATCATAAAATCCATCTTCATAAGCTTTGACACCATGCTGATGACTAAATAAAGCAAGTTGATCTTGTTCTTCTCGACTAATATTCCATTCTTTCACCATTTTTTCACAATGTTCCCCCATTGATAAATGTGTGCGTGGCTCTACGATCGCAGGTAAAATTAACTTAAAATCCGATGGACGCAAAGATAAAAAAAATTTTAATTTTGATAACATATTTTTTTTATTATTTAATGTTAATAATTTTTTTGTTAACGATTTACTAATGAGAACAGGAAAATCACTATTACTATCACAGCCTCCTGCAATCCCAGTTTCAATTTGGTAATTTGAAATTTTCAATGCAATTTGTCGTGCCGCTTCAAGACTGGTACCACATGCACGCTGAATATTGTAAGCAGGTGTGTGAGGATCGAGCGTTGTACCTAACACACATTCACGCGCTAAATTCCAGTTTGCAGAGCTATTAACAATTGCACCTAAAGCAACATCGCCCAATATTTTTCCATTTAAATGCATATTATCGATAAGAATTTGTAGTGTTCTGGTCATCATATCTTGCAAACTAATATTATTATATTGTGTCATTGATTTGAAGAAAGGAATTCGCGCACTTCCAGCGATATAAGCATGACGAGTTTTCATATAAACGATCCTTCCCTGTTAAATGTACTTGTTAAATCAATTTTATGTATATTGTTAGATGAAATCTATAATATACCAACATTCACACATTAAACAGAATATATGTTGATCTTATAATTAATTAAGTTATTCTATCGAGTTTATGGATTTAATTATTTTTAGGGAGCATTCTTTCACAATGAAAAAGTATTATTATGTATTCGTTACCGCTTTATCACTTATTTCAACTTGTGCCATTGCCAGCCTACCTCATTACTATATTGCTGCAGATGCCGGTATTTTTAAAGGTGAATTTAATAATAACTACACTGATAAAACAGATGTCATCCCTCTCAATATCACACAACCCGTCATGCAAAATGGATACACCGTAGGTGCAAAATTAGGTTTCAATTCACCCTGCACACAACAAATATTTTTGGGCGGCGAATTAGCTCTCCATGTTGAAGGCCACAATGCTTCATTTCAAACCGGCTCAACTGCTACTGTTCTTTCAGACAATACGCAGGTTGAAGCAAATTTAGATTTAACTTTTGTACCAAGTTTAATGTTAACGCGTACTGTAGCGGGTTATTTAAAAATTGGTGCTTCGCTAGCCTATATACAAGATACACTGAGCTCTCCCGTCAGTTATACAGCAGTGATGCAGCGTTATACCTCATATAAATTTGCGCCAGGATTTTCTGCTGGGTTAGGTCTAACAAAATCGATTACACGATGCACTTCAATTTATGCTGAAGCAAATTATGACGATTATGGAACTGTCAATTTTTCTGGATTTCAGAATTTTTTAACGACCTACGCGCATTCAGCGCATGTTTATACTTATAACATTGTGGTTGGCATGGCCTATCATTTTAATTAAATCTATTTGATCAGGATTGAATTATGAAATTAAAATATTTATTACTCGCTTTATTATTTATTCCACTTGCATACGGCGGATCGTTATCACCACTAGATTATGGTGAAACACCAGGCTCTCTCGCTTGTATTTATGGATTAACGCCATCTACACCAGGCTGCACAGTCAAAGGCGCGACCACAGTACCAAATACTGGCTCAGGTGCGATTGTTATTATGGATGGATCAGATGATTTGAATGCGCTTGCAGAAATAGGCATATTTCATAGTCAATTTTATCCTAACACTTTACAACAGTGTAATTCTAATAATAGCAATCAACCTTGTTTTCAGCAGTATTATGCTACGCCTTCTGCTACACCACCTTGTATCTCAATTAGCAATACCTCACATGATGCCCAATTTTATGGAATAAGCAAAGCAATTGATGTTGAACCCGAAATTGATATTGAATGGGCCCATGCCATGGCCCCTAATGCAAACATTTATATGGTAGAGTCCCAAGGTTGGTTGCAAACCTCAGATCCAAACACGCCAAATACCACAGGTTTAATTAATGGTATTCAATGCGCCATTTATCTTTTACAAACCTATAACAACGGTACAGGAATTATTTCTTATAGTAACTCTAATCAAGAATGGCCTGGAGAAACAGCATTAGATTCTTATTTTAATACGCCAGGCATGATTTTTATTGCAAGTGCAGGAGATTATTCATCGCCTGCAAGATATCCAGCGACTTCTCCCTACGTAATAGCCGCAGGCGGAACCATGATACAACGCGACGCATCAGGTAATTATAAAAAACAAGTCTGGTGGAATAATGGAAGTGGCAATGATTGTAATCCCATATGCAAAACAGGTGGTACCGGTGGCTTTAGTATTTTTGAGTCACGACCTTCCTACCAAAATAGTGTTCAAAGAATTGTTGGAACTCAGCGTGGCGTTCCCGATATTTCTTTTGTAGCAAAACAAGTTGATATATTTTGCTGTCAAATTGCAAGCTCAGGTAGCTACACAGGCAATAATTGCTGCGGTGTAACAGGCAGACCGCCATGTCAAACAGTGAGTCAATGTGCATCATCGCAAGGTGCATGGATAACCGATGGTGGAACCAGTCTTGCTGCACCCGCGCTCGCAGGCGTTCTTAATTCAGCAAATTCTGGCGCTACCTCTAGTGCTCAAGAATTATCAATTATTTATAATGGCGCGATAAAAAATTATCACACTTATTGGACGGATATTACTTTAGGTAATAATGGTTATCCTGCTTTGCAAGGATATGATTTAGCAACAGGCCTTGGTGTGCCGCGAGGTTATAATGGAAAATAAACAATTAAATTATGTCGCTATTATTTTATTATCACTTGCCATCATAAAACCCAGCATGGCAAACGAAGCGATTTATTGCGATGGAACCACTGAAAATCCTTGTGTTGTGCAAGATACAAATAAAGACACATCAAATATTAAACATTGGCGTACAGCACAAATGTTGTATGACGCTTATAAAGGAAATACAACAGGATTAAAACATTTATGGGCATCTGCAAGTGGCGTACCCAGTGAAGATGAATTTAAAATAATCGCAGAAAAGATTACAAAAATAACAAATACAAAACACATCACAATCATAGATCTAGATTTACGAGAAGAAAGTCATGCTTACTTGAATAAAAATGCGATTACACTAAACAATCAACATGACTGGATTAACTTAGGGAAAACACATCAACAATCCATTATCGATGAACAAAATTGGATTCAAACCCTCGAAAATCAATCCACTGTATTTGATGTATTAACGAAAGCGCAATTCAAAGCAGGCCAATATCAAGATGGCATCAACATACCCGTCATATCAATGATCAGCGAGCAATCTGCCGCTGAAAAAGCTGGATTTAACTATATTCGTTTAACGATCAGTGATCATATGGCGCCTCGAGATGAAGAAACCAATCGTTTTGTATTACTTATTAAACAATTACCAAAAAATACATGGTTACATATACACTGCCGGGGCGGCTCTGGTCGATCAACGACTGTCTTTGCTATGTATGACATGCTTAAGAATGCTGATAAAGTCTCTTTCAACGATATCATCATGCGTCAAGCTTCTGTTTCACCCTTTTATGATTTATCGAAAATTAAACGTAAAGATCCGGATCTTACGAAATATTATCAGGCACGGTTCGCTTTCTTACGTTATTTTTATCAATATGCAAATGCATCACTGCATGGATACACTGGCGATTGGTTTGATTGGATAAAACAAAATTCAACGACTCAATGAATTGTCATGTAATCGATCAACTTCTAATGCGAGTGCAATTTGATTAGCACAAGCTTCAATCAATCTCATTTGATCAGGTGTGAATAATTGCTTATTTTTAGGTTGTATACGTAAAACACCGACTGAACCACGCGATGCTAATAACGGAATATAAATTGCATTTGAAAAAGGAAGTGTATCCGTTCCTAGACCAGCTATTTGCCCAATTTCGAAAACCCATTGCGCAATACTTTTTTCTTTTTCATCGAGTAAAATATCTTTTTTTCTTTTTGGTCTAATATTAAGTTGATTATTATCTGGTATTAATGCAACAACATCACTATTAAAAATTTCAGCAATATAATTTGTTCCTACTTCAAGTAACGTATCAATGCCGCGCGTTTTTGATAATCGTCGAGTTAAATGATAAAGCGCTGAGGTTTGATTTTCTATATTTTTTGTTACTTTTGCTTGTCTACGTGTTTGACCTAATAAAGTAATAGCAATAATAGCTAATAAAAAAACTATGACTAAATTAATAAATTGAAATTGAGGAGATAAAACAAAATCAGTAATAGCGGTTAAAATAACAATACTTAAAACAAAAAAATAAGTAAGCCAAGGAAATGGTCTTGATACAGTCAATCAATTTTTTTTAGATTTTTCTATATTACCTGTCATAATGTAAACATCAATTTCTCCTGAATGTCTTACAATTTCATCTGACAAATTACGTCGAAATAAATTTCTCCAACGCGGACGAATATGTTTCCAAATCATGATCAATGTCACATTTTCTTCATGAGAAAAATTTAATATTTCATTGACAATATCATAACCCGTTAAAATTCGCGTTCTTGCGCCTAACTGCTCGGCTAAGCGTAAATGTTGAATCGCATGATTACGTTCTTCTTCTGTATATGGAATACGTGCTGTATCAACATAAACAGCCATCCAATCAGCTTTTGCATTATTTGCCGCACGACAGGCCGCTCGTATAAGATTAATTGATTCAGGACCAGGCCCAACACAAACAAGAATTTTTTCTTTTGTTGGCCAAATGTAATGTATTCCTTCACCTTGTCGATATAATAAAACTTGTGTGCCAACACGTTGAGCGGTTGTACGTAAGGCTAATTCTCGTAAAGCAGTTAAATTACCTTTACGAAAAAAATGTTTTTGTGCTAATTCAGCGCGTTGTGGAAAATAAACTTTTCCTTCTTGCAAACGTTTCAACAAATCTTCAGGAGGAAGGTCCACCAATTCAATAATATCTGCTCTTTCTAACATTGAATCAGGTATCGTTTCTGTCACTGGCGCATGAATAATTTGAGAGACATCATCACTCAAACTTTCAATGTGCTGGACATTGAGTGTAGTATAAACATTAATTTCCCGATCGATTAATTCTTTAATGTCTTGCCATCTTTTTTTATGTCGAGAAGTTGGTGCATTAGTATGCGCCATTTCATCCACTAAAATAAGTTGTGGATTACGTTTCAATGCTGCATCAAGATCAAATTCTGATAATTTTTGTCCTTTATATTCGATGATTTGGCGTGGTAACACTTCAAAATTTTTAAGTAAAGATTCAATTTCTTCTCGCCCATGAGACTCTGCAATACCAACAACAACATCCACACCTCTCTCACGTTGAGCTAATGCATCGTGTAACATCATATAAGTCTTACCTACACCAGGCGCTGCACCAAGATAAATTTTAAATTTACCGCCTTTTTGTTGGTATTCCTCTTCTTTCACACGCTTCAATAAGCGATCAGGATTAGGACGTTCTTCCATAAAAAATTATTGTACCTCATATTTTTCATGCAGTTTAAGATTGACAACCAATACATTAATAAATTTTTCTCCCGCGAGTCCATTAAAAGGTGCTTCTGCATTCGCTTCTAAAATAAGTTGAATTTCATTTTTCATTTGATCAGGATTGCGTTTTAATTTAACTGCCCACGCATTCGCAACACGATCGAGTTGGTAAAGAGCATTCTGCAATGTGATATGAGGATCAAGTCCTGATGCAGAAGTAGTAACCAAATCCCCGGGAACATTTTGTAACGAAATATCAGCATGATCTTCTCGCCACATATCAAAAAAAATGGATTGAATATCAGTATGTGATGCAGAAACAGGGAATTTCCCGGGATTTTCTTGTGAAAAATATTGAAAAAAAACAACAGCAAGATCAGTTGCTTTGGGTGCAGTATCATCAGGATGATCTTTGATATATTGCATAACAATAGCAGGATGAGACTTTGCCCAATGATCAACGAAACTACGATGTGTTGCATCGCTACTTACCCATACTTCTGCAAGCGCCTGATGCAGTGTTGCCCACTGAGCAAGAATATGTGGTTTTCCTTGAAAGCTATCTTGTTGATACCATTTTTCAATATCTGGTCCGACAACTTGACCATTTTGATATTTCACAATCGGGCCTAAGGTATTTGCTATACGATTACGTAATGCGTAATTTGAAACCGCTAAAGCAGATGAAGCTGAAGCAGATGCGTCGTAAGAAGCAGCAGAAGGACGAGGTTGAAAATATTCATCTTTCGTAAAAGGTTGTGCAATTAATTTTGATCCTATAGGTTTATCATTTGTATTCAATAACAAACTACCATTTGCTTGAAACGAAAAGAGAGTTTGTCCAACCACCCATAAGGCTAAAGGATAAATTCCGCATATCGTGATGACGAGAAAAATAAGTAGCAAAATACTTTTTGAAAAATAGTTAAGCATTCTTTTTTCCCTCAAACTAAACTTAAACTTACCATAATCAAATCAATTAATTTGATACCAATAAAAGGTAAAATGACGCCGCCTAATCCCCAAATAAATAAATTTCTACGTAATAATGCATCAGCACCTAATGCTTTATAACGCACACCTTTTAACGCAACTGGAATGAGCGCTGGAATAATCAATGCATTAAAAATAACAGCAGATAAAATGGCAGAAGTAGGTGAATGTAAATGCATCACATCAATGACACCAAGCCAAGGTAATGTACTTGCAAACAACGCAGGAATAATTGCAAAATATTTTGCAACATCATTTGCAATTGAAAATGTCGTTAATGCACCACGTGTAATCAAAAGTTGTTTTCCAATTTCTACCACTTCAATCAATTTGGTAGGATCACTATCTAAGTCAACCATGTTTGACGCTTCTTTTGCCGCATCTGTTCCTGCATTCATCGCAAGTGCAACATCAGCTTGCGCAAGCGCGGGTGCATCATTGGTACCATCACCCATCATCGCCACTAACTTACCTTCTGCTTGTTCTTTTTTAATATAAGC
>Ga0207140_1007_pt1 | contig 56015 bp, 65 predicted proteins | sample Alteio_BWMinHeat_4_FD_153528 | JGI IMG/M metagenome (GOLD analysis project Ga0207140, IMG submission 153528) | Enriched cells from forest soil in Barre Woods Harvard Forest LTER site, Petersham, Massachusetts, United States -... | ecosystem: Environmental > Terrestrial > Soil > Temperate forest >... | reverse complement strand
ACCACGACCGACCGGTGTATAATGTTTTGAAGTAATGGATATTAGCAAGTCCTGCTGCGTAAGCGGCAACTTGCTCGTTCCAACAAACATCAATAAACAATTGCATTAGTTCTTGGTATTGCCAAGTAGTTGAAGTTATTGCCCACCACATAACTGAGCGTTCAGATAACATCTGATACGGCGAGGAGAGACCTCATCAATGACCATTTGTTTTACCTACGCATGTTTGTTAATTCTTATCCTAATAAAATAATTACTCTAATAAAAATTTACGTGCGTAAAACACAATGATTATGTATCTAAATTTTCTTCTGACAAACCCATCTAAGTAGCGCCTTGTCTCACATTAAAATTAATTATAGGATACTGAATCATTGCAAATCTAAGACATTAAACATAAACGAGGTATCAATCCTATGCTAAACCGTGAACAAAGTGTTGCTTTATTAATGGCATATAATCGTGTACGAGATATTGATCATCCATTAGGATCGCTGCCACGTGAAGTTGCTATGTATATCATGAATATCGCTTATAACCCAGATCCGGATAGTGGTATAGCAATAGCATTACGTCTTGCAGCAGATGGTCAGGAAAAAGCGATCGAAGCCCTTGAAAAAATGATAGAAGAAAACCCCAGTTTATTGCTGCAAGCTGGCGATGTGGTATCACGTGGTGGCGTGCCTGCTTCACGTAAAACTTTAATTGCATTTTTTCTGAGTGAAGGCGATCCTATTGGTGCAAAACGAATTGAATTTGGTTTTGAAAAAATACCCGATGGTAAAAAAATACATGAATTTCAATATAAAGAATATGAACCACACATTAAAGCCCTTAAAAAACAAATTGAGTCAAAAATCCCTACCTTCAATTTAATACCATTGTTTGATGCTCTTATTAAAAGCACTCCTCTCGATATAACGGAAGCGCTTAAGAAAGAAACAGACCATAAAAGCGGCCTAAGTGAAGCGATGCAGGAATTTATAACTGCACTTAAATTAAAAAGAAATGCTGTTATGCATTATGAGCACTACACCACACTGATGCAGGCATTTGATTTACGGTTTAAAAGATGGGCAGAATTAAGTAACAACTATTCAAATTATGATAAATGCGACTTTCTCTGGGGACGAATCATTTGGCCTTTACAATATAACCTGCCAGCAATAGATCGATTTCCATTTGCGCGTGCATTTGATGACGAGGAGCGTACGGTGGATTTTAAATATGGGAATGGTGGTACATTTCCAGATGCGCAAGTTAATGCGGGGCCGGATTTTATTGAGGGGGATTTCGGATTTGCAATATATGGGCGGCCCGGGCGTGCGATTGCGGGGGGGGGTTGCCTCGGCCGGGCGGCGCCGCGCGGTTTGGAAAACACATGTCGAACAAAAGCTTCTCTCTTGGAGACCTTATGCAGCAACAACCAGCCCATCAATCAACCACGACCGACCGGTGTATAATGTTTTGAAGTAATGGATATTAGCAAGTCCTGCTGCGTAAGCGGCAACTTGCTCGTTCCAACAAACATCAATAAACAATTGCATTAGTTCTTGGTATTGCCAAGTAGTTGAAGTTATTGCCCACCACATAACTGAGCGTTCAGATAACATCTGATACGGCGAGGAGAGACCTCATCAATGACCATTTGTTTTACCTACGCATGTTTGTTAATTCTTATCCTAATAAAATAATTACTCTAATAAAAATTTACGTGCGTAAAACACAATGATTATGTATCTAAATTTTCTTCTGACAAACCCATCTAAGTAGCGCCTTGTCTCACATTAAAATTAATTATAGGATACTGAATCATTGCAAATCTAAGACATTAAACATAAACGAGGTATCAATCCTATGCTAAACCGTGAACAAAGTGTTGCTTTATTAATGGCATATAATCGTGTACGAGATATTGATCATCCATTAGGATCGCTGCCACGTGAAGTTGCTATGTATATCATGAATATCGCTTATAACCCAGATCCGGATAGTGGTATAGCAATAGCATTACGTCTTGCAGCAGATGGTCAGGAAAAAGCGATCGAAGCCCTTGAAAAAATGATAGAAGAAAACCCCAGTTTATTGCTGCAAGCTGGCGATGTGGTATCACGTGGTGGCGTGCCTGCTTCACGTAAAACTTTAATTGCATTTTTTCTGAGTGAAGGCGATCCTATTGGTGCAAAACGAATTGAATTTGGTTTTGAAAAAATACCCGATGGTAAAAAAATACATGAATTTCAATATAAAGAATATGAACCACACATTAAAGCCCTTAAAAAACAAATTGAGTCAAAAATCCCTACCTTCAATTTAATACCATTGTTTGATGCTCTTATTAAAAGCACTCCTCTCGATATAACGGAAGCGCTTAAGAAAGAAACAGACCATAAAAGCGGCCTAAGTGAAGCGATGCAGGAATTTATAACTGCACTTAAATTAAAAAGAAATGCTGTTATGCATTATGAGCACTACACCACACTGATGCAGGCATTTGATTTACGGTTTGAAAGATGGGCAGAATTAAGTAACAACTATTCAAATTATGACAAATGTTACTTTCTCTGGGGACAAGTCATTTGGCGTTTACAATATAACCTGCCAGCAGTAGATCGATTTGCATTTGCGCGTGCATTTGATGACGAGGAGCGTACGGTGGATTTTAAATATGGGAATGGTGGTACATTTCCAGATGCGCATGTTAACGCGGGGCCGGATTTTATTGAGGGGGATTTCGGTTTTGCAATATATGGGCTGATGGGCTGGGGCTGGGGTGGCGCGCCTCGTATGTCGATGCCGTGTGCTGGTCATTTATCTTTGGAAAACACATGTCGAACAAAAGCTTCTCTCTTGGAGACCTTATGCAGCAACAACCAGTCCATCAATCGACTGCGACCGACCGGTGTATAATGTTTTGAAGTAATGGATATTAGCAAGTCCTGCTGCATAAGCAGCGACTTGCTCGTTCCAACAAACATCAATAAACAATTGCATTAGTTCTTGGTATTGCCAAGTAGTTGAAGTTATTGCCCACCACATAACTGAGCGTTTAGATAACATCTGATACGGCGAGTCGAAAACCTTAGATTTTCCTTTGTGAGTTTTTCGTGATTTAAGTGTACCTTCCTATGCTTTATGGTGCTATTTGCAATGGCCGTCAAGTCATGTAATATTAAATAAATCAATAAGTTAATTTATAACCAAACAACTCTTAATCAGCGGGTCCACAGTTCGATCCTGTGGCGGCCCATTAAAAATCAACAAGTTACAAGCCTCTTTGAAAGTGACACAATATTGTTCGTGACTTTTTCGTGAATTAGCGTTTCCACTTTACATAACCGCAATATTTTGTTTGAATCCTTGATTCTAATTTTTTAACAAGCTAACAGAGTAAAAAATATGATTCGCAATCAATCAGACGTGGCGTGGAAAGAAATTTTAGGCGAGTATTTTAAAGACTTTGTCGAATATTGCTTGCCACAATTGTATGAATTAATTAATTGGAAAAAGCGCTGGAGTTCACTTGATAAGGAGTTGAATGCCATTACAAAGGGCGCAGATGCGGGAAATCGTTTAGTAGATAAATTATTTAAAGTTTATTTGAAAGATGGTCAAGAACAATGGGTTCTTTGCCATGTCGAAGTACAAGGAAAGCAAGATGATGATTTTCCTAAGCGTATGTTTACTTATGGGTATCGTATTTATGATAAATACCAAAAACCAGTCGTAAGCTGCGCTATACTGACAGATGAGGCAAAGAATTGGCGACCCTCATCGTTTCGTTTAGGATTGGCGGGGTCATATTTGAGTATTGAATACTTAGTTGTAAAATTGATTGATTATCGAGACAGAATAAAAGAACTAGAAGCATCTACCAATCCGTTCGGAAGTGTTGTTTTAACGCAATTAGCGGCATTAGAGGTTAAGCGTAAACCAGATGAAGAACGAAAACGGGTAAAATTTGCTCTCACTAGACGGTTGTATGATAAAGGATTTAAGAGGGCAGAAGTAGTAAATTTGTATAAATTTATAGACTGGCTTATTGGCTTATCTAAGCCGCATGAATTAGAATATATCCATGAAATTTATGAATTAGAGGAGGCAAAGCAAATGCCTTATATCAGTAATGCGGAAAAATTTGGGATGGAGAAGGGTATTGTACAAGGTAAGTTAGAAGTTGCTCGTCATATGCTGGAAGAGGGTATCAGGCCAGCTATAGTTGTTAAGACGACTGGGTTTTCTTCAGCAAAAATTAAAAAGTTACAAGCGGAAATAAAGAGAGCTGCGAATGATCATTAGATTTGAATTTTAGTATGACAAGATAAAAACTGGGCTTCATTATTTATAATATTGGTTTTGCATGCAAGATTTAGAAAATAAAACAATTACAGTTGAAATTAATAAAATGAAGGAAGCGGGCTTCGATCCTTGTAATTTTGAATCAAATGTTAAATTAATAAAACCATGGGTTTTAAAATTTCTGATTTGTAACTAATCTAATATCACATAGTCGTCACAATCACCGACCTTCCACTCGTAATCATTTTTGAAATATGACCTTCACCAATCAAATCAGTTGCAAATAATACATCACCAGGCTTGAATCGACGTGTTTCGCCACCACTTGCAGTGACTTCAACTTCGCCTTCTAAATAAATAATATATTGTGGTTGAGGTGCATTATGCATTTTATACAATAAACCTGCTTCAAAATCGCGAAACATAATTCCTGATGTTGGAAATTTTTTTGAATACCAACCTAATGGCTGAAATGTTTCATGTCCACAATCTTCATCAATGAAATAGGATTTATTATCCTCGCCAGTAAATAATTTTGTAATAATCATTATGTCGCCTCATTTTTTATCATAAACGTAATCATTGGAAGTTTTTGAAAATTTAATTTTTAATGGATTGTAATCGACGTTATAATCATACACATTCGTTCCCTTATTAATATATTAGGTAATCTTATTGCCTCAATGTAAAAATACTGGGAATACGTTGTCAAGTCTCGATAAAGGATATTAATATCTTTTGTCGAGGTTTGATCTTCTTGGTTTTTTATTACGTATTTATTACGTATTGACGCTTGATTATAAAAATAGTACTTTTTTTCATGTGAAAAACCATTGGTAGAATATTATATTTTATACATGACTATTTAACTTATGATTCATTAATATGCCAGCGAGTAATAGCATTAAACTAATTTATAAAAAAACGAGGTTCTTATGTTAAGAGCTAATGCGAACGAAGTGACACCTTTAGTAAAAGAAGAAAGTAATGGTGATGTTGCGATCAATTTTATTAATATAACGTATCTACCTGATGATGTATTTGGAAAAATTGCATCTTATCTTCTGTATGATCCTGATCTTGAAAATTTATCGCTCGTATCAGAAGCGATGCATCGAAAAGTTTTTAACACAGATAGTGGTAGGTTGTTTGGTGATGGTGGAATTTTTGGGGGTTATGGTGGCGTAATAGCCGCCGGTGTTGCGGGTGCGTTTACAGCTAGTGAGGGATATCATCGTTTCAGCATGTTTCATAAAGAACAGCTACAGAAAAGACAAATTGAAATTCGTGAACAATTAAACCATCCTTTCTCAAAAAACAGATATTAGCCATAAGCTTTAGTGTTTAATTAAAGGCTTTGGAGTTTCTTGATCTACCCCCGCTTCAATAGACACGTAAGTTTGATAAACTACGAGTCAACATATTAATAGGGGTAATTGAAAATGAGCTCTAAAAATTATAAAGACAGTGAAAATTATAAAAAAGGCCTTGAAGTTTATGCTAGCAAATACGAGCCGCAAAGATTAAAGCGATTAGATGCATTATATGAATTCTCTCCAGATCTTGCAGATGTTGTAATATCTCATGGACTTTGCGACATTTGGGTCAATAAGACCCCAAATTTGTCTACACAAGAAAAAGAAATTGCTGTTTTAGCATCATTAATCACCTCATGCACTGTTCATTCAGAAATTAAAGCTCATGCACAATGTTTACTAAATGTAGGTGTGACAAAAGATAAAATTAAGGATTTACTCATATTATTGACTTTATACATTGGCGTACCAAAGATCGTTGTTGCAAGACAATTGATTGAAGAAGCATTTAATGAATATGATTTAGCTCGTACTCCCGTAGTCGGTTCTAATAATTTATGAATATTAAAGATCTCGCATTATTTATACCTGAACGCCATGCCACAATAACAGAAGTAAAATGGTCAAAGGAAATTGTTAAAGATTATATTATTAATCTTATTTGTAAAACTGAAAATTTGTTTCGGTCAGAACAATTATGGCCTGTTCATCCTGATCTGCAAAAAAGTAACGGCATAAGCCAACCAATTACTGGTTTATGGTTTGGTGCGGCAGGAACATTATGGGCACTTAATCAATTAAAAAAATTTTATCCTGTCAATCTTCAACGTTACACGCCATATTTAGAACAATTAACTTTGTTACAACCCGCGTGGATTAAAGAAATGGCATCCGAATTTATACCCACAAATACCACCAGCTATTTATTGGGTTCTTTGGGTTGTAATTTAGTTAAATGGATTTATACAGGTGAACACTTAAAACAATTGCAACAAGATGCGATTGCTAATTTTAATCATCCCGCTAATGAATTGATGTGGGCGGCACCTGGTTCAATGATAGTGGCATTAGAAATGTTTAAACAAAACCATCAGCAAGAATGGCTGGATATTTATCAAATGGGCGCAGCGAATTTACTCTCGAATTATTATCAAGAGAGTACTAAGCAGTGTTATGTTTGGCAGCAAAATTTATATGGATCAAAAGCTATTTATCTTGGATTAATACATGGATTTGCAGGAAATGCTTATGCTTTACTCAAAGGACATCAATACTTTCCTTTAGACAAATCTGTCATTGAACATTTGAATACAGCGTTTATTAAAACTGCTATACAAACAACACACCATGCTAATTGGAATCCTTATTTGGAAAAACCCGCGACTGTCACTCTTGCAAGTTCGTTGTTGCATGTTTGCCATGGAGCGCCGGCTATGATTCTCGGGTTGACTGAATTATGGTATTTAGGCACAGATGAAACTCGAGATTTATTTATAAAAGCAGGCCAACTTATATGGGACGCTGGTCCATTGAAAAAACCATGGGGTCTTTGTCATGGTACCGCTGGAAATGGTTATGCGCTGCTTAAATTATTTTCGCTCACTCAAGATGAATTGTGGCTTGATAGAGCAAAAAAATTTGCGATGCATGCTATTATCCAATCGCAACAAGCAGAAGCAGAGTATAAACAAATTCGAACAGATGCTTGGTGTGGTGATATGGGGTTAGCGTTATTTTTAAATAGTTGCTTGCAGCTTGATGTTAATTTTCCAATGCTAGATTATTTATGAGCTTAAGAAACCAAAAATTCCTATTTCGGTCACCAATATAATTAGCATCCAATAAATTTAACTTTTGCATATTTATGCAACCTCATTATCATTTTCATATTCATTTTCTAGCAATTCTCGCTTTATTTCCTGTTCCAGTTTTTTCGGATCAGGCAGTTTATCAAACAATTCCTTAGGCAATGATTTCGATAAACGAAACTCTGCAACACCAACCGGATTGCGAGTCCCGCGTAATGCATATTCAACTTCAAAATGATCACGCTCGGAACAAAGTATAATTCCTATTGACGGATTTTCATGTGCTTCACGTACAAAATCATCCAGTAAATTTAGATAAAAATTCATTTTGCCAGCATATTCTGGTTCAAATCTTCCTTTTTTAATTTCAAACGCGACGAGATTTTGTAAACGACGGTTATAAAAGAGCAAATCAATAAAATATTCGCGACCGTTTGCGACGATTCGGTATTGATTGCCGATAAAAGAAAAGCCGTATCCTAATTCAAGCATGACAGTTTTAATTTTAGCGACCATGCGATTTTCGATTTCTGCTTCTTGCAGCGGTGGTGTTAATCCAAGTGTGTCTAGCATATAAATATCTTTCATTGAATTATTGGCTTGCAATGCTAGATGCTCAGGCATCGTTTCAGAAAAATTATTTTGTTTGCTTGATAAACAGTGTCTTTCATAGGCTTGAGAATTTATTTGCATTAAGAGAGTGCTACGGGTCCAACCTTGTTGTTTGGTCATTTCAATATAATATTGCTTAGACGCAATATCTTTGACTTTGTCTAGGATGACTACGTTTTGCCCCCAAGGAATTTCTGCAACAACCTGTTGCAGAATTGGTAACTCTTTGTATTCAATATACATATTTCTCATATACCAAAGATTTCGGGAGGAGAAGCCTTGTGTTGTTTCTGGAAAGGCTCTTCGTAAATCACCAGCTAATTGTTCAACAATAGACTTGCCCCAGCCATATTTAGTTTGTGCTGCTACAATTTGCTCGCCCAACCACCAATAAAGCTCAAATTGACTTCTGGTGGCAGCCTTAGCAATCCGAATTCTGGTAGAGTTTATTTTTTGCTTAGCATCATTTAATAGCTGTATATAGCGTGCATCTGTTGTACTGATTAGATTTTCCTTATGTGTTTTTATCATGAATATTTCCTTCATTTTGCTAACAAAATCATTATGAATATAATACAATAAAAAGGCAAAAAACAAATCAACAATAAGTCATTAAGTAAAAACTCAAGGAGACAAGAAAGTGTTAAAAAAAATTATTATGTCATTTGTAATGATATCTTCAATTTATTTAGTTACTGCTCAAGCAAAAGTAGTCGAATTAAATAATTTTAACGCCGATATCTGTAGACAAACAATTTTAAAAGCTGGCGATACACGGCCTATTGTTTTTATGTATATGCATGATTGTCCGTGGGCAAAAAAATTAAGACCTATCTATGAACAAGTTTCAAATGACTTTCCTAACAGAGCTTTTTTTGCATTTGAATTTACTGATGGTTCAGATGGAAATGATTATGAGCGAGCTAAGACAGCTCAAGAATGCTTTGCTAGCATACCAAGTCGTTCTCCATCGATATACGTTTATAATGTAATAACTTCTCTTTCTGATAAGTTTCCTGGCTACTTTATAGGAGAAGATAGAATGGGTTTAGATGGTGGCTCTACAAGAGAAGATTTGATTAAATTTCTTGATTTGCAAAATCCTAATCAAACATATAGCTACACACTTGCGCACATTAATGGAAGGTAATAATACATGATTGAAGATGAAATTATTGCACAAGTCACTACGAGGTTGAAGAATTTATTATTTGATCAATCTATTTCTAGTTATCGAAATCATGAATTTTTTTATTCAGAGGCTGATCGCGGTTATCAATTTCTTATTTGGAAATTACAACCGGTAAATTTGGAAAATTTTAGCAAGGAAATAGAGCAATTAGTAAATAAAAATGGGTATGAATTGATACCAGGTGCATGTGATGTTTCAACCTATAATCCAGATAATGGCACTGGTTATAAAGTTGTAGCTCTTTATAAACCTTAAGATAGCATGCAATTTTAATGACTAAATCTGTGACATAATATTGTTCGTGACTTTTTCTAAACTAGCGTTTTGGATCGACGTAATTCGGTCTTTTTAACTTGTTGAAAAACTTTTATTTCTAATAATCCAGCGTCCATTAATTTTTAAAAGAATAATATAATCTATAAAAATGTATGGACCAACTACAACGCGTGCTTTTACTAAGGCAGCATTTTTTGTTTTATCGATAAAAATGATTTCTTTATCATATTTTTCAGCTTGCATGTTTGGCGCAGGTATTATTGTCACTCTTGTTATAAAATCTGAAAGTGTCCAATCAAAATATTCTCCATTTAAAATACCAGTGATATGTGCATCAGCATGGAAGGCGCGCTTTAATTGTTCCGCATCGCCTTGATAAGTGCCATTAAAATATAGTTTAACTATTTCAGTTATAACATTTGTGTCGTTATCATTGTTGGAGTTCATTTTTATTTTTCCTGTTGTAGTTTTTGGAACAAATACCTCGTCTGTTAATTAATTAAAAATATTTTGTGTTTTATTTATGCTAATCTACCCTTAAAAATTAAAAAACCGTAAAAAATACGGGTATTTTTGAAGAGTAATCGGGTACTGAAAAGGGAGGGCACTTGTAATATAGTCTTTGAAATCAATTAGTTAGTATATGAAAAATAAAATAGTATACATATTAGATCATATATTGTACAATTAGTAATTCTATGAATAATATATGGCATATTCTTTAATAATTGAGAAATAAATCCATGCGCTTAAATCAATTTTTAGATACGAGTAATGAATTACTTATTTTTAAAAACCGACATGGTTTTAAATTAGTAAATTCAGAAAAAAAACATTTAAAACTCGATTCTTTTTATGATACCGGGTTTACCGTCGCTGATATTCTGCAACTTCCTTTTAACGCATCATTCTCTACGCCTGAAGTTGTTATCCAACGTATCAATATGCAGGCTGCTGCCACGCTTGATTTCATTTCAACTGAAGATGCCATTGGTAGAAATATTTCTCATGTTGTACAACCTAAAAGTGCTGAATTAATTATTCAGCATAACCAATCAGCTTTAGAAAGAAATCAAATTCAAATGTTTGAGGAAGATATTTTTCGCAAAGATAATTTATCTTTGCATCGTCTTTCATTTTATTCGCCCTTATATGGAAATGATGAAAAAATAATTGGGTTATTTGGATGCACTATCGTTATAGGACATCAACCTATAGATATTTCATTAGCCAAACTTGCTAGTTTAGGGTTTTCAGATTCTTTTAAAAGATTAAATAATCATTTATTACCAGGCTCTTATCTTTGCGGCGTTTATTTTACAAAACGTGAAAAACAAATACTTCATTATCTTGTCAGAGGTTTTACGGCAAAAAATATTGCTCGAACAATTAATTTGTCAGTCAGAACAATAGAAGATTACTTGGGTAATATGAAAAATAAGTTAAACGTTTCTACTAAGGGAGAATTAATCTCTAAAGTAATGGATACTTTGTTACCTAATAATTTAAATAATTAGGACTAAGATTTACTCACTTATTCTTTATTGAAGCAAACATATTTATTCCTTGTAGTTATATCAGTATAATAATTCAATTTAAAAAAATGGTGCATGATTAGAATAACTGGGTAAAGTTCGAGTTTGCTTAATTATTATCAATGCCGCAAACATTAAATATAATAGGATAGAGTGGTATGTTCGACCATCGTAATGAATCTTTATTCCGCACTGTTCATCAATTGAAACCTGACGATCCAAATGCTGTTGTATTCAGCCATGCAGCGCGTGGAGAAATAAATCAAGTAAATAAATTGTTAGCAGAAAGCGAAACGACATCGATAAGTCTTTATTGGGCTATACAAGGTTATGCACTTGGCGGACACGTGGATGAAGTGGATAAGCTGCTTGAGCAAGAAAAAAATCAATATTGGCGTTACTGGAATGCAGCGCTCTGGGGTTACGCGTGTGGCGGCCATGAAACGGAAGTGAATAAGCTGATTGCGAAAGATGCAAGTCATAATCTAGCTGTACGGGGATACCTGCTTGGTGGACATCTGACACAAGAAAATATTTTGCGATTAATGTCATTCACTGATGATAAAGAATTAAGACGATTACTAGCAGAGGAATTACGTAAAACAAATCGTTCACTAGATATTAATGAGCTGATGAAAAAATCAAAAAAAATAAATATTCTCATGCGTCAATATCATCTTGATTATGATAAAGCAAGTCGCGAAACGCGTAAAACAGTTGATAAATTCTTAAAAATTTATCAGTTGGTAAAAGAAAAAAATGAACCAAAATTAAATGAGATGGTGAAGCAAGGTATTTGTATTGGACGTTACTACAATGAACATAACGTCATTAGTTTGTTAGCTAAAGAAGGTGATATCGATTCCGTTAATTTTTTACTTAATAAATTTAAAGCTAATCTTAATGACGCTGTTTTTGGTTATGCTTGCGGCGGACACGTCGATGCAGTGAATAAATTGCTTGCAGAAGGTGCAAGTATTGATTATGCCATACGGGGTTATGCTTATGCTGGGCAAGTAGATATGGTGAATAAATTGCTTGCACAGGGAACGCGCGTTTGCGTTGCTATTGCTATACAAGGTTATGCACTTGGTGGACACGTGGATGAGATAAATAAATTAATCGAAGTACCGTGCCCGGATTTTTATCGTGAAGAAGCGATTTGCAGTTATGCTTTTCGTGGACAAGTAGATGAGGTAAATAAGTTATTACTTAAACAAGGAGGGAGTTATGACTATTGTATGGCTATAGAAGGTTATGCTTATGGTGGTCATATTGATGAAGTAAACAAGCTGATTAATGATCCAAGCTTATCGAAACTGGAGAAGAAAACTTACCGCCTTTCCGCTATTCGGGGTTATGCATTGGGTGGATATGTGGATGAAGTAAATACCTTGATTTTGCAACATGAATTTCATAAGGAAGCTCTAGATGCGGCAGTGTATGCATATGCGCGTGGCGGACATTTGGATCTGACGGATAATCCAACTGATCAAAATGCAGATCCGAAAATACTCATGGGAGGTTTTGCACGCAGTTGGCATATAGCTGAGGTGAATGGGTTGATTGCAATGGGGATAAGTTATTCTTCTGCCGTGAGTGGTTACTTGCTTGATAGACAACCGGGAAAAGAAAACTTATTGCGATTAATGTCATTCACAGATGATAAAAAATTAAGGCAATTATTAGCAGAAGAAGCACACAAAAAAAATAATTTGCTGGATATTAATGACTTGATAAGCAAATCAGAAATGATTAGGGAAATGTCGCTTTATTACGGGCTAGATTATAACGAAGCAATTCATATTATACGCCAATACAAAGAAACAGCTTATGATGAAGCGATCAAAAAAACGAGATGTCAGAAAATTTATCGATTGGCAAAAGAAAAAAATCGAAAAGCATTAGTTGAAATCGTGGGGCACGGTAAAGCTTGGACTCTCGATTTTGCGCCAACAGATCATCGTCATTGTCCTGTTCGATTACTGGCGATGGAAGGAGATACCGATTCAGTTGAGCTTCTTAATTATATTAGCTTTTGTCGTAGTGATGCCATATTTGGTTTTGCTTGTGGTGGTCATGTTGATGAGGTGAATAAGTTACTTGCACAAGATGAGAGTCTTTATGATAACGCGATAATAGGTTATGCCTATGGTGGTCATGTTGATGAAGTAAATAAGATACTGGCAAAGTGGGAAATTGCAGCGCCGTATAAGGCAAGGACTTTTCGTAGTGCGGCTATTTCTGGCTATGCGCTTGCCGGTCATGAAGAAGAAGTGAATAAACTTTTTGTCTACGAAGAAAATCGTGTGCATGCTTTAATGGGCTATGATTTTGGTGGGCATATAACACAAGAAAATATTTTGCGATTAATGTCGCTGACCGATGATAGTCGATTAAGACAAGATTTGGCTACGGCAGCAAAAGGAAAAAATCTTAAAATAAACATTCAAGACTTGATGGAAAAATCAGGAGAAATAAATAGAATAATGCGAGAACATCATTTGTATTATGATCACGCGCGATCATTTTGTATGCGAAAAGGTTTTGGATCCTCTCATTGCGGTTTCATGACTCCGCAGGTTTTAATAATAGGTGGGCAGACAGTAAATACTGTTAGTAGAGCGGAGAGTTGTGCTGACACGCCGCGAATACCAAATTTATCCTCCGTGACTTTTTAGTAGTTATTTCTGCAGCATTTCAACTGTCAATGTTCCATGACGCAAACATAGTCATTGCTTTTTTATAATCAAGATCATAATCATTGACTGGTGCACGATAAGCAAACGCCTGAAATAAACGACCATCCTGATTAATCAACATAACTTGCCATTGCTTGAATGACACATCATTCTCGAAAAAAGTGAGTATGATGGATTCACCAATTAGTTTTGTTCCATTGGATAAAGTCAAGACGATTGGTTTGCGATCAGTAAATTTAGCATGTTGAGTATGCTTGGGAACTTGCGATACAAAATCATCCATTAAGGCCTTAACATTTTCATAATGACCTTTTGCTTTTTTAGTAAAAATAGTTTGTATATTGACGGTGGTTTGTGCGTGCGGGCTATTAAATACCACTACACCGTCACCATGATCATGTGCCTGCCATTTATCAGGCACTTGAATTGAATACTTGTAGTTTTGATTTTCATAGAGATAAGTCGATGGATGTTGCATGGCGTGCGCCATGGAGATCGTTATTAACGACAAATAAACCACATATTTGATTAATTTCATTAACTCTCCTTTCTTTCATAAGACATAAATTTTTTGCCAGTTTTTTGAAACTAAATTTATCAATTTCATTAATAAGTCCATGCAGGAATATTCATTTTAAAATTATGTAATTCACGTTTATTTGTTTTCCAAGTAGAATCAAAAGAAGCTAATAATTTCCAAAATTCATTTGAATGATTAAAGTGCACGGTATGACATAATTCATGCAGTAATACATGCGTGACTAAATGCGGCGGCAGGAATAATAATCTATCATTGAGATGAATTACTTTATTACTTGAACAACTTCCCCAACGACTGCGCTGGCTGCGAATATTGACTTCTTGATAGGTTAATTGTGTTTGCTCACTTAATTGCTGCAACCATGGAATTAAATATTGCTTTGCTTGTATTCTAATCCATTGTAACAATAATTTTTTACATAATATTTTATTATTCATTTGACCAAATAAAACGATTTCATTTTGCGGACGCTTGATGATTTTTATTCGTTCATTTTGTATTTGCCTATAATGAATTGTGTATTGCTGTGAAATGGCAGGTAAAAATATTTCTGTGGGCAGCATAGCAGCTTGCGTTATCATGTGTTGATAATTTAGCAGCTTTTTTTCAATCCATGTTTTATGCGTTTCTAATAAAGCAGATAGTTGCTTTAAACTAAATCGCACAGGAACAATGACTTCTAATCCTTTGTGCGGTGAAACTCTTAATTTTGGATGGCGCACGCGTGTATGTTTTTTGATTGTGTATGTTGGCGGCCATGGTGCAGACTGTTCTATATTTTTATCTTCACTCATTCTTGCTTCCTGTTTTTTCTTGTTAATTCAAATTTAGTAGTGGTCCTTTGCAGAAAAAACAGGAATTTCACGCATAAGAAATTCTTCAAATAGTGGTACTGTAAATGCAATATCTCCATGCGCAGGACTGTAAATCATTCCTTTACTGATTAATTGAGCGCGTAATGGAGCCACTTGTTCTACTGCTTTGCCGAGTTTGTTAGCGATATCACCAGATCGTTGTGGTTTTCTGCCTAACTCTGCTAATGCACGCACATATTTTTTTTCACTCGGGGTAAGACGATCAAAACGAACTCTAAAAAAATTCTTATCAAGATTGGCAATAGAAAGGTTGCTTGCATTTTTTGCGTCATCAACAGTGATAATATTGGAATTATTTGTTGCTATATTCCATGCATGGTATCCCCACTCCTGTAAAAAATAGGGATAGCCTTTGGTAATTTTATAAATTTCATCTAATGCTTCGGAAGAAAAACTAGCGCCAAGTTCTTTAACAGGCGCTTGAAGTGCGATCTTGGCGTCTTCTTTTGTAAGAGCATCAACTTCAGGGTAAGAAAACAATCGTTCTGCATAAGATTTAGAATTTCCGGCTTTTCCTACCAATTGTGGCAAACCTGCGCCAATTAATATTAATGGCAGCGATTTTTGGGATACTCGGTGTATTGCCATAATCATGGCGCTTAATTCTTTTTCATCTACATATTGAAGCTCATCGATAATAATAGCAACGGCGGTTTTTCTATCTTTTGCAGCCTCTCCGATTGCGACAAATAAAGCTGCAAGATCCACTTCCAGATCACCGCTATCAGCTTCTCCAGTTTCTGCATCCATATCAATAGAAAATTCTAAGTCACTTGTTTTTATTTTTAAGGCGCTGATGAAGCTTTTGAATATACGTAGGGCTTTCCTGGCTTTTTCGCTTACCATTTCGCCACGATTGAGATCGAAAAGAATTCGTCGTAAATGCGGGATTAACAATGCAGGTAATGATTTTTTCTGTCTACTTTCATGTGCCTCAATAAACGTTACCTTGTATTGCCGTGCTTCTGCTAATGTCTGAATTTCCCCAAGCAATACGGTTTTTCCAACTCCTCTTAAGCCCACTAATATCATGCTTTTTTCTGCGCGGCCATTTTTGACACGCTCTAATGCAACCATTGCATTTTCTAAGATAGCTGATCTACCAGCAAGTTCGGGTGGCGGGCTGCCAGCGCCGGGCGAGAAGGGATTTTTAGCTCTGTCCATTTATATAAACCTTATTATAACTTAGTGTATTTTTGCATAAGTTTAGATAAGATTATTATACTTTTCAAGTTTATTTTTGGCAAGATCAAATAGCCATGGATTTGAGTTGTATGCTAATTTAAAAACTCAAGACTTCAGGCTTAATGCCTGTTTTTCTCTTAAGGAGAGTTTTATGAAAGAGGTTACACCGAAGGACAAGCTAATAATGGCCGAGTGGAAAAAACGTCAGAGACAGTATGAGCAAGCGCAACAAGTATTGAAGGATGTGTTAGGTAAATATGGAATGGCTTCACGTGAATTTAATGCTGCTAGAGTGGAATTTGAGATGCTTAAAGAAGAATTTGATAATTTTGAGAAAGAAAATCATGTTAGCAATCTATCAAACAATTAGCGCTTTATTTATCCTTCTTATTTTAGCCAGTTGTGCTGCTTATTTCCTTGGCTCTAAAGAAACACTCCGAGATCTCAAGTCACGCATTTTATCCTGGTGGATTATTTTACCTGTGTTTTCATTATCACTCATCATCAATGGCGCTTTATTTTTTATTCTGCTTTGCTTCATTAGTTTTATGGGCTTTAAAGAATTTATTTCAGCTATTCCCACACGACAAGGTGATCGGACACTTATTTTTATTTTATATCTTATGATCCCTGTTCAATTTTATTTTGCTTGGCGTCATCAAGCTGAATTTGCCCATTTTATTTTTCTTTTTTTGTTTTTATTTATTGCTCTTACGGTCATTCTTTTTGGCGAAACAAAAGGAATGCTTGTCTCCGTTGCTGTTTTATTTTGGGGCTTTGTTTTGACCATTTATTGCTTTAGTTTTATTGCTTATTTGAATACCGTTTCGCCATCAAGCTTGTCTCCGATCGGCGGCGCAGCGTTGGTGCTTTATTTAGTCGTATTAACTGAGCTTAATGATGTTTCTCAATATTGTTGGGGAAAATTATTGAGAGGTAAAAAAATTATTCCGCACGTTAGTCCAAGTAAAACGATTTCTGGATTTTTGGGCGGCGTCGTTACAACCATGTTGCTCTCATTTTTATTAGGAAATTTTTTGGTATCACTCACATTGATACAAGCTTTGATGGCCGGGATTTTAATTGCAGTTGGCGGCTTTTTGGGTGATATTTTAGTATCTGGTGTGAAACGAGATTTAGGCATAAAAGATTTTAGCGGACTAATTCCAGCACACGGTGGTATGTTAGATCGCATTGATAGTTTGATTTTATCTGCGCCTTTATTTTTTTATTTTCTTAAGGTGTATCATCTTGGCGGACAGTAATGAGAAATATTTTACGCAATTTAATTTTCATTTTGTTCTTTCGTCCTTTGATATGGATTTTGGGTTTAGATGTAAAATATCGTGATCGACTTCCTTTAAAAGGGCCGGCTATTTTGGTGGCTAATCACAATAGCCATATGGATACGATTGTATTAATGAGCTTTTATCCGTTGCGCTATCTTCATCAAGTTCGTCCGGTTGCTTCAGCAGAATATTTTTTGAGTAATCGTTATTTTGAGTGGTTTTGTAGGCACATTTTACAAATTATTCCCATTCAGCATATCAGCCTAAAAATAAAATATAAAAATCCTTTAGAGAAGGTTGAAGAAGCACTGAATGAAGGATCAATACTGGTTTATTACCCAGAAGGAACGCGCGGTGAACCCGAACAAATGGGAAAATTTAAAAAAGGAATTGCTCGCTTAGCAGAACAATATCCCGACGTACCTATTATTCCGATTTATCTTCAGGGTTTAGGAAAGGTTTTACCAAAAGGCCGAAGGCTTTTGGTACCTTTTAATATGAAAGTTGTTATTGGAGAAGCGATTTCAAGAGAAGCAGATAAACGAGATTTTATTGTTTATTTGCGTGATAAAATTGTGTCTTTAGCAAAGGAACTTTAATGTGTCTAAAATGTTAATGTCTAATCAAATGGTCCCTATTATTCTTTATTTATTTGCCGCTGTTGCTGGCGCTTTCGGGCAGTATTTTTATAAGCTGGGCGGCATTCAAATGGATGTGGTTCCTCTATATCGAAATTTTTATTTATTTTTAGGCATTATTCTTTTTTGTTTAGTGATGGTGCTTTTTGTCGCGGCTTTTAGATTGGGTGGACGAATGTCAGTTGTTTATCCTGTTTATGCGACTACGTTTATTTGGGGAATGTTAATTGCTGTTATGATTGGAAAAGAGCCTTGGTCTCTGTTGCAGCTTTGTGGTGTTGGAACGATTGTTGCTGGCGTCATTCTCATTGCAATAGGAGCGGCAGAGTGAAAAAACAATTTCAAGGAGAGCGTCGCCCCATTCATTCTCGCAATACAGATTTTGCGATGCGAATTTCAAAGTGGTTAACTGCCAAAGGTGTTAGGCCGAATCAAGTTTCATTATTGAGTATGGTGTTTTCCTTATTGGCGGCGCTGTGCATGGTATATAGCTCTTATGTTGAAGGGTTATCGCATTTCGTTTTATTAATGGTTGCGGCAATTTTCATTTTACTGCGATTATTATGCAATCTTTTTGATGGGATGATAGCCATTGAGGGAGGACAAGCGGGAAAGTCAGGTGAAATTTACAATGATCTTCCTGATCGTCCGTCTGATGTCATGATTTTACTTGGTGCGGGATATGCAGCTTCTGTTATTTCCTGCGCTATTACTTTGGGATGGTTAGCTGCAATACTCGCTGTGATGACGGCTTATGTTCGTTTGCTGGGAAGTGTAGCAGGAACCAAACAATATTATACTGGCCCTATGGCTAAGCAGCACAGAATGACCGTCATGATCGTAGCTTGTCTTCTTAGCGCGATATTAGGTCGTCCTTATTATACGGCTTGGATTTTTGTTGTTGCCCTTGGTCTTATTACTTTAGGTTCATTGGTAACTATTTTTTTGCGATTAAAATATATTTTAACTGATTTAGTTGGAATTGATTGATGGGATGAATCGATGAATTTGTCCCAATAAATAAAATGGCAAAGAAAGTAATTGGTATTTTACTGCTAAACCAAGCGTATTTTTGAGATCGACATTGATACTGCTGGGATAGTCTGAATTGATGCGGACAGCAAAATGGAATTTTTTCTGTCCCATAAAATAATGTAGAGATTTGAGAGAACCTGTTGTACCTGATTTGATTTCAACTGGTATGACTATATTCTGATGCTGTAATACATAATCTATTTCTGCTGAACTACCTGGTATTGTACGCATCCAGCAAAATAATGAAGGATCGATATAATATGGAAAGACAGTTCTTAGTATTTGTCCTGCTGATTGCTCAGCAATGCCGCCTTTGTTAATCATGTTAATTTCACTGATTGATTGAACTTCATTTAATGTTATCCCTAATTGCGCGCAACATAACCCTACATCAATAAATATTTCTTTAAAATACTTGTCATTTGTTTCAGCTGCTAGTGGAACACCATTTGCATGGCTGCTAATAACCGGATGACAAATACGTGCTTTATTTAGCAAATTCAATGCATGTTTAAGCTGTGTAGAATGAACATTTGCATTTGCTTGTTGATAAGTGAATTTCTGGGCCAACTGTTTTGGAATGGATATCATTATTTCTTCTAATCTTTCTATCGCCAGACGTCCACGATATTTTCCAAAATCATCGCGATAATTCGTAATAAGATCATGATGGATTTTACTAACGTCAGATAGTGATTGTGTCTTAATCCAGCTTGCTACTGCAGCAGGTAATCCGCCAATAATTAAATATTCCTTGAATAAGGTCATCAATTGTTTATGAATTGTTTCAGGCACCGTTTCAGAGGTGATTTGATATTTTTGAATATATTCAAGCAATCCATGGTTCTTTTTTGCGAGTAGAAATTCTTCAAAGGAGAGCGGTTCTAGATAGAGATAACTAATGCGTCCTACGGGCATACTGAATGAATGTGTATCTAATGAAAAATCCAGTAATGAACCTGTTGCAATGACGGCTAATTCTGGCATCTTTTCTGCAAACCATCGCAGCTTTTCCAAAAGTTCAGGTGCGGATTGGATTTCGTCCAAAAATAATAAGCTGTTTGCTGGATAAATGGTGATGTTGCGCGATGCGCCAATTTCTTGCAAAGTAACCTGAGGATCATTCGTTCTAAATAAGCTGGCGTCTTGCTTTTTATCTTCAAAATTGAATTCTATTAATTCAAGCTCTGCCCAATGTGCTAATTGACGTACTAACCATGTTTTGCCAACCTGGCGTGCTCCTCTAATTACCAAAGGCTTGCGGTCGGGCGACTTTAACCAGTTTTTTAAATCTTGAAGTCGGGCTCGTTCCATTGATTTGCACCTTGTATTAAACCAATGATATCAACAAAACAACCCCTTGAAAAGGAATATGTCATACAAAACAACCCCTTGATAATGTAAATTTTATTTAAAACAAACACTTAGGGTAAAAAAAATTGATTTTTTTATTTATCTTTCAGCTATTCGAGATCAATATATTTTAAACACTGACGTAATATTTAAAAAAATAAAATCATGATGTTTTATTTTTTTGAAAAATATTGATTTAAACCGTAGACTAAACTAGCAAATGGCATATCAAGACCACCATAAACTTCCATAGCAAGCGGGCTCGCATTATCTCTTAACATTTCAACAATGACATTAGAATAACCAACCGTTTTGACACCTGCTTGTATCATCCGTGCTGTGCCGAGTTCACCTTGTTTGGTGGTGAATGCACCGGATGCATCAATCACATTATGTTTTAATTCATCAATAGGAATATCTCTCACACCTGTATATAAACCTATTTGATGATCAACTAATACAAGCGCTGCGTTTTCTGGAGTAATTGTTTCGTAGTATTCCTTTTTGGTCATGATGATTTTCCTTTTTCACGGTTTTACATTCCATTGGAGACAATCCCATTCTTCTGATGAAGTATTTTTTTCAAATATACATAATGCGCCCGTCGAAATTTTAATACCATGTTGTTTGGTAAAAGACGCAAAATCACCGGTTAAATACGGTGAAAATCGAGCAATACCATTGCTTGTGACAACGAGAATGGTTTTTCCTGCGAAGTCTTGTATTAGACGCCCAGAAAAATCCTGCCAATTTTTGATAATCTCTGTTGGATCAACTTTCCAACCATTTGGTACTTTAGCGTTGGTTTCCCAGGCTTTTAATGCTTCTGCTCCCACACGAGCAATAACGTTTTCTTCAGGCTGGTTCTCATCTGGGCCATAATCAATCTCATTGAAAATAGACAGTGATTCAATGGGTAAATGCGTTTGCATCGCATTTTGTGCTTGTTCTGCTGTTTGTATTGCGCGTTTTAGCTTTGAGGTAAAGATAATATTGGGAATGAGATTATTTTGTTTAAGATAAGCGCCTAATCTATGTCCCTGCAGAAGGCCGCTATCAACCAATGATAAATCAGTGGTACCGACTCGTTTTACAACGTCGCCTGGTCCAAACGTATTGCCATGGCGAGCTATCAATAATCGGGTAGTCATATTCATTTAAGCACATCCTATTTAATTTGGTTCATAATAATTCGCCATGTTTGGCGATTAATTTTTCAGCACGGGCAATGTCTTCTGGACTATCTACGCCCGACATATTAGCACGATTTTTGAAATCAACAGGCACACAGCGAATAGTGTAACCGTTTTCTAATAAACGTAATGGTTCTAATCCTTCTAGTTTTTCGAATTTACTCTCGGGTAAATTAACATATTTTTCTAGCATATCGAGTGAATAACCATATAAACCAATATGTCTAAAAACCGGACTTATCTCACTTTTATTCCGTAAATCTTTTTCTTTACAGATAGCTGGGATGATATTTTTACTGAACCAAAAAGCATTACCCGTTTTTTCATCGAAAGTAACAGTTGTACCGCTGAAAGGCGTTGTTAATTTGTTTTGGCGGAGCTTATCTAGTTGCTCCCATGTTAATTGCGTAACAGCCGTAATCGCATCGCAAGGTGAGGCAGTAAAAGCTTCAATCATTGTTCGCAAAAAATCAGGCGGCGTTAATGGTGCATCTCCTTGCATATTTAGAATGAAATCTGGTTTATCTTTCATTTGACGCACTGCGCTAGCTACTCGATCCGTACCAGTAGGGCAGTCAAGTGGTGTCATCAATACAGCAACATCGATTTCTTTGCAATGCTGAGTGATTCGATCATCATCAGTCGCTACGACGACTGACACATTTTTTAACCCATTGGCAGCGGCCTGAGATAAGCGCACCACACGCTCTAACAAAGTTTGTCCACTGATCTTTGCTAATGGTTTTCCTGGTAACCTTGTAGAAGCATAACGAGCGGGAATAACAATAACAGTTTTCATAATAAAATTTTCCAATAGCAAGGAACATCAGTGTATAACATAAAATTGAATTAAATATTACCTTATTTATTTATCATTAAATAAATCATGTTTTATAAAATATGATGCGATAACTTCTGTTGCAGCTTCAAAATGCTTATGAAGTAATTTTGCTGCAAGTGGTGCATCTCGATTTAAAGCGGCATCCATGATTTTTTTTTGCTCTTTGGCATAAAGTAGTCCGCTGTTTTTTTTGATACCCGCAATTAACCATTGTCTTCTATAACGTTCAGTAAGATTATAAAGTCGATCTTGGATGTGTAATAAATGTGTTAAACCGCAAGCATTAATTAAGGCTAAGTTAAAAGCACGATGACGAATTTCCCACTCTTTGTAATCCTCTATTTTTTTAATCGTATGTTCGGACTCAAATTTGGCGAGACGGTGATAGGTAGCAACAATGTCTGCTTCCCATTGATCATTGCCTTGTTCAATTGAAAGACGCAGTGCTAATGCTTCGATATGTGCGCGCGTTTTATAAATATCATTTAGATCAGCAAGTGAGACCGTGGCAACGCGAAACCCTTTTTGGCTTATCGTTGTGACAAGCTCAGTAGCGAGTAATCTGGAAAGTGCTTCTCTTATGGGGCTTAATCCAACCTGATAGTGGGCGGCAAGTTGAGCAATATGTAATCTTTGCCCGGGACGAAGATTGCCAGCCACTATTTCTTCATAGATTTTTTCATAAATAGAATCAATTAAAGTTGTCATTATTGCACCACAAAATCAATAAATAGGATCTAACGCTACTAATAGTGTAACATAAAGAATTGATATAATACATAATAATAAATTTAAACTAATAAAATCGATTTTCTATTGACTAATCGATTATTTTGAGATATTCTCCTTCTATCATTATTAAACATACAAAACGAGGAGAATATTATGACTATGCAAAATCGACAATTAGGCAGCGGATTTGGCGTTGGAAATGAATTTTTACTTTTTAAAGATGAAAAATATCAAGGCTTGATTAATCATTTTCCTAAAGAAAAAATGCAGCTTGTGCATGAATGGATAAATAGCGAACAGGAAAATAAACAAGATATCACATCAATTCTTGATGAGCATACATTAGCGCTTATTATTCCAGACATTTTGGTTGATCTTAATATTACTCGTTTGATAAAAATTTTGCCAAACATCATTGCCAATTTGTCAGATGAAATAAAAGAATTATTTTCGAATGAAGCAATATTAAAAAAATTAAATAAACGATTTATTAATTCAATAAAGAAATCAATGCCAAATGATATGCCAAATTTATTGGATGAGAAATCGATGTCACTTTTTCTATCAAAAGAGAATCTTGCAAAGATTCATCCTGAAATTATGGCTTATTTAATTCCAGCTATTTTGGATTTAATGGATGATGAAGCATTAAAGAAAGCATCTTTTGCAATTGCAAAACAGCTTGCTCCAAAAAACTTTCGTGCTGTTGCTGATGAAGAATATTTTAAACTCAATATTAAAATGTTTGATGATCAGATTACATTAAAAAATAATCAAAGAACAATATCATTTTTTGCAAATAACTCAGAAAGTAATGCTGAATTTAGAAATAAGAAATGGCAGCTTGATCATACGCATATACACTTTGAAGGTAATGGCGAAGAGCGAGAATATAAAATTTATGATTCACGTAAACAATTAGAAAATGTCGAACAAGGACGAGAGAGAGATCCGAATCTTGATGTGGTAGGAGAAATTCATACTGTTTATAAACGCACTAGTAAACATGGCAATGTAAAATATATTGCAGTCGGATTTCTTTTAAAAATAGGAGATGAAAATTCCAATTTTGAAAAAATATTAAATCAAGTGGAAAATTTGGACAAGTTAACAGAAGATAAGAAATTAGATATTTTCATGAATTATCAGCAACTATTTATGCCAACTTTTGAAGAAGCACAACAGATTAACTCTATTTTCTTGCATAGTTGGGCAAGTTTAAAATCACAAACGCCTGGGTTTAGATCGGGCTTACGATTTAATGTTGTTCCTAAAACAATAGAAATTTCACAAAAACAATATGATCGGTTTAAACAATTATTTGGTGACATGGCTGAATTGACGGAAGAAAAAGTGCTAGAGCCAATCGATAGAAAAGCTGATCACAGGCAGCCTCGGATTTAATTTTATGTTGTCGCATAAATCAAGTTCGTTGTTGTAAGGAGCATAGAAAGCGAAAGCTTGTCATGCCAGCGAAAGCTGGCATCTAGTTTTATGCTGATAGGCAGATCAACTGGATGCCAGCTTTCGCTGGCATGACAAAACGCCATTCTCTTGTCATGTTAATGCTTCGATATTCTTGTCAGTGCTTTTCCCTCTTTAAGCGTTAAATAATGGCTAACACCAAGAGCTGGATCTTTCATCAAGTTTAGTTTAACAAAAAATCCTTGTACTGCACCTAATGTATATAGTTTTGATAAATTCACATCAGAAAAAATGATATTATTTCTTACTTTATAAGCTGTTTTATCAAAATTTTTGGGCACAAAGTGTGAAAACACATTATTTAAATGCTGTTGTAATTTATTTATAAAACTTTGTTTTAATGATGAAGGTATATTTTTAATATCAATTTCTTTAATTAATATCGCATCTTCTAATTGCTTATTATCTGTGTTTGAGTTGATTTCCTCGCATGTATAATTAAATATCTGCCATGTTTCTCCATACTCACTTGCCATTTCACTAGTACTTACAATTATTTTAATTTTCACTGAGTAACACTCCTCGAAAAATAAGTTTATATTTTATTTATGGTGTTGTTTCTAGCACTTTTTTTAATGTTGTTAGTTTGACATCAATTTCATTTATTATTCCATTAATAGCAAAAAAAATAAAGGGTCACCGATTGATTGAATAGTAGGGCTGACCCCTAGCTTAGTTAGTTTGATAATGCTCTTTTGTCAATAGACCCTTGTGCTTTTCCTTTTACAATGGATGAAAATATGGGCATATTCTCTGAATCTACAATCATATATCGTGGCTGAGCGGTGGGGCGGTAAATTCGAGAAGCATGTCGATAATCAATCGTAAAAGCCATGGCATAGCCCGCTTTAGCAGCTTGTTGTTCTAAGTAATTATCATAAATACCAAAAGGCCACGCAATAAAATCAACCTTTATTCCTAGCTTGTCTTCCAATATTTTTTTCGAAGCGAATAATTCTCTATGAACAAATTTTTCATAAGCCTCTTGTGACATGTGTTTTTTTGCTTGCTTAAAGTTAGGGTGAGTAAAAGTATGATCTTGAACGTCAAACAAACCAGTTTGCATTAATTCTTTTAATTGGTCCCAGGTTAAGGCATTTTTGCCTTGCGAAATGGTTCCTGGATAAATGAATAAGGTAATCGGAATATGATATTTTTGTGCGATAGGATACATATATGTGTAATCAGATTTCCAGCCATCATCTGCTGTGATGACAATAGGTTTTGGTGGAAGGGAAGTATTTTTCCCTTGTAAATAACTGACTAATTGTTTGAGAGGGATCACCGTATAACCATTATCTTTTAGCCACTTTACTTGTGATTCAAAACGCTCTGGCGTGATAGTCATGCTGCTCGGAATGGTAGGATTTAATACGTGATAAACTAAGATAGGAACAGAAATGGAGTTGTCAGCCATAGCGACGCTGCTATTCGTAATGAAAAGCAAAACAAATAGTTTTAAAAAAAGATTGATTAAGTTGCGCATTTTAAAAATCCTCCATGATTTACTTATTCTATCGCTTAATATTTTTATAAACCAACTAATCTTTGAAGTCGTTGTAAGATGAGCTTGAGTTCGGCAGAAGTGAGTTGCGCTAATCTAGGATAGGTGATTCTTCGTATGGCGATCGATCTGCAATGTTCTACTAAGGCATAACTGATGGATTTTAAGTTATCTCGAGCAGCTAACTTGACATGAAGAGAATTAAATGCGGGTTGCGATTTGCTGCTCAGAGGACAAATAAAAACAACAGGGGGAATAACATCTAAAATGGCTTGTGAATTCAGTATGACAACCGGACGTGTTTTTCCGACTTCTGCTGCTTTTGATGGATTAAGCTTGGCTAAGTAAATGCCTCCTTGCGTTAAAATTATTTCTTGCTCCACCATTCCTCCTCATCATCTGGTAAATCTGAAATGAATTCATCGTTAATTTTTTCTGCTTCATTGAGATATTTTTTGCTGCTTTTCATTGCGTTGAAGCTTTGTACTATCGCTTTTTGTTCAAGTTGAATTTGATAATTCTTTATTTCATGAATGATAGCTTGCCAAATAAATTGAGTTCGTGATATCCCCAATTTTCCGGCGGTTTCTTGGCTGGCTTTTGCTAGGTTGTCAGATAAAATAATGGATAAGGTGGCCATAGCGAAATCTCATATTAAATTATATATCAATTATAATACTAATTTTCGCTACAAGCAATATTGGATAAATTGTGTTCTTTCCATTTTTATTTCATGAAAAAATTGGTATCTAATACCTTGTTTTTATGGATCTTACTTAAAAAAAGCAATTTATTTTTCCATGAAAATCTGGCATTAGGTGCCGGATTTTCATGAGACTTTATTCAGGTATTTTACCCTAAACAACTTTTTTTATAAAAAGGTTGATGTATTATAGATATAATTTTTAAAGACATGATGAAACGGATGCATATGTTGAAATCATCAAGGAAGAAAATTGATAGCCTTATTTTAATATGTGCCGGTTTATTGTTTTGTGTTAATAGCAAAGCAGCGCAGGTTATCAAAAATCAATCAACAGTCATATTGGATCAATCACAAGAAATTTTCTTTGAACAATTCTTACCAAGTACTTTCACGCTTCAATTATTGCAAGTAAAAAATAAATTCAATCGTCATGCACTGGTGCTCGGTGGCGTGGGTGAAGTCGATTTGCAATATTGGCATGGAGATGAAATTCCTAGTACGCCAATCCTTAATTATCAGACAGGAAATGGTCTGTATTTATCGCAAGTAACAATTGATTTCATGGGAACGCCTACCAACTGGGGTATGGCGTTTCTCTCATTATCTGATTCACAGGTAGGGCAGGGCAACGGAACGAATGGTAATTATTATTATATAAAGCATGCTTTCATTCTGTTGGGTAATCTTGATGTATTTCCACTTTATGCGGCGATAGGTATCAATACAATTCCTTTTGGTATTTTCACAGGAAGCGGCGTTTGGGATGTGCCTTTGACTTATGTTTATTTCAATCCACAACAGGCCCCGCAAATTGCACTTTCTTATTTTAAAAATAATTTAAATTTAAATGTGGTTTATTATAGAGATGAAGTAAATTATGAACGCCATTTTAATGCTTCATTTTATTATAATAATACGCTTGGAAATTTTAAATATACTGCAGGGGCAGGTTTCATTAGCAATTTAAAGACAAATAGTACGGGTAGTAACAGTACGCCCAATGTGAGGAAGAAAATTATTTTACCTGATGAAATGGGCGATGTTTGGGATTTCAATGCAAGTGTAAATTATAAATTACTGGCGTTGGCGGGAGAATATTTATTTGCAGCAAATAAGGTAAGTAATAATAATAACAAACCACAGACTTATAGCCTCGGATTATCATTTACGCCGACTATTTATGATGAGGTGACTACTTTTGGGATCTGTAAAAGTGTTTCACTTCATTTTAGAAATGTTTCCGCCATGCTTTCTGGACAAGATGCTACTCAATTGTCTTCAGGAGGATTAAAAGATAAATGGGCGGCTAGTATTTCACGGCCATTGTATTTAAATAATTTTGTGCTTGGTATTGATATTGAAAGAGCGGTGACTTATCAAAGTCAGCATACAATGACATATACGCTTGACATGACTGCGTACTTATAACGAAGGGAGAAAGGATGATGAAATTGTTTACGTTATTATTTTTGCTGCTAGTGACACTTGGATTAATGTTTACTTCTCTCTATCTCACGAAACAGATTAATGCTGGCAATACTAAAATTGCTGTTGGAGAAAAACAATTGGCAGAAGGCGAGGAAATGCTTGTAAAAGGAAAGGCCAAGTTGTCGAGTGGCAAACAACAATTATCACAAGCCGAGAGTGGATATAATACAGCTAAAAAATCTTCGTATTTGTTAACAGCCATCGTCCCAGTAGCGGGTGTGTTTGCAGTTGCTAGTGATAAAATAGTGAAAAATAAAATTTCACAGGGAAAGCAGTTGGTGGCTGAAGGTGATCGCAAAGTGAAACATGGAGAAGAGCAACTTGAGGCAGGTAAGCGGCAACTCCATCATGGACAGGAAAGACTAAAACTAGCTAAGCAAATCCGGTTGGCTTGTGTGATTGGGACGGCTATTTTTGCTTTTTTATTCATTTTATTTTTTTTGTGGGGATATAGTGGGAAATTTCTCGGATAAATAAGATTCAACAGGTGCTTTGGGTTCTGACGAAAGTTTATTCGATAGAGGAGGAAATCCTTCTGTTTCGCAAGATTCAAGAAAAGCTTTTGTTTTTGAAGAGAGCTCTTCTTTCTTAGATTGTTTGAGATAGGAGAGGCTGCTTTGTTTTTTAACTATTACTGAGATAACTTCTTGAATGTCTTGATCTGTTAGATCTCGTTCAGTGTAAATGTTGTCCTTGGGTTGAGGAGGTGGTTTAGGATCGGGAAGGTTGTTATTGGGTTGAGAGGGGGAAGAGGTTAAGTCATCATTTGTGGTGTAGAGGCTATTCCTTGCAATAAGAGTATAATCATCATTTAATTTTTTTTTCGATTTTTTGAAAAAATTTCGCCTAAAAAACCCAAAAAGTTGTCGTGGGCTGCACATGCACTACCTCACAGTATCATATTCGAATTTGATCTTCAGTATATGTCGTTAAGATTAAGTGAAGCTTAAGGCCATATATTTTATATGGAAAAAATAATAGATCAAATATTTCCCATAGCAATTATTTGAAATTACGTTAAAATCCTCCTCGGATTTATTATTAAATTAAGGAGATACACATGAAGTGTTCAAAATACCTTGCTATTATACCTTTAGCATTTTCTTTGATAGGTATAGCGCAAGCAAAAGGAGATATTTTTTATAAAGTACCTTTTAACAATGTTGAAATTTCTGCCGCAAGTAAAATTTATGTGAATTATGATTTCAATTCAAATAAACAAACCCTTGTTTGCGAAGAAAATACAAAAACTTCGATGATTACATCTGCTGAATGGTCGTACAAAGATGCCACGCGAAAAATTGCCCTGCCAATTACCTTGAAGGATAATTCACGTTTTTCTAAGGGTCATTTTGCTGATCCTGAAGGAAACTTGGTTATCACGAATGAATTTGGTCCTGACAGCGTATTTGTTAATTGCTACTATCGCAAGATGGCTTAGTTTCTAAGTGTTGGGTGTTATTCAATATTGCTGTTAAATATAATAACACCCATAATTAGCACGTTTGCATTTGGAAACAACATCTTTAGCGTAATTTTTTAGGGATTGAAATCTTTTTTCTTGGTATCAGATTGTTGTGTGGATCGTCCTGAGTTTTGTGGCGAGTAAAATAGTGTTGATGACGTGTTGGGTACACTCGATGACAAACCATTGTTAGGTGCTTTATTATCACCGTCATTTGATTGGACAGAGATAGGATTCCATTGATACCATCCTGATGCATCATTATCAATTTCGGAAAATGGTTCCTGTGGCAAGCAATAATCAGGTTCTTTCGTTAATCCATTGCATTCTGCTTCTTCTATGAATTCATATTCTGGCCACTCGAATGTTTGTTCATATTCCTTTGTTGGATTATTTTTCTGCCGTTTCGGTTTCGGAGTTTGTTCTACATTTTCCTCTGCATTGTTCGTATCTGTTTTTCTCATCTCTTCTTGACTCCGCTTATTTTGATATGTTGAATTGGAATTTTGCGAAGTTTGTTGAGTTGGGTTCGTGGGTGGTTGGAGTGCAAATTTCTGTTGTTGATATTGAATTTGGGGTTGAAATGGAAGGAGTGTTGGTTGATTTGGTTGTTGATATAACAATCTTGGTTGTAACGACCGCTGTTGTATTTGTTGCCTAATCAGTGAGTCGATCTTTTGTTGTTGAATTAATCGATCTTGTTGTAATGTCTGGGGTGTTGGCTGCCGCTGTTGTTGTAACTGATGTAACTGCTGTTGTAGCTGCAATTGTTGATGTTGTAACTGATGTAGCGGTTTCTGAGGTTGGGGTTGCTGTTGTAGTTGTTGCGGCGTCTGTTGTTGTTCAAGTTGCTTTTGTTGCTTTCCTAATGGATTTTTTTTCTGTTTTAACTTCTTATACTGCTCTATTTGAGACTCAGTAGCTTTCAAGTACTTTGTGCTTTCACAATATTCCTTCCATGACGCCACAGGTAGCTTTATTTTTTCCTTGTCATAGGCACACCAAAGGGCATGCCATGTTTTTAATTTAATCAGACCTGTATAGTCGCTTTCAGCTAACGTATTTGATGTCTTGCCTGTATCTTTGACTATAACAAATCTTTCCTTTCTTTTTTCATTGCTAGAAGATTTTGGTAATTGTTGTTGCTGTCGTAACTGTTTAAGTTGCTGTATCTGAGATTCGGTAGCATGCATGTAGTCTTTATTGTCGCGATATTCATTCCATGTTATAGGTGCCTTCAGTTTATTTTTGTTAAAATATATCCAATAAGTGTGCCAAAACACGCATGTAGTGTCGTCTGTAAAGTTGCTTTTGGCTAACTTGTAAATACCTTCTTCCTCATAAGGTTTTTTTTCAATTACAGCAACTTGATTTTCTTTAAGAGCCATTTTAACCTCTTGACTGTGTGTTATGTTCTTAGGTTTTTTAGCCTATTTTATATATTTGTATTATACAAAAAAAATGTCTTAAAATATTAAGAAAATATTAAAATAATTCATAAATAAGTCCATTAAATATAATAACACTCAGCTAAAATGTAATTTTTTAGAAGGTTGGGCCTTCTTCTTTTTTCTCGTTACTAGATTGTTGTGTGGATTGTGGCGAGTTTTGTGGCGAGTAAAATAGTGTTGATGATGTGTTATATGTACCCGATGAATTGTTGGTTGCTGTTTCATGATCATTGCCATTTGATTGGACAGGGAAAAGATTTAATTCAAACAATTCTGACGCATCGTCAATCTCGGAAAATAATTCTTTCGGCAAATAATAACCAGGTTCTTCTACGAATTCATATTCTTCTGTTAAATTATCAGCTTGTTGTTGCTCTACTTGCGGCAGCATGGCATTTTGATTGGTTGTTGGAGCATATCTCCTGCGTTTCGGAGTTCCTTCTTTTATACTACCCATATTTTTTTCACCTTCGTCTGGTTTCCGTTTGTTTTGATTGTTTGGATTGAAATTTTGCGAAGTTTGTTGACTAATCAGTAAATCGAATTGTTGTTGTAGAATTAATTTTTCTTGTTGTAATGGTTGTGGTATTGGCAGCTGCTGTTGTTGTAATTGATCTAATTGTTGCTGTAGCTGCAATTGCTGATGTTGTAACTGATCTAATGAATTTTGAGGCTGCTGCTGTAATTGAGGCTGCTGCTGTAATTGAGGCTGCTGCTGTAATTGAGGTTGCTGCTGTAATTGTGGCTGCATTTTTTTTGATTGACACTTCTTTTGTTGTTTTGGTAATTGATCTTTTTTCTGTTTCAATTCTTTATATTCCTGTATTTGAGATTCAGTAGGATGCATGTAGTTTGTGTTTTTACAATACTTCTTCCATGTTGCTACGGGCGGCTCCTTTTTTGCCTTAGTATAGACCTCCAAAAAAGCACGCCATGTTTTTAATTTAATCTCTCCTGTATCTGTATAACCAATTTCAGCTAACGTGTTTGATTGGCGGCCATTATCATTTTTGACTACAACAAATTTTTCTAGTCGTTTTAGATTTTGTTTTTTTGAATTTGCAGCTGCTTTATCTGATTGTTGCTGTGTCTGTTTTATTTGAGTCTGTTGAAGTGTCTGTGAAGTCGGGGCTAGTTCAGTTTGTTGAGTTGACTGTTGTTGTCGCTTAATTAGTAAGTCGTCGATTTTTTGCTTATATTGCTTTATTTGAGATTCAGTTGGTTTCAAATATTTTGTGCTTTTGCAGTATTCACGCCATGACTTCACGGGTGGTTTTGTTCCTTGACTGTAAAAGACTTTCGTATAGTCATGCCATTTTTTTTAATCCAGTTGGTCCTGGATGGTCACTTTCAGCTAACGTGTTTGATAACCGGTCATTGCCTTTGAGATCTTTGACTGCTTTAACTACAACTAACTGTTCTTTTCTTGCTTGATTTCGATTCAAATTTTTTTGTGATTGTTTTTTAATTTCACCAGACTTGTTTTTTCGGCTCTTCATTTTAACCTCATGATTGTATGTTATGTTTTTAATCTTTTAGCTTATTTTTATCTATTGTACAAAAAAAATCTTCAAAAATATTAAGGAAATATTAAAATAATAATTGACGCATTTCCATTAAATATAATAACACTCAGCTAAAATGTAATTTTTTAGGGTTTTATAATTTCTGTCTGGGTACTAGATTGTTCCGTGGATTGTTCTGATTTTTGTGGTGAGTAAAATAATGTTTGTGATGTGTTGATGTTGCGCGCACTTGATGACAAAATAGGGTTAGTCATTTCATTATCATCGTCATTTGATTGGTCAGAGACAGGCTCCCATTGATACAATCCCGAAGGATCATCATCAATCCCAGAAAATAAGTTTTGCTGCAAACAATAATCGGGTCCTTCTGTCAATTCATATTCTGGCCATTCGAATGTTTTTTCATATTCTTCTGTTAGAGTTCTAACTTGCTGTTGTTCTGCTCGTGGTTGCATTATTTGATGTTCGGTTGTTGGATTATCATATCTGCTGCGTTTCGGAGTTCCTTCTTCTACATGCTGCTCTACACTGTCCTCATCTGTTTTTTCTACTTGGTCTAGCTTCCGTTTCTTTTGATTATTTGGATCGGAAGTTTGTTGAGTTTGTTGCCTAATCAGTGAGTCGATTGTTTGTTGTTGAATTAATCGATCTTGTTGTAATGTTTGGGGTATTGGCTGCTGTTGTTGTTGTAACTGATGTAATTGTTGTTGTAGCTCCAATTGTTGATGTTGTAACTGATGCAGCGGTTTCTGAGGCTGAGGTTGCTGTTGCAATTGTTGCATCGTCTGTTGTTGTTGAGATTGTTTTTGTTGCTCTCGTAATTGATTTTCTTTTTGTTTTGATTCCTTATATTGCTGTATTTGAGACTCAGTAGCCTTTAAGTATTTTGTGCTTATGCAATAATCCTTCCATGACGCCACAGGTTGCTCTATTCCTGCCCTGTTAAAGACAGTCCAATAAGCATGCCATGTTTTTAATTTATACGGGCCTGTATAGTCGCTTTCAGCTAACGTATTTGATTTACTGCCTATATCTTTGACTACAACAAACTGTTCTTTTCTTCTTACATTTCGTTTTTCAGATATTGGAGATATTGCAGATTTTGCTAATTGTCGCGGTTGTTGATTTCGTTTTTTTACAGTCGAAGTTTTTGGTAATTTTTTTTGTCCCTGCTCTTGTAACTGTTTTTGAATTTGGAGCTGCTGTTGCTGTTTTGATTCTTTATATTGCTGTATCTGAGATTCAGTAGCCTTTAAGTATTTTGTGCTTTCGCAATATTCTTTCCATGATGCCACAGGTGGTTTCGTTTCTGCGTTGTGATAGAGTTGTCGATAGCTGTTCCATATTTTTAATTTAGTCGGGCCTGTATAGCCGTTTTCAGCTAACGTGTTTGATCTATCGCCTTCATCTTTGATTACAACAAGCTGTTCTTCTCTTTTTTCACTCCGTGTTTTTGGAAGTCGAGATCTTTGTTGCTGTAGTGACTGTTTAAGTTGCTGCATCTGAGATTCGGTAGCATGCATGTAGTCTTTATTGTCGCAGTAGACATCCCATGATATAGGTGTCTGTTGTTTATTTTTGTTAAAATATCGCCAATAAGTGTACCAAAACACGCATGTCGTGTCGTCTGTAAAGTTGCTTTTGGCTAACTTGTAAATACCTTCTTCGTCATAAGGTTTTTTTTCAATTACAGCAATTTGATTTTCATTAATAGTCATTTTAATCTCTTGATTTTATGTTATGTTATGGTTCTTTTGGCTTATTTTTTATATATTATACAAAAGAAGGCTTCAAAAATATTAAGGAAATATTAAAATAATTCATAATAAATAAGGTAATATATAAAGAGGACATTTGGAAATAACTACCCATGGACGCTTTCACCACCTATCTTGTCTTGTTTTCTGTGATTGTGATAGTAGGGCAATTGTTTCAGCGCTCTAATATCCCTATTGGTTTGATACTCGTTATTGTTGGTATGTTATTGAGCTACGCTCCTTTCTTTTCTGCCATTCATTTAGAATCCAAATTAGTGCTTAATATTTTCTTGCCTTTGCTGATTTATGAAATCAGTGCGTTTAGTTCATGGCATGATATGAAAAAAAATCTTCGTCCTATTGCACTATTATCAATTGGTCATGTTGTTTTTATTACTTTGTTAGTAGCATATTTTGTTCATCTGCTGATTCCACAAATGGGATGGCCGATCGCTTTTTTATTAGGTGCTATTATTTCTCCACCCGATGATGTTGCGATTGTTTCTATCGCAGAAAAAATTCGCATACCCAAAAGAATATTCATTATTCTGGAAGGTGAAGGAATGTTTAATGATGCAGCAGCACTCACGATATTTAAACTAGCTTTAGCGGCAGTGATTACGCATCAATTTTATTTTTCATTTGCCTTGTTTCATTTCGTGATCATTATGGTTGGGGAAGTCATTTATGGATTATTACTGGGCCACGTGCTCGGGTTTTTGAGAATACGAATCACTAACACAACGCTGCATCAAATTGTATCTTTCATGACTCCATTTTTGGCTTATATTCCCATTGCAGCATTAGGTGGAACAGGTGTTATTTCAACGGCGATCGTGGGATTTTTAATGGGTAACAAGTATACATTGCATTTCACGTCTGCTTATCGATTGTCTTCTTTTTCGATTTGGCCATCACTCGCGTTTACGATTCAAAGCCTTCTCTTTTTATTGGTCGGATTAAATATGCAGTCAACAATAAATCGTATTTCTTCCATTCCATTTTCTACTTTACTTTTATACGCGCTTACACTCACTGCTGTTGTTATTATCGGTCGATTCATTTGGGTTTATGGCGCAGTTTCAATTCTTCCTCGATTATTATTTCCTTCTCTTCGAAAAAAAGATCCCTATCCACCTTGGCAATATCCTTTTATTATTTCATGGGCAGGGACTCGTGGCGCGATTTCCTTAGCAGCAGCGCTCGCTGTACCTGCTTTATTTAAAATTGATGGCGTAGATGCGCGTGATTTAATTATTTTCTTTGTGTTTTTTATTATTGTTGTGACATTGGTCGTGCAAGGATTATCTTTGCCTTATGTATTAAAAAAAATGGGAATTGATAAAGTGAGTCAATCTGAAAGACATAGAGAACATATCACAGAATTACAAGCTCGTTTACGGATGGTAAAAGTCGCATTGAATTGGCTGCAAGCATTAGAAAAAAAATCAGCAAATAAAAAAATATATAATGAAGTAATACGATATGTTGGAGAATATAGTAGATTAAAAAATGAATTTGAATTAAGAATACAAGATCATCATGAGAGTGTTCCGCATGATGAAGCTTCTGAACTTTATCAAAAAACAAAACTTATATCAGAATTAAGTGAGATAGAAAAATTAGAAATATCAAAATTATGGCGTGAAGGAAAAATCAGTATTAAAACACGTAATAAATTATTAGGCGTTTTAGATCATCGATTAGAGCGTCATTTGATTTAACTTATCAATATGAAGGGACGGGATTTACACATGAGACCTATTGCTCATCTTGAAGAAAAGATTATTTCATATCCTTTTTATCATCATTTAGCTGTTCCAGTCTTAACAATCGTTATTCCTACTTATAATGAAAGTGATAATGTCGAGCTATTGATTGGTCAGTTACGCGAAGTATTGTCTCATATCCAATGGGAAGTCATCTTTGTTGATGATAATTCATCTGATGGAACGGCCAATAAAGTACGTGAAATAGGTAAGCAAGATGCACGTGTACGTTGTATTAAACGTTATGGAAGAAGAGGGTTATCTGGTGCATGTCTTGAAGGCATGTTAGCCAGTCAAGCAGAATGGATAGCCGTGATGGACGGTGATTTACAGCATGATGAATCTTTGCTTGTTCACATGTTGTCGTATATGCAAAATAATCAGACGGATTTGATGATTGCTTCGCGATATCTCAAAGGGGGTTCTTCTGGTTCATTTTCTTTTATTCGTAAATGTATTAGTAAATTTTGCAATGCACTTGCAAATTATTGTATGGGTGCATCACTCTCAGATCCTATGAGTGGTTTTTTTATGATAAGACGAGAATGCATAGACAAACTCGCTCCGCAATTACAAACAGAAGGATTCAAAATTTTATTTGATATTTTAGTGGCAGCAAATAATAAATTATCTCTTGCTGAATTACCTTATTCCTTTAGAAAAAGAAACAAAGGCCAAAGTAAATTAAATTCAAAAGTTGCATTTGATTTTGTGTCACTGATACTTGAAAAATTAACCGGAAAAATTGTTTCAGGTAAACGATTACTTTTTGCTTTATTTAATGTGCCGATTTTAATATTACATCTTTTTATATTAAATAAACTTCTTAGTTTTAAATGGTATTTTCCATGGGCACAATCGATTACTGTTTTGATCATGACGGTCCCTGCTTTTTATTTAAATCATCTATTGATGTATCGTGATGAGCGCAATTACTATCGGAATTATTTAAAAAATTTGTTTCAATTTAATTTCGTGAGGTCTGTAAGAATAATCTCTAACATTTGTATCGCGAGTTGTATTTATTTTTTAACGGGCAATTGGTGGTTGGCAGGGATGAGTGGTTCGATTGTTGGATGGTAACGACAACCGCTCAGGATGATAAATAGATAGAAATTGTACAAATTAAATTGACATGATCAAATTAAAAACGTTATAATAAACGTTACATCCAAAACGAGTGTGTCTTATCATGTCAAATTCAAGAGCACCAAGGAATCGAATTTTACCAAAAAATATTAAGCTTAAAATATATAGTTGTTTTACAGATGATAAATTTCTTGAAGAAATGATATATATCATCAGATACTTTTGTCGAAAAACAGTCTATATGGAAAAGCATCTCGATCAATTACAACAAAAAATATTGATTAAATTAATGATACACAGCATACGGAAAAAATTACGTCTGGAAGGGATAGCGTTACAATTATCTGAGAGCGATCTTTCTGATTTTATCAGGAAAAATTTTGCTAAATTTTTTAATCCCCTGTTTATTAATCAATTGTATGAAAAAATCACCAGAAACTGGTGGAAACATATGCAAAATAGGCAATACATAAACAAGGAAGTGGAATTTAAAGCTTATTTGATGAGTATAGCAAGAGATAGCGCGATAGCGCTTTATTTGATTTCCCCAGCATTGAATGAAGCTGATATAGATAACTCTCTTCAATCAATTTATCTGAAAAAATTAGCTTATTTTAATTCAATAAGCAACAATCTGTGTAACAGTGAATTAGATAAGAGATTCTTTTTATACTCTATTAAACATAAGAGTCCGTTTGGTAAAACGATCCTTTTAATGATGCTTATTTCAATTGTTATCGGATTGATTACTACTGGATTGGGTTATTCATTCACAACTGCTTTATTAACCGGTTTAAGTTTTTTTATGACTTTTTCTTATTTCATGGGGTTGCGTCGCGATGTTACGCCTGATCCAATTAAAGAAGTAGATGCACTTAATGAAATTCATTTAGAGGAACATGCTGAATTAACTCGTCATATTATTCAAAATAAACTTTTGCAATCCGTAAAGGAAAGTCTCGAAAATGAAATGAAGGATGAGGTATTAGTAAAAACTCAATCTGTCAAAAGAAATAATATAAGCAAAGAAAATAATATTTCAGGTAACCATGCTTCAGAAAATTGTGATGAGAAGGAATCTTTTTCAGAAATATCAACTCAGGTAGAAAAACGATTGAGAAATAATCAGTTGGAATATGAAATGAAAAAGGAAATGAAAAATGAATCAAATGATGACAATGAAACTGAAGCTGATAGTGAATTTGATAATCAGGGCAATAATACTGTATCAGTAATAAATGGTGCTCAAGGCAAAATAATTAAACCCAGAAAGCGCTGGAGAGAGCAAGAGGCGTTGATTACCCCCACCGAACTAGCTATCCCCACTCATTATGTAAACACCACAAACCAGGTAGATAATCTGCAATACGATATACTCAAGCATATCGTCAAGATTGGTAAAATCAGCATTAATCCTGATTTGCTTACAAGACTGGATAAGGACCAAACCACTACCCTGATAAACCTTTGCATATCAGGTAAGGTCATAGAAGGAGATACCAAAGGTCAATCTGGACTTATTTTTTTAGGTAAGAAAAGTAAGAAAAGTGAGTATCCTGATGGCGTCAAAATAAAATTGAAAAACTGCAGCGAAAATATCAGATTTTTTGCTGTCCACGATCCAAATTCAGAGGCGCGAAATGAGTTTGTTGCGACAGGCTTTCGTCTTAAACATAAAAAGCATCAGCCAATAACGATGGTTCCTATCAAATTACGTGGCCCTTAGTAAGTGTTCAGGCTTTGTTGTCCCGCGGCTTGTTATTCCCTCGGTCCTGTCGTCCCGCGGCTTGTCATCCCCTCAGTCCTGTCGTCCCGCGGCTTGTCATCCCCTCAGTCCTGTCGTCCCGCGGCTTGTCCGCGGGATCCAGAAAATAACAATTTAAATTTTCAGATTTTCTCTGGATCCCGCGGACAAGCCGCGGGACGACAGGACTGAGGGGATGACAAGCTTTGCTTAGGATGACAATCGCATAAATGTTTATAATGGACGTTGGATTAATAAAAGACCCGCATGAATAAGAATTTCCGGATACATCAGCGATCTGATATTAATGATTTTTTCATTTAAGAGAGAACCGCTATCAGGTAATTGATTCAAATATGCGATTTGAAAATATTTCTTATCGGCAAGAGAAGTTAAGCTCGTATCTTCAGGATAACTCAGTAATAAAGGAAATAAAACGGATTGACCGATCACGGCGCGTCTAACACGCGGATTTGGGCTCAATCCCCACATATTTTGATAAGTCATTGCCATTAATGTATTTGGCTCTTTGGGATTAAAATCATTTCCAATATAAAGGAACACATGACCGCCAATATAAATAATAGTTAAAAAAGGTTGCCCATTATTCATTAAATAAGAAAGTCTTTTCTTTGCTGGTGAAGAAGAGAGATCAACCATTTTACCAGCGGTGACTTGATTAGAGGAATGACGCGGTAACCATATACCAAAAGGCGTAAACAAACTTTTTAATTCTGCTGAGCAATCATTATAAAAATAAATGCCGCCCCAACCATAAGGCCGGTTAATCATCGTACTCATGATCGTGGCAAAATGGTGCGGCGTGGCAGAGAGCGGCATAACAGCCGCATTTTCATTTGAAACAATTCCATATTCAATGACAGCATGATGTGTCGTATCAGCGATAGGCACCATGATTTTGATGCTATTAGCATCTGTTATCCCTGGAAATACAGCACCAACATAAGCTGAAAATAAAAATTTATTTTTATCGTCTACAATACTAGTTTTTGTCTGCGTAATAGCGACTAATTTATGTTTTGCTGCACTTGACCAGGAATCAACGAAATAATTATCAGTACGTGCAATCCCGCGACTTTTTACCCAGCCAATATAATCTGGTGTGATGACAAGCAGCCAAGCGTGATCACGTGTTTCACCAACAATATAAACAGGGGTACCTGCCCATAAGGCAGATATTTGCAAGATATCAAACGGGTAACCTTCTCCTGCTATTTTGTGATTATAAAAATAGACATCATCAGTAGGTAATGCTCGAGCAGATAAATTTTCGATGGCAATGCCGCGTTGATCGGCATGATAGGTTAAATCGTTAAATTGAGAAATATTGACATTCGTTTCAATTTTTTTTATCCAATTAATATCGTGAGGTCTAAAATTTTCTCCGTAACCAATTTCATCGTGAGATTTACCTGTATTGTTAAAATAGTCGAGTAAATTGATTTCGATGGATTTCAAATCATTGGGAGAAGATTGTTTTAAAACAGTGGTCACATACTCTGCATTCCAAGGAGACAATGAACCAAAATAATGATCATAAAAAATATCTAAACGTTTTTGCTGCATTTCTTGAGTTAATAAAGATTTATCATAATGGGGATCATTCGGTTTGATCCAAGTTGAAATAGTTTGATCGTAGTTTTCGATAGGAAATAAGCTAATCACATCTTGATCAGCATAAGCGCATTCAGTATAAGCGCATAAGGTAATGAACATGAATGTAATGCTGATGAATATCGATTTGACTAACTTTTTAATGTGATGCATTTTAATCTGGCCTCGTTAAGTGCTTATTTAAAATGAAGATGAAGTATATCATTTCCGAATGTAAACTTTCAACCGACAAAGTGGTGGTAAATCAATTAATTGGCTAAATTGATAATTTTTCCATATGTCAGAAAATGCTAAATTTTGATTAAATAAAGCTAAATAATCTGGTGAAATGGATCCGTAATATTTTTTATTACTATGAACACTATCATCAACAAAAACAATATCGGGTTTATTTTTTTTAAAATCAGTAATGATAGTTGAAATATAAAATTCAAATGCTTTTTGATGATGTTGATAAAATTGCGAGTATAAGTCAAATTTTTTGGGTTGAGGCATAATGGGCAACCAAACAAATGACCAAAATCGAGAAACATAATGTTGATGAGTATAATCAATTAAAGGAAAGGGAATTTCTGATGTATTGGTAAAATAATAGGAAGATTGATGTTGGTAAATTTGTGTGGCAGCGATTAATTGTTGATAGAGTGAAAAATAATAATTTGAATACACAGTGACGAAAGCTGCACGATAAAAGGGATAAATATAAATTGTGATACCTAATAGAGAAAGAAGCAGCCATTTACCGATGATGTTTAAACGTTCGTGAGGAATAGCATAAGAAAATAATAAATAAATAATAATCGTCGTTAAAATGAATGTCTCATGAAGCCAAATGGTAAAAAGAAGATAATGATATAACAATATGCCAGAACCGATAATAATTGTTGTATAGAGTAATGCTTTGAGGTAACGAAAAGGATAAGCATTAAATAAAACCAAACAAAAAACAAAAGCAAATAAACAAAAATAAGCTGTTAAATAAAATGGAAAGGGAAGATTAACAAAAATATAAGACTCGTCATAATATAAATACGATCCGATCATGGTACTGAGTAAAATAATTTTTATGTAATCGTTTTTGACCAAAGATATTTTTGATAAAAAACTGTTAAATAATAAGGTTACTAATAAAATACTCAAACCGAGAGAGGGTAATTCATGATAAAACCAATTGGTTCGTTGAATAAGAAAAGCTAACCAAAAACCTAAAGAAGATAAGAATAAAATATTTTCTAGCGTATTTTGTTCTTGATGAGAACACCTTATCAAGAATAATAATATCGTCGTATAAAAAAATAATGAAAAAGGCAAATGGAGTAATATGCTTATTTTAACGGTATAAATTGAATAATAAAATGGTGAAATGAGTGGTAGAATGATATGTAAATAATCTTGATGAAATACAAATATAATACCAAGATATAATAAAGCCGTTGTCCATAGCGCTATATTTTCTTGATTAAATAAAGCAGGAATATTTTTTTTCTTTACATAAAAATAAATGATAATTAGACCATAACTTAATAAAAAAAAGGGTTTTAGACAAAACCCAATGCCTGCCATGATGCCGATGATGATGGGATAATGAATGGGTTTATTGTCTAGTCTGGCTGTGATGAGTAATAAATAAGGCATAATAAAAATAAGGGTTAAATGCTCTCTTTGACCAAAATCAGATAAAGGTAGAATGAGTAAAATGATGCTTAGTGTAATTAAAAATAGAGAAGAGATCGATTGTAAGGATATTAAAAAAGCACGACAAAAGAAGAGTGATAGGCCGACTAAAATGTCAATATACATACGTAAAGCGTAACTTAAAGAAAGATGTGTTAATTTGACGAGATAAATAATCGGTATGTATAAATAGAGAATGAGCGGCGGGTTTGTTTCATAAAAATTGTTTGAATAAGTTCCGCCATGTAATAGTTGTTGAGCGGCATGAATTAACCAACTGACATCTGAATTAAGTAAAAAAATATTTTGCAGGTGCCAGGCGAAGAGGTAAATAATGGCTATGCCTATAAACGTGAGTTTGTTTTGTATTGATAGGTTGGTCATCCTGCTTCCTTATCACAATTATTTATAATACTATCAAAATATCTATATAGCATTTCAGAAAATTATTTTAATATAACTGCAATTTTTTAATGGGGCTGGGCGAAAGGGAGGGCTCCCACCGCGCGCAGCCTGCGAGCACGGTGGGATACCCGAAGCGATGGGGCCCCGTTGAAAAATTGCAGTTATATTAAAATAATTTTCTGAGATAAGATAACAATGGAATCTCATTATGATTGTACCTGTTATATTAGCTGGCGGTGTTGGCACACGTTTATGGCCATTATCACGAAGTCATTATCCTAAACAATTTTTACCTTTAGTTTCCCAGCATTCATTGCTTCAAGAAACGCTTTTAAGAATCCAAAACATACAAAAATTAAGCCCTCCAATCATCATTTGTCATCATGATCATCGATTTATTGTCGCCGAGCAATTACAGCAAATTGATATACATCATGCTACCATTATTCTAGAACCTGTTTCGAGAAATACGGCTCCAGCCGTGGCCATTGCTGCATTAATGCAGCTTAATATGAATTCTCCTTTACTCGTTTTACCAACAGATCATGTTGTGAAAGATACAACTCAATTCGTCAATTCAATTGATCATGCCATGCATTATATAGACGAGGGTAAATTAATTACATTTGGTATTAAACCCACTTCGCCTGAAACGGCTTATGGGTATATCAATGCTGATCAAGCTTATCAGGATCATGGTGCTTATCAGATCAATGAGTTTATAGAAAAACCTGATGCAGTCACGGCGTATCATTACTATATTTCTGGTTTATATTATTGGAATAGTGGTATGTTTATGTTTAGGTCGCGTGATTATTTAAAAGAATTGCGTCAATTCGCACCTGATATGTTAAAGGCTTGTCAAAAAGCATATAAAAATCGTTATCAAGACATGAATTTTATTCGATTAGATCATATGCATTTTGAAAACGCTCCAACGCATTCTATTGATTGTGCTGTCATGGAAAAAACTCAACATGGTTTATTATTGCCCTTAGAGGCTGATTGGTTTGATATTGGATCGTGGACGATGTTACATCAAGTATCAGAACAAAATGCAGAAGGAAATGTATTGCAAGGCGATGTGATGGTGGAAGCAGTAAAGAATTCATATCTCCATGCCAATCATCGTTTATTAACGGTCGTTGGCGTTGAAGATCATATTATTGTGGAAACAAAAGATGCTGTATTAGTTGCGCATAAAAAAGAAAGTCAAAAAATAAAAACAATAGTCTCTCGGTTAAAATCATTACAAAGAACCGAGATTGATTTACATCAATTGGTTTATCGACCTTGGGGACATTATGAAATTTTGTCTCAAGGCCCTTGTTATCAAGTGAAACGTATTACGATCAAGCCGGGCGCAAGTATTTCTTTACAAGAACATCATCACCGTTCAGAACATTGGGTTGTTGTGAGTGGTACGGCAGAAGTAACGCGCGGCGATGAAGTGTTTTATGTTTCACCAAATGAGTCGACGTTTATTCCTAAAATGATGAAACATAGATTAGTGAATCCTATGGAGTATAATCTTGAGATAATTGAAATCCAGTTGGGTGAGCAAATATCAGAAGAAGATATTATTCGATTTCAAGATGAATATGGGCGATCCCATTAAATATTTTAGGAGAAGGGGTCAAGAACAATCATTAGTCATGCTTGTCATCCTGAGCGTAGCGAAGGATCACTAACAAACATTATAAGCATACTTTAGTGATCCTTCGCTACGCTCAGGATGACAAACAAAGCAGAGGTAATACGATGAAACAAAAGCAATCCGTTATATTTATTACTGGTGGTTCGCGCGGAATTGGAAAAGCCATCGTAGAAAAATTTCATTCGCATCATTGGCTGACAGCTGCGTGTGCAACAACAGAAAAAAGTGCAAAAGCAAGTGGCGCAGATTTATCTTTAGTTTGCGATGTGAGTCATCCGAACGAAGTTAAATTAGCAATAGAACAAATCATGAAAAAATTTAATCGATTAGATGCGCTTGTAAATAACGCCGGTATCGCCGGCGGAAATTCATTAAATCCAGACGATAACGATGAATTTTGGCATCGCATTATAGAGGTTAATCTTCATGGGACTTATTATGCGAGCAAATATGCATTGCCGCATTTACCCGACCACACAGGGCGTATTGTGAATATTTCATCTGTATTGGGTTTAAAAGGCGTGCCTGATCAAATCGCTTATTGTGCTGCTAAGCATGGTGTATTGGGTTTTACGAAAGCTTTATCACATCATGTGGCTTCTCGCGGTATTACGGTGAATGCGGTGTGTCCAGGATGGGTCAGGACGGACATGATGTTAGGTCGTATGCGTGAACTTCACGCAACAGAAGAAGCGCTTGCATCACATGTTCCATTAGGCAAGATAATTGCGCCTAAAGAAATAGCAGATGTTGTGTATTATCTTATTGCCTCTGAAACTTCGGGGAGTATCACGGGGCAATCTATTGTTGTAGACGGTGGGGTGTTGGCTTGAAGGTAGAGTTAGTATAGCGAATTGTAAATAGGGTCTAATCTAACCTTTTTGCATAGCAATATGCGGTATACCGTCTTCCTGATAAACTTCACCGACTGTTTCAAATCCAAATCCTTCATAAAATTTTTTCAGATAATATTGAGCAGAACATTTAATTATTACACCAGGATAATGTTTGTCACAGTAAGAAATTAATTCATTCATTAAATTTTTACCGTAACCTTTTGTGCGTGAAGATCTTCTAGTGACGATACGTCCAAAGACAATAAAATTTTCAATATCAGTCGGTGGAAATAAACGGATGTAGGCGACGAGTGTATTATCTTCATGACCTAATAAATGCAGGGCATTAACATCTTTGCCATCGGGATCGAGATAGACACAGTTTTGCTCAACAACGAATATTTCAGAGCGCAGCATGAGCGCTGAATATAATTGGTTCACTGTTAAATCTGAAAATTGATACCACTTGAAATTGATCATGGAATAAACACCTGAAAATTGATATACTTACGATAATAATATCATTAAACTAGCGATTAAGAAAATTGAGCAAAAATGGTAAGAAAATGATGGGGTATTTAAGCTTTTTTTAATAAAAATGATTATCTTATCCTCTACAATGTTCAAACATACCTTTTAAATGACAGGTTAATCATATGGCAGACAGTAGATTGACATTAAAAAATGATATTAAATGTAACATTTGTGGAAAATCTAAAATTAAGGGTTTAAGAAGATGTCCTGGTCATGGTGCAGGTAGTGGCGCTGGAAGTGGCAGTGGTTCAGAAGAAAAAACGGCGAAGCATGATAATGTTACGCCAGAAAAAAAACGTGATGGTCAAGTCATAACAGATAATCAACTTATTGGAATTGAAGACGCTGCATTATCAAGTCTCATGAAACAATTAAAATTAACAAATAAACCTGATTTTGATCTTGATGTGATATTAGATTTAATATTAAAACAGGCGCTTATGATTGAAAGTAATCCTGATATTGGCATTTTCTCGATTAGATTACGATATAATCCTAATCACTTATCAGTTGAACAAAGAAATGCATTAAATTATTTTATGTTTATTATTTTAAATGAATTGCGTGAATTTAAAAATAATGTGACTAAGAATAATTTCTCAGTTGAAAAAGATGGCAACCAAAATTTAATTTCTCTTCGTATTTTATTGCCAAAAGATTTATATAATGACTTTATTAAACGATTAGAAAATAAATCTTTGTTACCAACACCGTTTTTAACCAAGCCGACACCTGGTAATAATAAGAAGTCAGGAATCGAAGAAGAAGTAGAACGAAAATCTTTCATTCGTCCTTTATCTCCTGTGGATAGATTAAAAGGTAAACGTTCTTAATAAAAAATTATTTTGATGAAGGACTGCTTTGTTCGATATAAGTCAAAACAGCTTGCATTGAACTTGAATCAATCACAAACTCACCTTGAAAAGGCCCATCAAGCGCAATCAGTAAAAATAACATTGATGCTGTCATTAATGCAGCTGCTGAAATGGTGACAAGGTGCAAATAAAAATTCATATCATAAATATAATTGATACAAAGTGTTAATATGGTGCCAATAATAATGACAACCCATAGATCGGGATTTAGCATAGAATAACTCATGTGAATTCGTTGTTGCCTTGCGTTATATAAATTTTGTAAATTGGTTAAAATGTCTCTTTGCAACATTTGTTCTGTATTGTTTGCTGCGTGATAATCAATGGCATCTTTTTTCATACTACTAATCAAGAAATCGTTTTTATTGCTAATTTCTTTTCCTCGTTGCATTAAATGCCATTCTGTATTAATTACTGAATTTAAATAAATCGTTAATTTTTTTTCGAACGTAGATTTAATTGGTTCTGAAAGCCATTCACTATTATGATAAATATCTGCAATAGCATTTGCCTCACGTTGAACGGCATCAGCGGTATAACTAATATTATTAATCAGATAAAGTGCGGATAACCCTACTAATATGCCATAAATCAAACTAATGAGATTACTCGTACCAACAATAATGGCATTATCGCGAGAACGTATATGTGAGGGAACGCTTACACGAACGACGAGCGTAATGATAATGGAAATGATAATGAAGGAAAAACTGATTAATAAAAACAAGTAGATGTCTGGTAACTGAAGTAAGAAGTTATACATGAGAGATCCTTCTATATCCTTATTAAAGGTTAGATTATTAATGTATCATATAATCTCATATGAAAAGATCAATAAAAATAGGGGGGGCAATAATGCAAACGTTAAAGATTAATATACCAGAGTTGCCTAATCGAAAACGAGTGCTAACTAAAGCATTAATTTCAATGGTTATGATTTTACAGCTTAGTCACAAAGAACTTTCAGCCATTGTGGGCTTGAGTGAGTCAACTTGTAGACGACTTTTTAAAAGCAAGAGCACTTTGATTAATCCTAAATCAAAAGAAGGGCAGTTGGCTTTGTTACTCTTACGACTTTACCGTAATTTAGATGTATTGTTTGGTGGAAATGTTAATCAATGTCGTTTATGGCTACGAAGTCATAATAAACATTTAAACGGGGTGCCTCTTGATTTAATTAAAACAATAGAAGGGTTGGTATTTGTTATTCATTATTTTACCCAGAGTGGCAATTTTTAGAGTGATACTGCCGCACCTTGTGGTTGTCGATTATCATTTGCTCCCTCTATCTTATTTGTTTTTGGATTAATGTAAATTGCTTCCACCGCTCCCCACGGTTCTGATAACGTCAATTGATATCCCATCTCAGATAAAGCATCTTTGGTTGAAGCAGAAAAAGTATTAGGTTCAACATAAATCGTATCTGGCATCCATTGATGATGAAATCGTGGTGCATTGACTGCTTGTTGAATTGTCATGCCATAAACGAGCGTGTTTAATATAGCTTCTAAAGTTGAAGTGATAATGCGCGGGCCGCCGCGCGAGCCAACAACCATTATTATTTTTTTGCCTTTTAAAATAATAGTTGGTGTCATTGAACTTAACGGACGTTTTCCTGGTGCAATGGCGTTAGCTTCTCCTTGTGTTAAACCAAATTGATTTACAACGCCTGGTTTTGCGGTGAAATCATCCATTTCATCATTCAAGAAAAATCCTGTTTCACCTGCAATGACTTTTGCGCCAAACATAGCATTTAATGTATAGGTGACAGAAACGGCATTGCCAAATGAATCTACAATTGAATAATGTGTTGTTTCAGTTGATTCTTGTAACGGAGGTTTTCCACTCAAATCACTAGATGGCGTAGCTTGATTATCTAAAATTTTTTCTCTGATCTGATCAGCATAATCTTTAGAAATAAGTTGTTCGACGGGATTTTTCACAAAATCAGGATCACCCAAATGATTGTTTCTGTCATAAAAAGCATAACGCATCGCTTCGACAAGATAATGTGTGCTTTTGGCTGTATGAAATCCATAGGTTTTTAAAGGATAACGTTCAATGATATTTAATATTTCACACAAGGTAACACCGCCTGAACTGGGCGGTGGTGAAGAAATAATAGTGTAATTATGAAATGTGCAATAAAGTGGAGAGAGTAATTCGACAGTATAATTAGCAAAATCTTTTTTCGATAAAATTCCGTCATTTTCATTACTTGCTTTTACAATCGCATTAGCAATCTCACCTCGATAAAAAATAGCAGGGCCTTTAACAGAAATTAATGTTAGTGTGTGGGCCAATTCTTTTTGTATTAATCGATCACCTGCGCGATAAGGCTGCTGATTTTTTTTCAAGAAAATAGAGGCAACATTCGGTTCTTTTTTAAATGCTTGGATGTCATCTGATAAAGCTTTAACATCTCCTTGTGTTAAAATAAAACCTTGCTGCGCTAATTGAATGGCTGGTGCCATGACTTGTTGACGTGTCATGGTGCCATATTTTTTTAGCGCTGTTTCAAATCCTAAAACGGTGCCAGGCACACCTACCGCTAAATAACCTGTTGTACTTAAGTTTTCAGTGACATTTCCATCCTTATCTAAATACATATCTTTCTTTGCGGCTAGAGGGGCTTTTTCTCTGAAATTAATAAAAATATTTTTACCTTTCGCAGTGTGTATAGTCATGAAACCGCCGCCGCCAATATTGCCGCAACAAGGATAAACAACGGCCAGCGCATAACCAACAGCAACAGCGGCATCGATGGCATTGCCGCCATTTTTTAAAATGCGCGCACCGACTTGCGAGGCAAGTGCTTGTTCAGTCACGACCATGTCGTGTTTGGTCGCAGCGAAACAAGTTGAAATACTAAATAATAGAATGAATAATTTTTTAAACAAAGCAGGTAAAGTCCTTGTGATATTTAACGGGATTAAATTCAATGAATTCATAATCTGCTAATTGATTTAATTGATACGGATCATTTTTTAAAATGGATTCTAATGCTTCACGATTTTTTAATTGCGAAAGAATAATGCCGCCAACTCTGGGATTTTGTGGGCCAGAGGCGATGAAAGAATTAGTTTGATATCCTGTATTAAGAAATTCTCGATGGGCCTCGATATATTGTTCTATGACTTCTAAAGGTTTTTTAAAGGTAATTTTGACAACAAACATGGTATTTATTCCTTATTTAAGGTCACATTATCATCTTTCATGATGCTTTTGACAACTCGCTTTATAATCAGCTAAGCTGAATTTTTAAATAAAAGGACTTAGACAATGAAAACAATAGTATCGATGATTTTAATCCTGATGAATGTATGGGTTCTTTCAGGTTGCCAAACAAATTCTTCACCTTCTTTGGCGGGAAACACACGACCAACAAGTCGCTTACCTTCACCTGGTGCGCCTCAACGTAATAGTGCTTTGACGGCATCAACAATGATTGCGCCGGCAAGACCTTAAATTTATCATTATTAACGAGGTTTGATTGCGCAAATGATGTAGATTCATGAATAATCTAACATTGGAAAATTAGTATCAAGCTGCAAGCGGCTATGCAAAAACTAGGCTTTCAAGAGTGATACTTGCAGGCTCCTCCAAATAGGGATTACAATTTTATTTGATATGTACCCTAAATTAGGGTACAATTAAGTTAATAAAAGGAAATAAGTTTGGATATTTTTAAAGTCATATTATCAAAACCGGCAAAACGAGCTTTATTAAAAATGCCTTTACATATTGTGCGTAAATTACAATCATGGATTGATGATGTTGAAGATGCAGGATTAAGTGAGACAAGGAAAATACCCGGATATCATGATGAGCCACTGAAAGGAAATAGAACAGGACAAAGATCAATTCGGTTAAGCAAAGCCTACCGTGCTATCTACATAATAGATCAAGAAGGGAAAATTGAAATTGTTAAGGTACTGGAGGTCAGTAAACATGACTACTAAGAAAAAAAGTGAAGCGATGAAATTTCTGGAAAAATTGGCAGGTAAACTAACGCTACCAAGCTTATTAACAGCAATTCGTCAAGGTGAAGAGATGTCCCAAGTTGAATTTGCTGAACTATTAGGTGTGTCTAGACAATACTTATGTGATATTGAGCATGGTCGACGAACGATCAGTCCAAAAGCAGCAGCAGCCTTTGCTAAAAAACTGAGATATTCTCCCAAACAATTTGTAAGGCTATGCTTGCAAGATTTAGTTAATCGGGATGGATTGAAATTAAAAATTGATGTACAGGATGCAGCTTAAGACAAATGAGATTTGTTTTCTTTATATAGTTTTGTCATACACTAAAATCAACAAGTTGATGAGGTTCTTCCATTCCGGCTGCATTTTCAATGTCGTAAACTGCCATCATGTTTTCCCGAAACCATTGATCAAATGGATGATTTGATGTGTCCCACCCTTTCATTTTTTCTCTAAAATTTGGACCAACTTCGTGATATACGAAAACATAGTCACGATCATTAATATTTTTATGCCATATTTTAGCGCAATGAATGTCATAACGAGTCAGCATATCTTTATACTCTTTTTGTCTTTTTACATGCTCCTTTGAGAAAGCTTCGTACTGACTTAAGGTGTTTTTCTTGAGCGGAATACAAAATAAGACAGTTTTCATAATGTTCTCCTAGTTGAATGCTAATTAACTAAATTATCATTATTCCACGCATTTTCTGCACCCTCTATTTTTTAAAATTATCCGTCCGCGTACTATGCAATCCAAATAACACTCGCCATCCGACCCGTTATCCCTTTATCGCGGCGATAAGAAAAAAATAAATCAGCTTGTGTATGCGTGCAATATTCGCCGCCATAAATTTGATTCACACCGCGTGCTTGTAAACGCATACGCGCTAATAAATAAAGATTGGCAAGCCACTTGCCTGGATGATGTGGTGTAAATGCAATACTTGAATGAGGATGTGATGAAGTAAATGCATCATACACATCTTCTCCTACTTCAAAATGTTGAGGTCCAATTGCAGGGCCTAGCCAAACTAATAAATCATTTGGTGATTGTTGTATGGCATCTAATGTTGTTTCAATGATGTGATTGGATAATCCTCTCCATCCTGCATGAATGGCTGCCACCATGCTTGCTTGTTTATTGCAAATTAAAATGGGTAAACAATCTGCTGTTTCAACAATGCAAACATGATTGTGTTGTTTAGTGAAACTGGCATCACCGATTTTTTCTACGTGTTGTGGTATGGCTTCTAATGCAATCGCTGTGTGTTCTTGTTTCAACCAAAGAGGAGAAGAAGGTAAGTCTAATAATTTTTCTAAAGATTGATTAACTTGGTTATGTGGCTCATGGACGTTCCGCGACCAACCGGAGCGTGTTGTCGTAAAAGCTTTAATTTGAGTTGGCGCTGGCCAATTGGGTTTGAGATATAACATTCATACATCCTCTTTTAAAAAATGGATTAATTGCTGCATATCTTCGGGTAATTCTATTTCCCATTGCAACCATTTTTCAGTGACAGGATGTACTAAACCTAAACGAAAAGCATGTAAGGCTTGATGTTTAAATTGTCTCAGACAAGTAATTAAGTCAGACGACATTCCCTTTGTTAATTGTAAACGGCCGCCATAAGTCGTATCGCCTACAATCGGATGATGTATATGGGCCATGTGAACGCGAATTTGATGTGTGCGCCCCGTTTCTAAACGAAGAGTAAGCCGCGTATGTGCACGATAGCGTTCCATCACACGATAATGTGTGCAAGCGGGTTTGCCTGTTTCGGTGACAGCCATGCGTATACGTTGCAAAGCATGTCGTCCAATGGGCGCATCAACTTTGCCGCCGCTTATCAAACGACCAGTTACAATGGCTTGATATTCGCGTAATAGAGTGCGTTCTTTTAATTGATGTAAAAGATGTTTTAAAGCAGCAGCTGTTTTTGCGATCACCAATAAACCTGATGTATTTTTATCTAAACGATGTAAAATCCCTGCGCGAGGTAGCAATTTTAAAGTGGGAGCATGATGTAATAAAGCATTGAGAAGGGTTTGATCGCTATGTCCCGCACCAGGATGCACAATCATTCCAACCGGTTTATTGATGATGATTAATGCTTCATCTTCATAAACAATTGTTAAAGGAAGGGCTTGTGCTTCCCAAGCTGGCATGATGCGTGGCGTGATATGAGTGAGAACATGTTCGCCTCCTTTCACTTTTGTTTTAGGTTTGACGATGTGATCATCGATTAAAATGAGGCCTGCTTCTATCCAAGCTTGAATTTGCGTGCGAGAATACTCAGGCAATAACTTGGCTAAACATTGATCTAATCGTTCATTGGAATATTCTGCAGGAATAATAAATGTGCGTTGATTGTTAGAATTTGTTTTCATGATGTTGCAAATGATGACAGAATTTGGTTTACAATGCACGCTTGGGTTGTTTGATACTATAATGATAGGTACAACATGAAAAAAATTATTTTAATGATGATAGCAATGGTTGTTGTTTTAACAGGTTGCGCTAATTCAACCGATCCTTCGGACGCTTATAAAGATGAAACACCAACTCAGATTTATGCGCGCGGCAAAGCACTCTTATTAGACAAAAGTTATAATGAAGCAACTAAACGTTTTGAAGCGCTAGATGTGCAATATCCATTCGATAAAGAGACGGAAAAAGCCCAGCTTTATTTAATTTATACTTATTACATGAAAGAAGAATATAGTTTGTCGGTTTCGGCGGCAGATCGTTATATTCGTATTCATCCAACGAGTCCTGACGTAGATTATGCATATTATATGCGTGGTATTTCTGATTACTATCAAGATATGGGAATATTGGAACGGATATTTGCGATCGATTTAGCCAAACGTGATTTAACGCAAATCCAAAAATCTTATACTGATTTTGCTGAATTAACGACACGTTTTCCCGATAGTCGTTATGCTGCTTCTGCGCATCAATATCAAATATTTTTACGTAATGTGCTCGCTGATCATGAATTACATATCGCACAATATTATTATGATCGAAAAGCTTATGTGGCTTCTGCTAATCGCGCAGCAGATATTGTGGCGCATTATCAAGGTGCACCACAAGTGATGCCAGCGCTAGACTTATTAGCAAAATCATATCAACAATTGGGCATGCGAAAGATGGCGCAAGATACACGGGCGGTGTTGCAGTATAATGCGGGCAGTAATTCAGCTTACATGCCGGATTAACACTCAGTCTTGTCGTCCCGCGGCTTGTCCGCGGGATCCAGAAAGAAATACATGAATTTTGCTTGTCACTGGATCCCGCGGACAAGCCGCGGGACGACAAGACTGAGACATAGTCTCAAGTTGTGAAAAAATTTACCCCTTAAATCCATTCGTCAGCGGATAACGCCAATCTTTAATAAATGATTTATGATTAATATGCGTGCCAATCGTTGCTTGTCGTCGTTTATATTCATTTTTATGAATCAGTTCAACAACGCGCACAATGATTTCACGATTAATCCCTTGTGTAGCAATTTCATCAATGCTTTGACTGTGATTTAAATACGCATCAAGAATGCGATCTAATACATCATAAGGGGGAAGACTATCTTCATCTTTTTGATTGGGTGCTAATTCCGCCGTTGGCGCACGTTCAATCACACGTTGAGGAATCACAGATTCAATTTGATTACGATAATGCGCTAATTGATACACCATTGTTTTAGGAACATCTTTAATGACAGCAAAACCACCCGCCATATCGCCATATAAGGTGCAATATCCCACCGCTAATTCACTGCGATTACCTGTCGTTAATAATAATTTTCCTGATTTATTTGAAAGTGCCATCAATAACACTGCACGTACACGAGCTTGTATATTTTCTTCTGTCACATCATCTTTTTTTCCGATAAAAGAAGGTGTAAGTGAATCAAGAAAAGCTTGATACGCAGGTTCAATGGAAATTTCTTCCATTGAAACTTGTAAGGTTTTTATCATGGTTTTAGCATCTTCCACACTGATCTCTGCTGAATAACGTGAAGGTAAAATGACAGCATGCACACGATCTTTTCCTAGCGCATCAACTGCAATTGTTAAAGTGAGTGCAGAATCAATGCCGCCTGATAATCCTAATAAAACACCGGAGAAATGATTTTTTTCAACATAATCACGTAAACCTAATACTAAAGCTTGATAAATTCTTTCTTCTTTGGAAGGAATGGCAGTCATAAGGGGATGCAATGGCTCGATTGTATGGAGATCAATATCAACAGGTAATAATGCTTCTTCAAAAAATCCTGCGCAATGTGTGATTTGTCCTGATGGATTAACGACAAGTGAACCGCCATCAAATACTAATTCATCTTGAGCACCAACCATATTGACATAAATCATCGTGGCATTTGCATGTGTTGCGCGTTTTGTCAAAACAGAAACACGTTGCTCATGTTTATCCATTTCAAAAGGAGAAGCATTGGGAATTAAGATTAATCGCGCGCCATTTGCAGAGGCTTCTCGAATGGGATTTAATCGCCAAATATCTTCACAAATGAGAATGGTCATCGGAATATGATTGATTGTTGTAACCTGTGTATCAACGCCAGCATCAAAATATCGTGCTTCATCAAATACACCATAATTTGGTAAATATTGTTTAGCGTGTTGCTGCAAGATATGTCCATTGTAAAATAAGGTGCAAGTATTAAATAAACCTTTTTCATTTTTGTGAGGATGACCTACAAGACAATAAATATCTTTGATTTCATGAATCAAATGTTTTAAAGCAGTGCGCACGGTTTGAATGAAATCAGGTCGCAATAATAAATCTTCTGGTGGAAAACCTGTTAAACCTAATTCAGGAAAAATAATCATATCAGCTTGATGTTCATCGCGTGCTTTTTTTGCTGCTTGTAAATGTTTTTTGACATTTCCATCAATATCGCCAACTAAAAAATTTAATTGAGCAAGGACAATTCGAAAAGTTTTTTTCATTTTATTATCTCACTAATAAGGCGGCATAATCT
>Ga0207140_1010_pt1 | contig 56148 bp, 48 predicted proteins | sample Alteio_BWMinHeat_4_FD_153528 | JGI IMG/M metagenome (GOLD analysis project Ga0207140, IMG submission 153528) | Enriched cells from forest soil in Barre Woods Harvard Forest LTER site, Petersham, Massachusetts, United States -... | ecosystem: Environmental > Terrestrial > Soil > Temperate forest >... | reverse complement strand
AAAGAACATTTAATTGAATACACTGAAGAAAATCCTGCTTATCGTAAAGCAGCGGATAAATGTTTTAAAAAAATATATCGTGACGATATCTGCGATATATTTCCTAGATATGGCCATCCAAAAATTATTGAAATTTGGGGTGATCGTTTGACAAGAATAAAAAAATTAGAAAGTTATCTTTAATTTAATGGGTAAAAACATATGTATTCGCCAGCATGGCCTCATAGTGAAATAAAGGAAATATTTCCTGCGTCTTTAGTTGCTGCCTGTGAAAGGACTAAAACCTTAGAAAAATTTCAAAGAAAATTAGATTATCAATTGAGCTTATTTTCAAGTAATAAACCTAAGCCTACAACTGATATGCCCAAGCATAAACAATTGCTAAGCTCAGATAAAAAAGGTAATTCACGATATCATCGGTAGGCATCAGCAAAAATTGCGCAGATAAATAGGCAGTTATGTAAATATACCCGACACTAATGCGCTACGTTCAGGATGATGGCGATAAAACTGCTGCGCCCATTGGCGATATCGCAAAATAGAACCATTGCTTTGCAGTGAGCCAGGAGAGGGGATATAAGCTTTATTCTGCCAAATAGGAAAATCTTCAGAAGCATCACTGACGAAAGCTCGGTGAGCTTGATGGAGAATCAACGTTTCTACCCAGCGTTTTGGAAGTAGTCTCAAAAAAGGATGAATACGCTGAGGTTCAGCTATTTGATGTACCTGAACAGCAAGACGTAATTCTATGATACCGGGATCCACAGGTGTGACCATACCAAACAAACGCAATTTGAGTTTTTGTTCAGGAACTTCAACATCTGTATAAGATATTCCTAAACCCTGAAGAAAAATTTTATAAGTTGCTCGAATTCTTTTACGCGCAAACAAATTACCGCGGCGTTCAAGCGCTGCAACTATATTAAATGTTGGGCCAGTTTCGCTTATTTGCACATTGGTGGGTAGAAACTCAAAACCGTGTAGTGCACCTAAATGACTAAAATCCACGTTGTTTTCAAGCACGTCTTGAGGATGTCCACGCATCACTTCACATCCACTTTTGAGATTGGAATATGAAGAATCATCCCAAAGCGGAAGTTCCCAACTTTTTGCATTGTTATTGAGATCAAAATACGTAAATAAAAAACCACCGTGCTCAATGAGTTCCCATTTAGTTAAACTCATTTTATTATCATCATGTGGCGAAGAGGTGCATTCTCCGTCAAGGCCAAAACAAAGCCCATGGAAAGGACAGCGAATGGATTCTCCTTGAACCGTGCCACCATGACCCAAATGTGCACCCAAATGCGGACAATAAGCATCAAATAAGGCAGCTTTGCCAGACTTAGTACGAAAAAGCACGAGTTCATGGCCAAAAAGACGCCGTTTCTTGACTTGGCCTGGTTTAATATCAGCAGAGTATCCCACTGCAAACCAGCCATGGGGGTATTCTGTAAGCGGTTGATGTTGTGATTTCATATAGACGACTTTATAAAACGAAGTGGAATTTTATGTTTTTGCATGTAACTGGGAGAAAGATTTCTATTTTCGTAAAAGGTTCCAAATAATCTGTCCCATATTGAAAAAATAATACCGTGATTAACCGCATGACCACCCAGACAATGATGCATTTTATGTGCATGATTATCGATAAAAACATAACGTAGGATGCCAATATTAAACGTGTGATTAACGTGGTGCGTTCCTTCTAGAACTAACAACAGAGAATAAGCAACCAAGGTAGAAGTCAAATCCATTCCTAGAATATATGAGGCAAGTAATATGGGTATTTGAAATGCAGTGATTGCAGTATCAGCAAAAGAAGAAACGCTGCCGCGTATAAAATCCAGTGAAACCACAGAATGGTGCTGCAAATGATTTTTTCTAAACCAACGCTTGATGGAATTTGTAGTCTTGCCATGATTTAAAAAACGATGAAATAAATAATAAAATAAATCGGTAAATACCACTGCGGTAATAATGGAAGCAAAGACCGGGAGATGTATCAGTGGGAAAGGTATTTGCTGTAAAAGCCACCATCCACCTACAATGACTGCAGTGCCTGCAACAATGGCGGTTAAAAAAATGTGCGCCATGGCTTTCATATTTTGCTTAAAAGAGGGTGGCGGTAAATCCACGCAAGGATGTAATTTTTCTGCTGAAAGCATCAGTGGCATAGCTAGAAAAGAAGCGACAAAGAAAGTAATTAATAAAAGTAGCGGTGATTGACTTGCAAATGCTGCAGCAATGAGCATTGCTAAACCAGGGCCAAAATGACCTAAACAACCGAATAACATACTACCTTTTTGCTCAGTGGGAATATCGTTTAAAGGAATAGGTGGTTCAAAAATCTCTTTACGTTGTATAGGTAATGCCATACGATTTTTCCCCATGTAATTTGATGATAAATTCCAATTTTCATAACAAGTACCAAACAATCTATCCCAAACTGAAAAAACTGCACCATAATTAACTAACGTACCGCGCGGGCAATGATGCAATTTATGATTATGGTTGTCTACAAAAATGTAACGTAACCACCCGATGTTATAAGTAAAGTTAACATGATGAGTGGCTTGAAGTGCAAGCACGAGGGCATAGGCAACTAAGACTTGTGTTAAGTTAAGTCCTAACAAAGATCCCACTACAGCTGTTGGAAGTTGAAAACTGCAAATAGCGGTATCAAAAGTGGAGGAGTGATTGCCTCGGAAAAAATCTAGGGCTTTGACGGTATGATGTGCCGCGTGATTTTTGCGATACCAGCGAGAAATGCTGGCACCAGAGCGGCTATGATTGAGAAATCGATGAGTTAAGTAATAAAAAAAATCTGCTGCAGCCACTGTCAATCCAATTGAAAACCAAATGGGAAGAGAATAGTTGGGTAAAAAGAAGTGACAGACCCACCAACACAATGCTACTACCATACTGGCTATTCCAACACCTTTTAAGAAAATAAGACTTAGACCTTGTATTAGGTCGCTTTTATGTAGTGGATCTAAATTAACGGCAGGAAACCATTTTTCGGCTAGCAACATGGGAATAAATGCTAATAGAGTGATTACAAAAAAACCGATTAATAGGGTCAATGGATCAAAATGACTAATGGCGGCTAAAAAACAAAATGAGATGCTAGGACCAAAATGAATTAAAAGCCCGACTAGAAGCGAATTTTTTAGTTCGAGTGGGGGGTTAATTTTAGTTTTCCAAACAGGGTTCACTATTGTGTACGTACTGGGAATAAGTGTTTTCAATGTCATTTTTAGCATTTCCTTTTTTGTGATCAGCCCATTGGAGCATGACATCACCATACTTTTAAAATTGGCAATCCTAAATTTTTTTGCTAGCATAATGGCGTTTTTATGCTATGTAAATTTAATTAAGAAAGATAAATTATTATGCTAAATGTTTGTGTCATCGGAGCCGGTGCATCCGGGCTCGTCGCAATGAAAGAATTAAAGGATGAAGGTCATCGAGTCACTTGTTTTGAAAAATATCCTCAAGAAGGTGGTGTTTTTTACTACAGCAAGAACAAGGGTGGGGTCTATGACTCTACTTTATTAACCATATCAAATTATTTTATGGCCTTTTCCAGTCTGCCGCCTGAGGAAGTGGAAAGAAAGTATTGGACACATACTGAATACGCAGATTATCTTAAAAAATTCGCGAAAAAATTTGATTTACTCAAACATATGCAATTTGAAACAACGGTGTTGTCAGTGGAAGTGAAAGAAAAAGTAATAGTTGAAATTGAACAAAATGGTACAAAAGAATTTCGCACTTTCGATGCTATTGCCATTTGCACGGGTACACATCAAAAAGCAAAATATCCTGAATTAAAAGATCAACATCTTTTTAAGGGTCAAATTTTGCATTCGGAAAATTACAAAAACGCGCAAGGTTTTGCAAATAAAAAAGTGGTTTGTGTGGGTATGGGCGAATCGGCAGCAGAGATAGTGCATGAAATTGCGCAAGTTGCTTCTGAATGTACGTTGTCCATTCGCCAATATCCTACGGTCGTCCCAAGATATCATGATCAGCATACTAACGATGCATTTACGAGTCGAATTTATCACTATATTCCCACACGCTTACTTAATCCTTTAATTAAGTGGGGTGCTAAAAAAATAATTAAAACGACCAAGGATCCTATTGTTAAATTAACATGGGAGTGGGGATTAAAATGTGGTGGGATGTTAAATATATTCTTAACTAAAAATGAAATTTTTTTGCATGATATTAATGAGAATAAATTGCAAGTAAATACTTCTGGTATTCAAAAGCTCAGCGAAAAGGGAGTGATGTTTAATGATAATACACACATTGATGCTGATATTATCATGTGTAACACGGGTTATCAGGATGATTTTAGTTTTCTCAAAGGGATTTCTTTTAAAAATGTAAAAGATTTATATAAACATGCTTTTCATCCGGAATTAGAAAAGAAAGTGGCATTTATTGGCTGGGCCAGGCCAGCTGTGGGTGGTGTGCCTCCATGTTCGGAAATGCAGAGTCGTTATTTTGCGTTACTTTGCAGTGATAAGCGTTCATTGCCCGATAAAGCTAAGCTTTATCAAAGCATAGCGCATGACGAAAAATTCGAAGAAGAAAGATTTAGATTATCTTGTAATATTCCTTCTCTAGTGCACTACACTGGTTATATGGATTCAATGGCGAAATTAATTGGTTGTATGCCGCCTAAATTTTTATTATTTAGAAATCCCAAAGTAGTTGCGAAGATTGTATTTGGCTCTCAAATCTCGAATCAATATCGCCTAACAGGCCCACATTCTGATCCTGTGATAGCTAAGGAAGTTATTAGCAAATTACCCATTGCTTGGGGACTAAAATTATCTGTTCAATTAGCAATGGTTTTAGCTGTGGCGAAATGTTTGGAATTTTTTAAAATAATTAAACGTGATTTAAAATATAGGCCCTAGCATCGCTGTCATCTTGAGGTAGCGGAATGACAGCGGTGCTATTTATTATGCATTTTAAATATAAGCCAATCTTGCCATCTATATGGCAAAAGACTAAACAATTTAGCTTCTAAATGCTTTCTTCCCATTGAATATCTTATCTTGGGATTATCACTAGTGAGTGCATGTTTTAATTTTTGAAAAACCACTTCTGGAGATTGTATAGCTGAAGGATCATTATTTTTTAAAATATTTTTAACATACCGCTGTAAATAATCATCGTAATATTCTCGCACAGCCTCATTACTTGTGGCTGATGTAAGTAAATTTTTATTGATTCTTTCCCATTTATCCCCAATAGCACTGATTTGAAAATGAATAACTTTTACATTAGAAAATTTTAATTCCCTTCTTAACCCATCAGAAATAGCTTCTAATGCATGTTTGGAAGCGCTATAGGCTGAAGCGAAAGGCATCGTGAGAATGCCTGCCATAGAACCCATATTAATAATTCTACCTCCCTCGCTTCTTAGTAGAGGTAAGAATTTTTGTGTGACTGCCATCACGCCGAAAAGATTAACTTCGAATATAGAGCGTAAATCATCAAAATTTAAAAATTCGAGTGGTCCTAGTCTACTGATGGCGGCGTTATTGATAAGAGCATCTAAACCTCTGCCATTTAAATGTGCCTTGATTTGTTGATAAGCTTGTTCTATTTGTTGTGCTTGAGTGACATCAACAATGACAGGATTAATTTGCTTTGAATGGTCTAGTAAAACTTGAGCATCTTTTTGGGTTCTTACGCCAGCATAAACGTTATAACCATTTTGTGCTAATTTTAAACTAAGATAATGACCAATTCCGCTTGAAGTGCCGGTGATAAAAATATTTTTTTTAGCTTGCATTTGCTTTTCATCCAGGAGCAGTTTTAAAGCTCAAAATAAGCTTAGGAGTGCCGTTTAATGGATCATTTTAATGAAACATTAATAATTCTTTGTTAAATTATAGTTCAATTTGTTATAGCAGAGACGCCACCTGTTTGCCAGAAAAAAACTAAAAAACACAAACGCTTAGTTGATAGAGAATATCATGTCTATGTATTTCAATAAAATATCCGAGTATTCTTATGATCGGAATAATTGAAAGAAGAATTTTTCTATTAGATAGCAGATTAAGAGATATAGTTATGCATACGAGAGACTATTTTCATGTTAGGAATCAGAAAAAAAATTCTCCCATTCAGTCTATATACAGGATGAAAAAAAGTATTCATGTGATTTTTCGTAGCACCAAAGATCAAGATAGTAGTGATGCTAGAAAAATACTTGATGACCAATTTGAGTGGGGATATGCAAAGAGTGCAGGCGTACCTTATAAAGCTAACATTAAAGATATTGTATTTGCGCTTGGTCTTAAATATCTTTCATTTTCAGTTTTCAAAGAATTGGGATTTTCTGACGATGTTATACAAAAATTTGCACTCGAAGAGCTCGAGCAAGCAGGCATTCGACCCAAATCATTATTTAATATATGCTCAACATTTGTTGAACAATCGTACTGGAGAGATACATTATTTTGGGGTCAAATTCAATTACTCCCACAGGATATTAAAGACCATTTGCCGTCACTAACATGTGATACAGAAGAGAAACTAAAAGCTAAATACGAAGACCACGAGATAAACAAGAGACTTTATAAGAACTTTTACTGTAAATAAGCTGAAGTACGAACAATGTTAGAAAGGATAATTAATTAGTTGAATATGAAAAATTTGTACTTCGAGCTAGTTACCGCCGTCAGTACCATACTTCCAGTAAATATCCTTACTGGAAGTATGGTTATCCGCCCCACAACGTTATATTATTGATATAATTGAACATTTTTATGCCTTATCACTTATCGCCTGATCAGTATCAAGAACAGCAACTTGATTAAAAGTGACTTCTAGCCTATAATAGGACTAAGTCATGTGACTAAGTCTACAGGTGCCCTATGCGTACTATTAATGTCCACGAAGCAAAAACACATTTCTCGCAATTGCTGGATGCGGCGATGGCGGGTGAAGAAATCATTATCGCCAGAGCAGGCACACCTTGCGTCAGGCTTGTCCCTATCTTAACTACGCCTAGAAAGCCTGGCGCCTTAAAAGGAAAAGGTTATCTAACAGAGGCGTTTTTTGAACCATTAACAGAAGATGAGATTGGTAAATGGGAGTAAATTTTTATTTATTAGATACGCACGTGTTACTATGGTGGTTGTTTGACGATCCAAACTTATCAATACATGCGAAAAGTGCTATTACATCACCAGATTCAAGAATATTTATTAGTAGTGTAAGCGGTTGGGAAATTTCTATTAAGCATCACATAGGGAAGCTGCCTCATGTCGGCCACTTAGTAAAAGAGCTTCCACTTTATATCAGACGGGAACGTTTTGAAATACTGCCCCTTTCCTTTGAACATGCGATGGCTGCTGGTGCTTTAGTTAGCAAACACAAAGACCCGTTCGATCGTATGTTGATTGCTCAGGCGCGTGCAGAAGAATTAATATTAATTAGTAATGACAAGATTTTTAAAAAATATAAAATTCCTTTATTATGGTAAAATTTAACGTTCTGAGCGTTGAGTACGCTTAAGAAAAATGTAATTATTGATTATTTTTTTCGATGATTTTTTTTAATTCATCAATTGAATAATCAACATGCCAAAATCGCATGTAAATAATTCCAGGTATCATAAGAATTTTTATTTTTTTTGTTGCAGAAATAGTAGCTGTTCTTTTACTTTGCTGAATCACGCTTATATGCGCCACCAGCATCCAAGCTTTAGGATAAAAACGAATCTTATTCGTCTGCGAAAAACCCTCCAATCCATCGTCAAGCGGAATATAAACAAAATTGGATGGATCACCTTCATTAACCAAAACCTCGCCGGGTTTTAGTTCAATTATTTTTACATTTTGTAATGCCTGCTTAGGCGACAAGAATAATGCATAAACCGACTTAAGCCTTTCAGTAATAAATGCCTCAGACTCATCAGAGCTGCTGAGTATGTCTGGTGCCGACAAATAACGCTCTTTCTCTTGTTTAGCGGAATATTTAAATGGCGGAACATTTTGGATGAACTTTCTTGGCATATCTAAAAAAAACAGCTGCTCTTTAACAATTTCAGTAAATGGAGAATAATCGTATGAAGACTCCAGTAACAGAGTTATTTTTGCTTCGTTATTTTGCAACTTATATAGCTTTTCAAAACTAGCGGAAATATCCGAATAAAAATTTTCTATAACTAGAGCCGTGCTAAAACCAATTTGGTTATTAATTGAAGTGTCGTAAAAAATACTATGCTGAAAATTAATAAGCAATTTTCTGTCTGGAATAATTTCAACTTCGTCTATATTTGCTTGCCCAGTAATAATAGTGGAATTGCCACGAATGAGAAAATTTTGCGTATGGTACATAGATGAATAAAGAACATTTCCCATTTGAACATCAAAGAGGCGCTGATAATATCCAAATACTTTTTTGGAGCCACATAGCGTGTATATGTTTTTGATTAAATAAAAAATACATAGCGCTCCTAAAATAGCGCATTGATGATCAGCTTTACACTCACGCAACCATTGATAATTTAATTCTTGCGCATATTTACCAACATTTGGTAGTGCATTATAAAATATATCGTCAAAGTTTTTTGACGCTAATTTCATATCCGCATCAGCCATAATGAAAGGGAAAATAAGTAATTCGCGCAGCCAAGCATTTTTTTTGTTTGGCTGAGAAGAAGATATTAACGCATAAATGGCGGCAACTTCCTCAGGATGCTCCTTAATAACAAGATCCAGAATATCATCCATTTCATCGCTATAAAAAAAGCGCATGACATCATTCAAGGATAATTGTGATAACGGCTTTTTTGTCGTTAAATCCATGCAATTATGCAAGCAACAACACAGCTCTGAAAGCCATTGCAACTCATGTTGCTGCGAAGGCAATTGAATTGGCATGAAACATTTAAACCCTTTCGAGAATAGACTGCGATTTAAATCAATTAGCCTATGTAAATTAATAATGCCATTGTCCGCGTATCCCTCTATTCTTGAGATGGTATCTTCATCATTATTTTTAAGACTTGTCATCAGCAACTCGTCCCAGCCAGAGGAAACGTTCAAATCTTTGTAATGGCGATTTGCTATGTAATGTATGACATTGTCATTTAAAAATATTTTCATGTTATTCCAATTTTACCGATACAGATACAGGTTCGCCAGGATGTAGCATTTTGCTATTCGCTATATCCGCTTTAGCTTCCACTAAAAAAGTTAATTTGGTTTTCGCCTCTTCACTATAAATAACTGGTGGTGTGTATTCTGATTTCGGCGATATAAAAACGACATTTGCAGATATAGGATTCTTACAACTATCGCAGGTAACAACGACAGCCTGCCCTAATTGAATTTTTCCAATTTGCTTTTCCGGAACAAAAAATAATATTTTAATATCTTTTGGTGCCAGCAGAGATAAAACAGGCCTGCCCGACTCTACAAATTCACCTGGTCGATAAAACACGTCGAATACACTTGCATCGACACTGGAATATACTTCCTTACGCTCGGCAGACCATTCAGCAGACTGCAAATTAGCAACATCAATTTTTAAATTGGCCTGGGCGGCTTCAAGTTGCTTTTGGGCGGATTGATAATCGTTTTGCGTAATATCGATTTCTTCTTGATATGAAAACTTCCCAGCTCCTAATGTTTGGCGGCGTTCGAACTTATCTTTTGTGACTTTTACTAATGAATTGAGACGATCAATGTCGGCTTGCGCTGCATCAACTTTTGCTTTTGCTTCATCAAAACTTGCAGATTCAGGCAATAAATCTAGCGCAAATAAAACATCGCCTTTTTTAACCGCATCACCACGATCGACATACAAGTTTTCTAAAATTCCCGAAAAATTACTTGCCATATATCTAATATCGGCGTCGACATAACCTTGATATATACCATTGTCATTCTGCCAGCAACCCTGAAAGCTAGTGCAAAATAACATGAGCAATCCTAAAATAATGTTCTTCATTCACTAATCCATAGTTTGTTTAAATGCGAGTACTGCTATGCCTAGCATGGTAAAGAAAAATAAAATAATCGGCCATAATTCGGGGAAAATATTGCTCCATGCGTACCCTTTTAACATAATGCCCGACGTTATACGGATATAATGTGTCAAAGGAAGAGCATTGCCTAGCGCTCTTGCCCAAAACGGCATGCCGTAGAATGGAAATATAAATCCAGAGAGCAAAATACAGGGTAAAAAGAAAAATGCTGAGTACTGCTGCGATGCCACTTGGCTTCTTGAAATAGTCGAGATGGCAAGCCCCGTCATTAAGCTCGCGACAATGAAAGGAAACGAAGCAACGCACAGAGTAATCACACTACCCTCCATGGGCACATTAAATAACAATTTCGTTGCCATAAATACTGTCAAGAGTAAAAGAATATAACCAATAATAAGATAACTTAAAAATTTTCCTATCATAATTTCCACAGGTCGAATTTGACTATTTAGCAATGCCTCTAACGTACCTGATTCCCTTTCTTCAGAAATAGTAACGCAAGTTAACGATATCAAAGACAAAGTTAAGACAACCCCAATCAATCCAGGCACAATTGCATTCACGGCTTTAAGATCTGAATTATAGTTAGTCTGTATATCTACAATAAACGGCGACTGCTCAGGCGAATTAAGATAATTCAGTGACCCTGCGAATTGGCGCGAAAAAATCACGGGCACAAGATTTTGCAAAGCAAAAATGGCATTACCAGTTCCTCCAGGGACACTGCCATCGACTTGTAACAAAACATGCGGTTGATTACCGCGAACAAGATCTTGAGTAAAATGTGCAGGTATATTTAAAACAAAATTAACTTTCCCTTCCCGCAACAAGCGCTCGCCTTTGAGTTCCGTGTCTGGAAATTGATTAACGTTAAAATAGGATAAAGTCGAAATTCCTTGAATAAGCCGACGCGTAAACGGCCCGTTATCATAATTAATGACTGCCATTGGTAAATGTTTAGGAAAAACGTCAATGGCATAGCCAAAAATAATAATTTGAACGATAGGCAGAATAATAATAATGGATAATGTCCCAAGATCGCGGGTGATTTTAATAAATTCTTTAGTGGAAATACTTAATATTCTCGTCAAAGAAATATTAATCAAATCGCTTCTCCTGAACATCCGCAATTAAATTAATAAAAACATCTTCAAGCGTAGAGTCTACGCCTTGCCACTGATAATTAGCGTCGATAAAATAAGGACGCAAACTACTCAGTAATTTTGGCCTATTACTTCCAGAAATATGCAGGTTATATCCAAACGAAACAATTTGATCAATTCCGTCAAGCCTACTTAATTTTTTTGCCAATTCATTAATGTTTTTACCACTCACTACCCAAGTATTGAGATTGGCGTTTTGAATAATTTCTTTGATCGATCCTGCGGTAATAATATGCCCATAAGCAAGGTAAATAAGTCTGTGGCAACGTTCAGCTTCATCCATATAATGGGTGCTAACAAGAGCAGTAATGCCTCCTGCAGCAAGATCATTAATTGTTTCCCAAAATTCATGTCTTGCCGCGGGATCAACGCCTGCAGTGGGTTCATCGAGCAAAAGAAGTTTAGGCTGATGTACAAGCGATGCAGCAAGCGCTAATTTTTGTTTCCAGCCTCCCGATAACGTACCCGTAATCTGGTTTAAACGCTTACCTAATTTAAGACGATCAGCAATCTCGTTAATCTCTTTCGCAGGATTTTTTACTTTAAACGCATGCGCGACAAAATTAAGATTTTCTTTGATTGTAAGATAATCATATAAACTAAACTTTTGGGTCATATAGCCCACTTTTCCGCGTATGAGATGACTTTCCGTTAAGACGTTAAACCCAAGACATTCGCCTTCACCTTTATCCGGTTGTAATAATCCGCAGAGCATTCTAATCGTCGTTGTTTTTCCACTGCCATTAGGGCCTAAAAACCCGATAATTTCGCCTGGTTTTGCCGCAAGAGAAAAATCATATACAGCGACCTTTCCAAGAAAAGATTTTTGTAAATGCTTCACGTCAAATATGTATTGAGATGTATTCATTTTTCCTGATTTAAATTTCCTTCATGAGTGAACATTAACGACGAAAATTTCATTACCCGTGTAAACCAGAACAAACGTCTAGAAACCATACCTAACGCCGTAAGCAACATAATGACTTTCACTAATCTGCGATTAACTTTAATATGCTCTCGTGTTTTTAGATAATCGCTATCATCTAATTTTTGCAATGTGGCAAATCCTAGTAATAGCATAAATGCCCATGCGCCACTCATACCACGATCATTGATACTTAGCATATATTGCCAACCGTCTCTAAGTTGCTTTATTGCCCTCTGCCGCCAATACAAAACAATGGGTTCTAAAAGTTGCATGTTCATGCGAGCATCTTCAATTTTTATATTGAACTGGTCTAATTGTTGTTTTGGAAAATAACAACGACCTTCTTTAAAATCATCGGGAATATCGCGAAGAATATTCACGAGCTGTAATCCCTTGCCGCCAGAAATAGATAATTGATAGAGTTCTTCAGGATTTCTATGACTAAAATATTTCAGTTTTAACAAACTGAGTCGCGTCAAAAATTCCCCTACGTCTCCCGCAACTAAATAAGTGTATTTATCTAATTCTTCTATCGTTGCTAAACAGGTTATTTCGTTTGTCGACGCAAAAGTTTTAATATCAAAATCTATTCCTTTCTCTATCTTTTCAAGAACCCAGATTATTTCTCTCCGCGTTTCTTCATCGAATTGATACAGCGCTTCAAGAAGATGCTCAAAATGGATAAGCAACCCATTTTCTGGTGGCTGCAATGCATGCATTGCCTGTTCAAATTGTTGATTTTCCGGCAAATACAAACCTGTTTTTATCATCTGCATCAGGTGGTGTATCAACGATAATTTTTCTGCTGGCGAAATAATTAATTTATCTGCGATCGAATCTATTGCCCTAGCAAATAAATAAGCCAGGGAAATCGGTTTTTTTAAAGCCTGGGGAAATAATGGCACAACAAGATAAATAGAGCGGGCGGTTTTTTTTAGTAATTCATCCGTGATCTTATCATCGCTACTTTTCAGCATATCGTAATGAACCGTATGACAATATTTATTTAAATTATAACATGGTTTGCTCCTTCAAAGCAGGCTTCACTCCTATGTTATAATCTTAAATATATACTTTTTCGATAGGTTAATATGAACGATGTAAAAGAAAATGAATGCGTTCAACGACTTAATCACTCTTTTCAATTTTGCCGTGATCTTGCTTATAAAAGCTCTAGTAGTTTTTATGCGGGCATGGCACAAAGTCCGACCGATAAGCGCGATGCGATATTTTCGATTTATGCATGGCTACGCTTGATAGATGACATTGCAGATGACGAGGCTTTAAGTGCAGAGCAACGAGCCGCTAAACTGCGAAAATTTTCTGCTTATACGCAAGAGATCCTATGCAATTCATGCAAAAATAACTCAGAATCAAAAGAAAATTTTTGGCTGGCTTTTTATCATACGGTTCATCATTATCAAATTCCTTTAGAGTATTTTTCAGAAATGATAGCGGGACAAGAGCAAGATTTAATTAAACATGATTATAAAACTTTTGCTGAATTGTACGACTATTGTCACCATGTTGCCTCTACTGTTGGCTTGATGTGCATCCATATTTGGGGCTATGACAATGACCCCAAATCTAGGCAAATGGCTGAATGGTGCGGCATTGCATGTCAGTTGACCAATATATTGCGAGATATAAATAGCGATAGAAAATCACGGCATGTTTATTTGCCAGCCGAATTTGTCGGCAAAAAAGAGCTTACTTCGGATCAATTGGCCGATATTCCACATGATTTATTAATGCAAGGAATATCGACATTAATCAAAAAAACAGAATATTATTATCAAAACTCATTACAACTTTATCACGCCATCAATCCTGATAGCAGGTTAAGTTTTCTTTACATCATGTATAAGTACAAAACATTATTTGAAAAAATACGCCATCAACCTGAGGCAATTTTTAAGCCTATAAAAATTAAATTGAATATGCTGGAAATATTAAAATTATATTTTGTCGTCAATATGACAAGATTAAAATCGCGTTAAATATAATCTTCTCTTTTTTTATTAATGAGTTCTTTGAATAATATATTCAGATAAAGCTTTTAAATAAGTTATATTCATACCCGTTTTATCTAAATAATTTATTGCCTCATGATATAAGTCTTTTTCTCTTTGTTTTGCCCGAGTCATACCTACAAGTACCGGATAAACTGGTTTACCGAGATTTAAATCAGCTCCTTGCGTTTTGCCTAAAATTTCTGTTTTTGATAAAATGCCAATAATGTCGTCATGTATTTGAAAAGCTAATCCAATACGTTCACTAAACTTTTTTAAGTTAGATAGAATTTTTAGATCATTACAATTAGCAGCTAGTGCACCAAATAAGATACTTGCTTCCAATAAATGGCCCGTTTTTAACTTATAAATTTTTTCTAATTGTTTAAGAGAGATGTTGTGATTAACCGCTTGAATATCTAATTCTTGTCCACCCGCCATGCCTGACGAACCAATCGCTTGTGCGAGTAATCTAATCATTTTGAGTTCATTTTCATAAGAAATATAGTGAGTATCAAGTTTTGATAAAATTTCAAATCCTGAACTTTGTAGTGCATCCCCAGCAATAATCGCCGTTGCTTCTCCAAATACTTTATGACAAGTTGGTTTGCCTCTTCTTAAGTCATCATTATCTAACGCTGGTAAGTCATCATGAATAAGAGAATAAGCATGAATCATTTCAATCGCTACTGCTGCATCACTTAGAATTTTTTGATTAGCTCCTAAGGGTTCTCCGACTGCATAAATAAAAGCAGAACGTATCCGTTTTCCTCCGTTTAAAACGGCATAACGCATTGCTTGATGTAAAAGACGAGGTTCTTGTTGTGCAGAGGGCAATTTTCTATCCAGAGCTTTTGTTAAATGTCGTTGACATTTAGCTAAGTACTTTTCTATATCCATAATCACCTCGTTTTTCGCCCTGACATTTACATATCGATTTTAGTACATCCTTAATGATGCAGATTGTCTTGAAAAAATATAGGAGTTAACTGAGGAAGCAATTCTGTAGGTGGTGTTTCCTTCCACAGACTTAAAACGTACCCTCCTTCTCCAGCACCCGTGGGTTTCACAGCAATAGCTCCCATACGGTAGAGCTCATCAATATGATTATGTAAGGTTGGAGTGATTAAACCCCATTCTTGAAAGCAGTGATGTGCATGAAATAAAGCGTTTGCAAATATTGATAATCGATGATCAAGAGATTTCTTTGACTGTAGCGCCTCCTCAATTTGTAAAACACTATCTTGCATTTCTTGGTCTAAACGATTAGCTAATGCCCTGTGAGCTTTTCGAAAAGCCATCACTAAGTTCACAGCATGAGCAGTTTGTTTAGGTTGACCAGAATAGGAGAGATAGAGTCTGGGCTGCCAATCCGATTCAATACTATGTATATCGCCTGACAATTCGAAATGAGTGATTTGATCGAACATTGCACCGGCAATATCAAGGCCGCTACTATTACCGTGAAATATATTTTCCATTTTTTTTGCAAAAGAAAATATTTGATCTTCATTAATTAAACCTCGCCAAGCGAACAATCGAGCGATCACGACACAAAGCGCAGCGGAGAATCCTATTCCTCCCCCCATTGGGATATTATTCGTCAGTGAAATACGCCCGAAAATATGATGAATATCTTTTTTTAAGAACTTAACTCCTTCAAAAAGAGTTTCCCAAAAGAACAGAAGAAAAGTTTGCTCGTAGGGTAGATAGGAATGTTGATAATCAATATGGACCTCTCGATCTAAATCTTGGCATGATAGAGTGAGAGTTTTTAAATGTACTGGTAAGACCAATGCTGGGCAGCCTTTCAAAACTGCGTGTTCACCAGCCAAAATACATTTAGCATGCGCTGTAGTATTAAAACATGCTTTATTTTTCACCTTTTTTATCTCTTTAGCCCTATTATTATAAAGTATAGCATAGGTTAAATTTCATACAGGGATATATAAACAATATGCTTAACACACAATCAGTTGATTCCTAATCAATTTTTCCCGATAAAAAAAACAAAATCACCATAATGGGTGTGCCTTATAAGCTATAATAATGCATGATTTAAGAATATTGAGTGCGTATGAAAAAAAATGATTTATATTTTTTGCCCAGCAAAACATTTATTGTTGGAGAATATGCGGCTCTGAAAAAAGGCCCAAGTTTAATTCTTTGCACACAACCTTATTTTTGTCTGCATGTTACAGAAAACACTAATCTCCAGGCTGCTTCTTTAATAGGCATCCCTCCTAACAGCCCAGCGGGAAAATTGATTAAAGCCTATCCTGATTTTTATCGTAGATTTCAGCTTAAATTTGACGATCCTCATCAAAATATAGGAGGGTTTGGTGCTTCAAGTGCCCAATTTTTATCTTTACTACAATTGAAACTGCAATTAAAAAAAATTAACCAAGAAAAAATTACTGAAGTACTTAGAATCTATCGACAAGTTGGTTGGGATGGATGTGGCTTTCCACCTAGTGGTGCTGATGTAATTGCTCAATGGGTTGGCAATATTTGTTACTTCAATCCTAAAAACAATTCGATCAGTGCTTATTTGTGGAAATTCACTGACATCGAATTTTGTTTGATTCATACAGGTAATAAAATTAATACATACGAACATCTGAAATCATTAAATGATTTTTCAATTGATGAATTTGTGCCTTTAGTTGAGTTAGCAAAAAAATCAATACAAGACAGTGATAGTAAAAATTTTATTGATGCTATTAATGAATACGCTGATGTTTTAAATAAACATCATTTTGTTTGTACTGAAACTCAACTTTTATTAGATAAAATTAGAAAAATTACAGGCGTAATGGCTTGCAAAGGATGTGGCACACTTGGCTCTGACGTTATTTTAGTAATATTGGATAGGAGTCAAAAAAATCATTTTGTTCAATGGGCAAGTCAACAAAAATTAAATGTAATCACCATCGGAAAAAAATTAGGTACGGGCCTTATAAAGAAAACACGGTAATCAATATGTAGTATCTTTTTTTCTTAAAGAAGTTATTATTTCATTGATATCTTCACCTGTTATACTTTTTTTTGTGGCTAATCTCATCGCGAGTTTTTGTTTTACAATAGAATATTCTTGTTTGGATAAATCTAGATTAGATATCAAATTGTTAATATGTAAAAGCATATGACCCTGGACAATGCCACCTGTTACAAGTGCTCTTAACGCTGCCAAATTCTGGACTAACCCAACTGCTGCGACAATTTTTGCTAACTCAGCCGCTGCTTCAATACGTAATATTTTCAGGCAAATTTGTGCCGTAGGATGTAATCGCGTTACACCACCTACAATGCCCACATCAATAGGCGCTGTTAGCTCACCGTGTAGATTATTTCTATCCATATACCAATGTGTAATCGGTTTATATTGACCTGACTGAGCTGCATACGCATGGATACCCGCTTCTACTGCACGCCAATCATTTCCTGTCGCAATTAAGAGGCCATCTATAGCATTCATTACGCCCTTATTGCTCGTGGCTGCACGATAAGGATCTAACTCAGCAAACACTGATGCTTCTTCAATTGCCCCGCCTAAATCAGGATCAATATTTTTAATGATAATACTTGCACGAGTTAGTTTTGTATCTACTAAATTCGATAAAATACAAAGACCGACTTTTTCATGAGTCAATTTCTCAATGTGTATTTTTAAATACTCACTCATTTGATTGATCGTGTTAGCGCCCATTGCATCGCAAGTGTTAACTAACATATGAATAACAGCCATTTGCTGACCATCTTTTCTCATTAAACTTTTAACTTGTAAATCTTTGGCGCCACCACCGCGTAACGTCATTCTTGATGCCACATTATGATTTACTGAATTTAATAAATCATTTTTATTCAGTTCAATTATTTTCTTGAATGCATTATAATTCGTTACTTTTGGAATTTGTATTTGCCCGATACCAAGCCAACCTAGATTTTCTGTGACAATTTCTCCATTTTCACAAACCCATTTTGCAGTTTTACTTGCTGCAGCAATGATTGATGTTTCTTCCACTGCCATTGGAATAATATAATCTTTGCCATCGATAACATAATTAAGCGCAACTCCTAGCGGAATTTGAAAAAATCCGATGCAATTTTCGATTAAATTATTTGCAAGTTCTTTACTAACAAGATTTTTATTATTTAATTTTAAAAAATCTTCTTTAATAAAAATACCCGTCTCAATTAGACGTTTTATGCGATCTTTTGCAGACAATTTGGAGAACCCCATCAGTATGGTTTTAATTGAATTTTTATTTGATATATTCTTCATAAAATAGGTTCTATTAATGAATACTCTATAATTATAGTTTATATTTTGGAGCTAACGCTGACGGTTTTAAGGAAGTTAGGAATGGACAGTAAATACAGGCAGTTAACCGAGACCGTAGCATATATGGTTTAAGTCTCCGTTGACACAAAAAGCATCATGTCCCTATGATGAATTATTAGGGATGTTTCGAGGAGAGAATCATGACAAATCAAATTCAAGTATTTGTACGTGGAACGGATGGTAATTTGTGGCTTGAAACTGGACCCTTCGATGATCTTTCTTATACGATTGCGAATCGTGTACAAGTCGATGCGAATGTAAGCAATATTTTTTCTCAAGTGGGAGAAAATAGAGTTTGGCGCACAGCATTCCAAGCATTAAATGCAGCTGAAATTTATGTGCTTGGATCCGATAATAACTTATGGCTAGAACACGCACCATTTGGATCAGTTCCTCCTTCGCGTACACAAATCGATAGTAACGTTGACACTTTTCAAGCGATGGATTTGGGAAATGTTTATGTTCTTGGAACCGATGGTAACTTGTGGTTGGAAACAGCACCCTTTGGCAATGTTCCTCCCTCGCGCGTACAAGTTGATGGGAGTGTTCTTGCATTTCAAGCATTAGATTTAAATACAGTGTTTGTTCTTGGAACCGATGGTAACTTGTGGCTGGAAACGGCACCTTTTGGCAATGTTCCGCCCTCTCGCCAACAAGTCGATTCGAATGTCATTCAGTTTTGGGCAATGGATACAGGAACTGTCTATGTGTTGGGACGTGATCTTAATCTGTGGTATGAGACTGGGCCGTTTGGAAATGTGGATATCACCGTATCTAACCGTTCACAAATTGATGCGAATGTTAATGATTTCCAACCTCTAAGAGTATCAACAGAAGGAGGGTCATCGCCCAGCGGAAGTTCAGCGGATGTCCTATTTATACTTGGTCATGATTCTAATTTATGGGTAACCCAAGGACCATTTGAGGGTGTGGCAAATACAGTAAACAACCGTCAATTGATTGATGGCAATGTGATTGCATTTGGCGCAGCCGATCCATCAAATTTATTTGTTATTGGCGGTGACCAGAATCTGTGGTACGAATATGCACCCTTTGGATCACAAAATCGAAAGTTGGTCGATGCTAATGTAAACGCTTGTCAGCCGTTATTTCCAGCCCAATCACTCTTGGGAATGCAGCGACATCGATTTGTTCAAGCAAAGACATTGCAATATTTTCACAGCAAGTCTCCGACTCAAAAAGAACGTGTATAAAGTTATCATTACTGTAGCCAAGACGCGTTTTTGCGTCTTGGCTTCCCTTCTTATTCATGCAGAATTTGGTGCACAAAAAACACTGCACTAGAACCTTCTCCTACAGCTGAAGCGACGCGTTTAATATTGCCTGATCTGACATCCCCAGTGGCAAATACACCTGGTAAACTTGTCTCGAGAAAATAGGGAGAACGATCAAGCGGCCATTGAGATAACGTTAAATCTTCAAAGGATAGTTCAGGGCCAGTTTTAATAAATCCTTGCTTATCAAGAACAATACATTTTTTAAGCCAATCTGTATTAGGTGTTGCCCCAGTCATTAAAAAAACATGTCCAATGTTATGTTTCTCAATTTTTCCGGAGTGATTATCACGCCAATGTACTGTATGCAGTCGCTCAACTCCTTCTAATTTGATAATTTCTGTGTTCATATGCACCGTAATTTTTTTGCTTTCCTCAATACGACGAATAAGATAATTTGACATACTTTTCGCTAATTCATCAGAACGAACTAGCATGTGCACATGCTTAGCAGATTCTGATAGAAAAACAGCAGCTTGACCAGCTGAGTTACCTCCTCCGATAACAATTACTTCTTCACCTTCACAAATTTGTGCTTCGATAAACGTGGCACCGTAATAAATGCCTACACCTTCAAATTTTGATAAATTGTCAATTGAAAGTTTGCGATACTTTGCACCGGATGCAATAACGATTGTTTTCGTTTGTATTTCTTGATCGCTATCGGTCTGAATAGTGTAAGGTTTGCGCTTGCAATTTAAACTTTTTACTTTTTCAGCCATCATTATCTGAGCGCCAAATTTTTGAGCCTGAGTAAATGCTCTTCCTGCCAATTCTTGGCCCGAAATACCATTAGGAAAACCAAGATAATTTTCAATTCTTGAGCTTGATCCTGCTTGACCACCAGGCGCGTGTTCTTCTAACACCAAAATATCTAATCCTTCTGAGGCGCAGTAAACTGCAGTCGATAATCCAGAAGGTCCCGCACCAATGATAACGACGTCGTAAATATGGGTTGTTTCGATGGCTTCATTAAATCCAAGACATCGTGCCAGTTCTTGATTACTCGAATTGAATAATACAGATTCTCCCCGGCAAATAACGACAGGAATATTTGAGATATCAACCTTAAAATTCTCAAGCAACTCTTGAACTGCGTGATCATCTTCGACATCTACATAATAATAGGGATAACCATTGCGAGTCAGAAACTCTTTGATGCGAAGCGTATCGGATGAATGCTTTGATCCTACAATGACAACATCACTCACATTATTAGCGATTAAAGCGACCCTTCGTAAAATATAGGCGCGCATGAAAATTTCGCTCAATTCAGGATCTGTTTGAATCAGCTTTAATAAATCCTCTCGATTCACTTCTATGACTTCGCCAGGCTCACTCACTTTTAATTTTACAAAAGCATGTCGACCCGAAAGCAAGCTAAGTTCGCCAGTGAATTGTTTGTCGCGACAAACAGCGAATAATTTTTCAGTCTTACCTATTATGTGTAAAGCTTGGATTTCCCCATGCCTGACTATAAAGATGTGACGAAGGGGTTCTCCTACATTCAACAAAATTTCGTCCTTCTTAACAGGGCGTATTTTTCCATAGGGAACAATTTTTGCAATCTGTTCTTCAGTTAATATGGGAAAAATTTTATCGGGTATCACCCCGGGTATTGTTTGATTGTCGTCAGTCATTTTATTAGGCCTTGTACTCTCCAATAAGTCTCATTAATGAAAACGATGTAAGCAGACATGATTGTTTTCCCTCCGCCAACCTCCACCCAGCGCTCTAATCAGTTGCACACTTTCGACCTGACGTCTGGCGCTAATATTGATATTAGTAAGCTCAGTTTGTAGTGCAATATTTTGTGCTACTACGACATCAAGATAAGTAGTTAATCCTTCTTTATACCGATACAGGGCTTGGCTTAAAGCGCGATTAGCGGCATGGGTTGCCGACGTTTGGCTCCGATGCTCGCGATCTAACTGGTATATAGCGACAAGGCTATTTTCTACTTCTTGATAAGCAGAGAGTACTGTTTGACGATAAGCTGCCACGGTTTCGTTATATTGTGCATAAGCCTGATCGTTGAGAGCTCTAATTTTGCCGCCATCAAATATTGTTTGTGTGATAAGTGGCAGACTCCCGTTATTTAATAAGGCTGATGCTGCGGTTGGCCCTAACGACCAAATCCTGCTGGGGCTGCTCAAGAGATTAGAGAATATAGTGCTTTCAACACCCAATCCAGCCGAGAAATTGATAGCAGGAAAAAATGCTGCGCGCGTCACGCCTATATTGGAATTAGCAGCTTCAACGCGTAATTCTGCGGCTGCAATATCAGGTCTACGTTCTAATAAAGATGAAGGTAGATCCGTTGCAATCGTGACCAGCTTCGTCTTATATCGCACAGGTGGTAGTGTGAAGCTTGCTGGCAGCTGGCCTATTAAAATAGCAATGGCATGTTCTAATTGCGCGCGTTGCAAATGCATATCAGCGGCGGCGGTCTTTGCAGTGTCGAGCTGATTTTGTGCCTGATCAACATCAGCAACGGGAACGACACCGCCTTTGTGACGTCTACGAGTTAGATTAAGTGCCTTTTGATAAGCATTCACCGTTGCATCTAAAACCCGCTGCGCAGCATCATCACTACGTAAGGTAAAATAATTATTCGCCAATTCCGCATGTAAACTAAGAGAGATCGCGGCTAGATCGGCGGCACTCGCTTGTGCACTACTGCTTGCGGCAGCCACAGAATTTCGCACTCGTCCCCACACATCCACTTCATATTGAAGATTGAGGGCCAGTAAATTATCGCTATACAAGGAATGTTTTGGTTTATTGGCAGCATTACCCGACAATTGTTGACGATAAGAGTTTTCGATACCCAGTATTGTTGGGTAATAATCAGCGCGTGCCACATTGAGTTCGGCTCGCGCTGCTTCGTAACGTGCAAGCGCGACTTTTATATTCTGATTGGCAGCACTTACCTGTTCTTCAAGTTCATTGAGAACAGGGTCATCATACATTTGCCACCAGGGCCCATGTTCAAAAGCTACGTTTTCTGGTGTGGCTCGTGACCATTTAAAGTTTTCTTTGTATGAACTAGGAATGTCCATTTCCGGGCGGTGATAAGTTGGAGCGAGGGAGCAACCTGAAAAAGCAAATAGACAAAACACTATCCAAATTCGTTTCATGATGGTTGTATGTCCTTAGACATCGTATTGGTGGAGATGATGCGCACCTCCTGGCCATTCAAGAGTGAATCAGGTGGATTAAGAATAACGGATTCATTTGGTTTGACACCTGCAACCACTTCTACCGTATCGCCAAAATCATGGCCAATCGTAATAGATTTAAATATGACTTTGCTGTCTCCATCGATGGTGGCAACTTGCATACCTTCAGCTCGAAATATGAGTGTATTGACAGGGAGAATAACGGAGTCTTTAGCGGGTAATTTTAAATGTACTTCTGCATAACTCCCGGCTAATAATTCGTTTTCTGCATTGTCTACTTGCAGTTGTATTAGCAAGGTGCGTGTGCTGACATCAATGGCCTTGGCAGTTCCTATTAATTTAGCAGGGAAATTTTTTCTGGGATGTTGAGGTAAATGTAACTCCGCGGTAAGTCCAGGCATGATGTTATCTGAGAAATATTCAGGGACTCTTATGTAAACGCGTAAAGGATTCGATTGCACGATACGGAAAAGTGGCACGGTTCCACTCCCTGCATTAATCAACCTGCCTATGTCCGTTGTACGTGACATGATAACACCATCGAAAGGCGCGACGACACGTTCAAAACTGACTAAATCACGTAACCTGTCGCGATTGGCAAGCGTAGACATCACAATAGCAGCCGTTGCTTTTTCATTACTGACTTTTTCGTCAGTTTCTTGCTTGGATACGGAATCTGTTTTCCATAAATTTTGCCAACGTTTCGCCGTTGTCTCTGCCAAATAATGATTTGCTTCTGCTGTTTTAAGATCGGCTTCGGTCTGCCGCAACTGCGCATTCACTTCAGGCGTGGAAATTTCAGCAAGCAAATCACCCTTTTTAACATGGTCTCCAATATCCACTATCCAATTTACAACATAGCCATTGGTTCGCGCATAGATGGTCGTTTCATGCCATGCTTGTATGTTGCCTGGCAAGACAATTTCTACATTTTTTGGGCTTTGTGCCGCTTTGATAGTGGCAACACTGAGAATGGCTTGTTGCTGAGTGGCATAACGAAGTTTAATGTATTCTATGATACGAAGACTGATGCCTATCACAGCAAGTATTATTAGACATATAAGTGTGATCTTGACGCGATGCAGAAATTTCTTAGAGAAATGCGTATTCTTAGTGTCCATCATGCAGTTCCTTCAGTGTTCATATCATCTGACTGCTTTTCTTTGCGACCATGAATGAAACAAAAAACCGCAGGTACAAAAAACAAGGTGGCTATCGTTGCAAACATTAATCCGCCAATCACAGATCGTCCCAGAGGCGCATTTTGCTCGCCTCCTTCACCGAGACCCAGCGCCATGGGCAGCATGCCTATCATCATAGCAAATGCTGTCATCAATACGGGTCGCAATCGCGTATAAGCTGCATCAACCGCTGCGCTAATCACATCTTGTCCTTGCGATATATTTTGTCGAGCAAAACTGATTAATAAAATACTATTTGCTGTTGCAACCCCCATACACATTATTGCGCCAGTTAATGCCGGTACACTCAGTGTGGTATGCGTCAGGAATAACATCCAAACAATACCTGCGATACTGGCTGGTAAGGCTGTGATGATAATAAAAGGATCTAACCAGGATTGAAAATTCACAACGATTAACAAATAAATAAGTATGATAGCGAATCCTAACCCAGCATAGAGGCTTTTGAATGAGCTGACTTGTGTTTGTATCTGGCCACGCGTCATTACCGTTGAACCTTTAGGTAGATCATGTGCGGTATCAGTAATGATTTTTTTTATGTCACTTGCAACGCCACCCAGATCACGGTCTTGTACCGATGCAAAAATGTCTATGACAGGTTGTACGTTGTAATGTGATACCACAACGGCACTGCTGCTGCGTTTAATGGTGGATAAGGCACCTAATATCTGTAATTTCCTTCCCAAGCTGGTCATGGGCGTGTTTTGTAACGCTTGCAATGTATCTAATTTATATTGTGGCGTCTGTGTCACGATGGGATAGGATACGCCGTTCTTGGTGTCCAGCCAAAATGTGGGTGACGTTTGAAAGCTGCCAGAAAGGGAAATCAACATATTTGTCGCCACATCAAATTGAGTGAGACCTAATTCTTTTGCCAGTGTGCGGTCTACCGTGACATTCAATTGAGGATAATTATAAGCTTGATGAATATTCGCATCGACTATGCCAGGTATATGTTTAACGCGCTCTAGCAGTGTGGCGGCATAATGGCGATTTAGTTCTGCTTTTAAACCTGTTACTTGTAAATCAATGGGTGCTGGTAAACCAAAATTGAGAATTTGACTCACCATATCAGCAGGCAGAAAAGCAAACGTAATGCCAGGTAATGTTCGTGGCAGGACTTTTCTCAATTCACGTACATAATCTGCTGTGGCATGGTGACTCGTTTTAAGTGAGATTAAAATATCCGCATCTGCGGGGCCGACAGGCGCTGAATTACTGTAAGAAAGATTAATGCCGCTAACAGGTAATCCTATGTTGTCAACCATGCTATCAATTTCATTGGCTGGAATGACGCGTCGAATAATGGCCTCTGTTTCGGAGCAAACCTTAGCTGTTTCCTCCACGCGTGTACCTGTTGATGTGTGCAAGTGTAATTTGATCTGTCCCGCATCAACACTAGGGAAAAAATCAGAACCTAGCCACGGTGCCAGTATCAATAGCGATATCAATAAAAATGCCAGAAAACTTAATATAAAAGGAATTTTTTGTGCGATGACAATTTCAAGTAAATAACGGTAATTTAAGCGCATTCTTTCAAAGCCGGATTCAAACGCATGTTGCAAGCGAACCAGCGGATTATGTGTGGGTGTGTCCTCTTGCTGTTCTGTCTTACGTTGATGCAACCAATATTTCGCGAGTGTTGCCACTAAGGTACGTGATAATACATAAGAAGCTAGCATGGCAAAAATGACGGCTTCAGCTAATGGGACAAAGAGATAATAGGCAACGCCATATAAAAAGAACATGGGAACAAACACAATGCAAATGCATAAGGTTGATACGAGCGCGGGAACGGCGACTTGTGCTGCACCGTCGAGAATAGCCGTTTCTACTTCTTTCCCCTGCTCAAGATTCCAATTAATATTTTCTATAGCGACAGTGGCATCGTCTACGAGTATACCCACAGCGAGTGCGAGACCCCCTAATGTCATAATATTAATAGTTTGACCAAGCGCTGAGAAAGCAATAATCGAGGTGAGTATAGAAAGCGGAATGGAAATGGTAATAATGACCGTACTGCGCCAACTGCCGACAAACAATAAAATCATGAGACCGGTGAGTATGGCGGCGATCACACCTTCTCGTATTACATCATTAATAGCAGCTTCAACAAACAGTGATTGATCGCCAAACATTTTTAGATTCAAGGCTGGCGGCATGCTATCCAAAATTTTCGGCATTAATGCCTTAATTTGATGAATGATGTCTAATGTTGATGCGCCTCCCGTTTTTTGTATAGACATCAGCACGGCTCGTGTTCCATTCATATTCACGATATTTGTTTGCGGAGGATAACCGTCTCGCACATGAGCCACGTCGCGAACATAGATAACAGTGCCCTTTTCTGATCGTATAGGCAGATCATTCAATTTATCGGCAATAATAGGACTGGCGTTGAGTTTGACAAAGTACTCATATTGGCCGATTTTTTGTGTTCCCGCTGGCAAGATAAGATTCTGGTTGCCGATGGCCGTATTAACATCTTGAGCCGAGACACTATAAGCCTGCATAGCCTGAGGGTTAAGATCAACCTGGATTTGACGTACCTTACCACCATAAGGATAGGGCAACGCCGCACCTTCAACGACTGCCAGTTGGGTGCGTATAAAGTTGTTACCTAAATCATTCAATTCTTGTTCAGATAGCGTTGCGCTAGAAAGTACAAGTTGCAGGATGGGGACCGTTGAAGCGTTATAAGAGAGGATCAGTGGCGGCAGCGTACCGGGTGGTAGATTGCGAAGCAGGGTCTGAGAAATTGCTGTGACCTGACTTAGCGCAAACGATATATTGACGGCGGGATGAAAAAACACTTTAACAACGCTGACCCCAATAAGTGATTGTGACTCTATGTGTTCGATATCGTTAACGGTGGTTGGTAAGGCGCGTTCAAAACTGCTGGTGATGCGCCCTGCCATTTCATCAGGTAGCAATCCTGTATAGCTCCAAATCACACTGACGACGGGTATATTGATGTTAGGAAAAATATCTTTGGGCGTGCGTAAAATGGTTAATGGCCCGAGAATAAGCAATAAGAGTGCTAATACAACGAATGTATAAGGCCTTGTCAGTGCGATACGTACTATCCACATAATGACTCAGACCCGAGTGTAAGATTCATCTTAGCCATACTTCCTTATACAACTAATTCAGGCCATCTTACCATATTGTGACTATGAACACCCTTATCGTCAATTAACCTACGCGCGGCAGTATGATCCCTGATTTCGCTGCGCTGCATCCGGGCTACATCTTAAGCTTAAATATGTAGCCCGGATGGACCCCGCGTTTTTTGTGGGGGTAATCCGGGAACAACAAAGTTAATATTGATCGTTACTTCATGTTTCGATATTCACAAGACACGTTTATGCTTGGATTTTCAGAAAATATATTAGCAATGGTTAATTTGCCAAAGCTATCAGCCCATTGACCTTCAAATGATTCATGAGCTTTTAATACAATCGGTAACTGAGCTTTATACTTTACATCTTTATGTTCCCATCGGATCATATCCATTGCGTCTCCTGACTTCTTACAAACAAGCGTTTGAGTATCATCTCTAAAATCGTATTTAACATAAATTTTTTGACCACCGTTGAGAGCTACATTATAGAAAGGCACTTGGTAAGTAGGTGTGGGGTTGACATTGTCTTTTGCATAGACGAAGTTGGTTAATGACATGGCCACCGATAAAATGGCTGCATATTTCAGTAATCGCATAAAGTTATTCCTTAATAAATTAGTAAAAAATTTGATTAATCGATTGATTAAAATCAGCACTGCGATATTACTTATACAATGCCTGTGTTTCAATAACTAAAGCATTGATTAATTCACTTGCCGTAGTATTTCTACATAACTGCGCAGATTGCCCTGCCCATATTGACATAAAATCAATATTATTTTGTTCTTTTGCTTTTTTCCGCATGGCAATTGTTAATGCATTTTGGATGGGATAATCGAGAATAGTTGTTTTCTTACCCATGCGATCAATAAATTTATTGCGTATCCCGCGCGCTAATTTTCCAGAAAAAGCACGTGTTAGCACGGTATTGTCCTCTCGTTGTGCCAATAAAGTTTTTTTATAAATATCGGGTATCCCTGCTTCAGAACAAGTTAAAAATGCAGTTCCCATTTGCACACCAGCTGCCCCTAAATCAAGCGATGCAGCAATTCCGCGTCCATTCATAATCCCGCCAGATGCAATAATCGGAATTTTTATTTGCGTTACAAGTTGTGGTATTAAATTAATTAAGCCAATCAATGCATCTTCGGCTTTACCTAAAAAAGTACCTCGGTGTCCCCCTGCTTCGCTACTTTGGGCAACAATAAAGTGACTACCATTTTCTTCAAGCATGCGGGCTTCGGCTAGTGTGGTTGCGGTACCGATTAAAATGGTATGATTCGTTTGCAGTTGTGATATCCATGCTGAATCCAGCATGCCAAATGTATAACTAAAAACAGGAACTTTTTCTTCGATAATAATATTTATTTGTTCTGCAAAAGATTGTGCATAAGGTTCTGAGATTGGTGCAATTTCTATATTTAATTCAATACAGGATTGCTTGATATCATCACAGGCATGTTGCATTTGGTTCGCTGTTGCCTGACCTGTTTCAGGGATAAAAAGATTCACTGCAAAAGGTTTATCAGTTAATTCACGAATTTTCCTGATGGCTTGTTTAATTTCCGCCGGTGCCATATACCCTGCACCCAACGAGCCTAAACCACCTGCGTTAGATACGGCAGCAACTAATTCTGGTGTTGTGGCACCACCTGCCATCGGCGCTTGAATGATTGGCAATTGAATGCCAACTATTTTAGTCAAACTTGTCATTTTCCACATGTTAGTATGCTCTTATCATTACTTCCTTGGGTATAGAAAAACTCAATTATTTTCTAACTCTCATTTTACTAAATCGCTAACGGCCAATATATGTTTGGAAAAGTTAATATATACCATATGGTTTTTAAAAAATGGCTCGCCAATTACTCCATCTACTGGCAATCCTTGCAGCGAAGTAATATAGAAAGTCATTTTATTAAAACGAGACGTGTTTTTCGTAAGATTAGCTGTTATCTCTTTGCAATGATTTACATCCATACCTAAAATGTCTGCAATATTTTTTGAGCAAGTTCTTATATCGCCCGATATTTTTGAAATAGGTTTGATTAAATTAAATTGTACCCCCGTATCCAAAAGTAGCTTTATTTGCTTATTTCCAAATTTAACGTCTGTTACTATATTGCCATTCATTGTAAAAGGAATTTTTTGCCATGAATCAATATTGTAATGAGATGGATAATTATTCCCTTTTATTAAAATAAGTTTCCTATTTTTATAATCAATTATCATATTAAATTTTGTCACCATACTCAGCCCAATGACCCCATTTTTGACATCTTCTGGTGCCTCTCCTCGGCTGCCCCATGGGAACGGATGATTTTCAATGCCTTTCATATTGTTTATTTTAAGATTAGCAATCTGCACTTCAGGTAGTATAAATTCTTGTAAAACAGCCTCTCTCCCTTGGGAACCTCTCACAGTGCGGACATGTCCTGTATATTTTACTTGCTTGAGATTTTTTAAAATATTTGGACTTAAGGAAATCTCTATATTTGCGGCACCAAGATCAAATTGCAAAGGTATTTTTATTTTTTCAACGGTAACAAAAATGGTTGGAGACCAACTTTTAAAAATTAATGGCACAATGATGTTATTTTCATTTATTTGTTGTCTTGCCTGTGCACATCCTAAAAAGAAAACAAGAATGAAACGCATAAAACTTAACATGCCTACTTATCCTCTGATAGCTTTTCATTATCAAATTTCTTTTGGTTTTAAATACCTTAAACATTTTAATAATTGTATCGCAATTTTCTGAGTACTGGTTATTTTAGGCCAATTGTCTATATTTCCCAATTGCCTAACTCCTTATGCGTGACTATATTTTGCTCAATTCTGCACTTCAAGTGCGTGATAGCTAAATTAGATAAGTTATAATGGTAATAGCCAACAGGAGTAATGAAATTTGAACAAGGATGAAAAATCAGAAAATGTTCTTAATGACACGCACATTGTTACGCAAGTGCCAGATTTAGGAATTAAGAAGACTATATCGGCAGAGAAATTAAGAATATTGTATCAACTTTTATTGATAAGTATGCCAGCTAATTTTTTATGTGCTACTGTCGTATTTATAAGCCTATTTCTCTCTACGCATACTAATTTAGTTGTATATTGGTATGTGATAGTAATCATTACTTCTCTATTTAGAATCCTATCTTTTTTTTATTATCGCCATCAACCTAAAAAATATTTATTGCAATATTCTACTTATATTCTTGGCGTAGTCATTACAGCCGCTCTTTGGGGATTTGCTGCATCATACCTCATGCCTAAGGAAGATTTAATAGAGCAAATGATTATTATTGTCATTATTGCAGGCATGACATCAGGTGGCGTGCAAACATTACAAGCAAGCAGATTAGCAAGCTTTCTTCACGTGATTGTAGTTATTTTTCCACTCTGTATTTGGCTTTTTTTACAGAATGGTACTGCATATTTTATTTTAGGCGTTGCAGTGACAATTTATTTATTCTCTATGCTGATTATATCGAGACGCGGAAATAAGATGTTAGAACAATCTCTTTCATTACGTTATAAAAACATAGGCTTAATTAAAAATTTATCGATCACGAATAGTAAATTATTAAAATCGTATCATTCTATAGAGGAGAAAGAATCGGAATTACAAAACATACAAGAAAATGCGCCTTTAGGTATGGCGGTCATATCCCCAGATGGAGAGTGGATACAAGTAAACAATGTCTTATGTGAAATTACCGGCTATAAAAAGACTGAATTTAATAAATTACATCTAAAAAATATTATTCATTCGGATGATTGGATAGTCGAGTTGGATAACATAAACAAAATGAAACAAGGTGTCATCACATCGTGTCAATCTGAAATGCGTTTAATTCAAAAAAACGGACAATATATCTGGGTATTAGTAAGTCAATCATTAATGAATGATGACAAAGGCAAACCACTTTATTTTATTATTCAAATACAAGATATCGACGAAAGGAAAAAAAATGAATTGATAGTAATTGAATTAAACGAAAGAACACAATCAATGTTGACTAATCTCCAGAAACGCGATCATGACCTGGGTGTCATCAGTAAAATGAATGAAATGCTGCAAATATGCCAAGAATTAAATGAAGCATATTCAATAATAAATCATACTGCAGTGGAATTATTTCCTTCCCTAAGCGGTGGGCTAATAAAATTAGACGCTGCAACCCAAAACTTGGAAACGATTAAGCAATGGGGAGAGCAACTAATCATAAAAAAATATTTCATGGCCAAAGATTGCTGGGCATTACGTGAAGAACATCCTTATATTATTGATGTCCCTAAAAAAGACTTGATTTGCAGCCACTTTGAAACATTGCCCCGTGGTGGATATCTCTGCTTGCCTCAGATTACCCAAATAGGGACCATTGGGATGCTAGTTTTAATTGCGCCTACCGGCAGCAGTATTACGCCTTATCAACAGCAAATTTCCATCGCCTTCAATGATATTATCAGGCTGTCCTTAGCTAATATTCAATTTAGGGAAATTTTAAATGAACAATCTATTCATGATTCATTAACTAAATTATTCAATCGCCGTTATCTCGATGCAACACTACCACGTGACCTGTCGCGTGTTATGCGTGAAAAGAAGCATCTTTGTGTCGGCATGCTTGATATCGATTTTTTTAAACGGTTCAATGATACGAGCGGACATGAGGCGGGAGATGAAGTGCTAAAAACAATAGGAAAATTATTAAACGATGGTTTTCGAGGAAGTGACATCGCTTGCCGCTTTGGCGGAGAGGAATTTATTTTAGTTTTAATCAATTCAGATTTAAAATCTGCTCTGCCAAGATTAGAGGAAATTCGTGAAAAAATAAAAAACGTTCGTCTGTTTTTTAGAGAGACTCCTCTGCCACAAATCACCATATCGATTGGCGTTGCTGAGGCACCTGTTCATGGCAAGACAAGTGAAGATATTATACGGGCTGCTGATCGAGCTTTATATCAGGCCAAACATGCTGGCAGAGACCGAGTAGAGATTTTTGACAGTAAAATTGCTAATATTCAAGATTGACGTATAAAAGTATTGAGCTGAGTGTCTAAATGGTTAAATTGACAAAAAATCTTGCCTTGTTAAATCCCCATCTTGAAGCTTTTATGGCCGTTGCCAAACATAAGACGGTGCATAGTGGCGCGCGTGCTATTCATATCTCACAAACAGCCATGACGCAGCGTATTCATATCCTGGAACAAAAACTGAAAATAACTTTATTTGTGCGAACCCGACTTGGCATGCAGCTTACCTCTGAAGGCGAGAAATTATTACGCTATTGCCATACGGTTGCTGATTTTAGTCATGAAACATTGATGGAAATGATGAATGCTGGAATGGAATCGATCCAGCGAGTTAAAATATCTGGCCCTTCGAGTATCATGATCTCGCGTATTATTCCATGCGGCATGCTTATCATGAAGCAGTTCCCACAGTTGTATATTACGTTTGATGTCAATGATACTAATGATACGATTGCGGCATTACGTACCGGTTTCAGTCAGTTTTCTATTCTCAAACCGGAGCAAGTAACACGCGATATGGAGTCAAAAGCATTGGCTCCAGAAAAATACTTACTTGTTTGTGCTAGCAAATGGAAGGGTCGAAAGCTTAACGATATTCTTCAATCGGAACGCATCATTGATTTTGATGAATCCGATCAAATGACAGTGAATTATCTCAAACAATTTGATTTACTGAAACACGCGCAAACTGACCGCTTATTTGTTAATAGAACCGAATCATTATCTAAAATGTTAATTGAAGGTTATGGTTATGGTGTCCTTACCAAAGAATTTAGTAAATCTTTGCTTGAAAATGGTGATTTAATAACGCTGAACGCCGGAAAAACGTTTGATAATTTTTTAATGCTGGCCTGGTATGCACGTCCAGAACTTCCTAACTATTTTTCAGCGCTAATTAATACGATTATATAGATCTTTATCACCACAGCTGGTTGCTTAATTTTTTAGAAAGCAACTAATCGTTCACGTATACTTTATCAAGGGAATATTAGTTATGAAGATTGTCTTACTCATCGGGTCATCAACGTCAGGCAAGTCAACTTTATGTGCGGAACTAAAAGAAAAACATCAATGGAATATCTTGAGTTTTGATGAGGTCGCTAAACGTGTAAGAAAACCAGCTTTTTTAGAGCTTTTTAAAGAACTTAGTCTATTAATGACGGATAATGAAATATATCAATTATGTCAAAATAATATCTTGACGATATCAAATGGGGAACATTGCATTGATGCTCATAAATTTACTGATACGTCTCTTCCTGACTTAGAGGATATTCTAAAAAAAACCGGCTTTGACGAATACCAAACCGTCTTGCTTTCGGAGAATATGCGATCTATCGTAAGTTCATATGTTTCATACGACCAAATTATGGATGAATTATTTATCAATGTGTTTGAGCAATTTGATGATGAATCCTCAGTGGTACTCGATGTTATACCCGATAGATTTGGGAATGCTAATAGCTTAATGCAAAAATTTGCAAAATATTGTCAAAAATACCGGGAATCTCATCTAGATTTAAATGCATTGACTGCTTTGGTGTATTGTCCACCAGTCACGTTAAGTGAGAGGATTAAAAAAAGAAACAATGATGCCATTATTAAAAACACTCCTCACGAGGTAAGGAAAGGCTTATTTCCATTTCAACAATTTGCTAGCTTAATCACTGTATGTAACAATCAAGCTTCTGCACAAGCTGAATTGGGATGCTTTGCTAAACAAGAATTAAAAGAGATCGTTTCTACACATTCGCTTATCGAATCAAAAGATGTTTCTCCTGGATCTAACGAAAAGGTAAAATCAAGTGAATATCAGCATCTAAAAAAGAAATTTGGATTTTTTAAACATCAAAAACAAGGTAACTTATCTATCTCTGAAGGATTACGTTTTGATATAACTATTAGCACAGAAACAGAAAGTCCATCAGTATTAGCTGAAAAACTACTCTCTCAAGTAGTATCTAATGCTCAATCAAAATATAGTCTAGGATAAAATAAAGTAAGCCGAATGCGACTGATAAACAGGTAAGATGCGATTTTCATTACTCAGATTAAGCACTTTTGGAGATACTTCTGCAAGACCCGTTTTAGAAAGCAACTAATCGTTGCAGTCGATGTAAGATTAAATGGATTTCGGCAGAGGTCAACTGAGCAAGTCTTGGAAAAATAATTCTTCTAACACTGATGGAGCGGCAATGCTCGACTAATGCATTATCCATTCTTTATATTATAATTAATATATAATTTAATATGAGAAATGATATGACAATCTTATTAATCAGGCTGCCCGATACACTAGCAAAAGCTAGTCAGGAGGCAGCTAGCAAAATGGGCATATCTCGTACTGAATTTATTCGGCAAGCCGTTGCGCATGAACTCAAGAATTTTCAGGAAACGCTTGAGGAAAAAGCAATGGTGGCTAGTATGATGGCGATGAAGGAATCTAAAGCCTATCGCAAGGAAACTGATGATATTACAGAAAGATTTAGTACAGATTTGCCAGAGGATAAAAATGAATGGTGGCACAAGAAGAAATCTTGACGTGTGGCGGTATCTACCGTGATTCTAAACGGGTCCTGCGGAAGAACCCCAAAGGTGCTTAATCTGAATTAAGCACCTAAAGGTAAAACTCTTCTTCCATTAAATCTTAAGTTTTGCTCGAATTTTCTCATCTTGATATAAGCGGGTACCTTCAATACTTTCTAGCAAAGTGATTTTGCCTTGATCAACAAAGAAAGACGAATGATTATCCCAACAGTTGATCGCATGCTTGCGAGTATCTTTTTTTAATGTTTGTTTAGAACCCTGATATTTTTGACTGTTCTCTTCGAATTGCCGGGCAAATGTTTGTGCTGATTTAAAAAATATAAATGTTGTTTTACCAGCGTCATCTTTTTGTTCATAAACATTAAAACCACCCGATGTTTTCATCATTTTTCTAGCTTCATTCCAATTTGAAAAAATATGATTACCTAGCGAATATTTTTCGACTGACGTTATTTCAGAGAAATGGCTAGACAACATACTAATGATGTAAGCGATGACTTCGTATGGTAATTGTTTAAAATAAGACTTGGATTTATTATTAAAGAAATCATCCGCTAAAATAAGTAGTGCATTTAGATATTGGCTTCGCTCTTGATGGATATCTCGCCTTGATTGATATTTTATTTCCAGTCTCAAAGAGGAAATGTTGATATGAGTGATAACATAATTAATATTTTCTATCTCATGATCGGGTATACCACGCGCTGCAAGATATTTTTTTATGTCAGGGTATTTTTTATAAATATTCTTTAATAATTTTTCACCTAACGTACTATCTATATCGTTTTTAGAATATTGTATCAGTGCCAATGCGCTATCTATGTCAGCTTTGTTCAACTTATTTTTTGACATGAGTATTTGTAATGCGGTTAGACCCGTATCATCTTGTGCATCGGGGTCAACACCAAAATGAAGTATTATAGGTATATAGCGTGATCTGGATTCTGCAGCAACATGTAATAATGTTTTATTATCTTGATTTGCGACTCTTGGGTCAGCACCATTCATGACCATAAGAATGGCATGTTTAAGATTAAATTTTTCATTATCCATAAGAGCTTTTAGTTCATCTGCTCTCCAGATATCTCCATTATTAGCTTTTGCACCACGCCTAATTAATTCAGGTATGAGTTTAGGTTTAGATTTTGCTGCACATAACAAAAGTGTTTGGCGATAGAAATTTTGCGCATTGGGATCGGCTCCATGACGAACAAGCTTCATTGCATATTTAAAATCAAATCCTTGTTGATTTTCTATCAAAAGACTAAGTGGCGTATAGTCCCACTCAGCCTTCAAGTTATTTTCTGATTTCACTTTTAATTTTACTTTAATATTTGGATTCACGCCTGCTTCAAGTAGTTTAGGTATATATCGTTGTCTTAATACTGCAGCTTCGTGCAATAATGTTTCACCGTTTTTATTTGTGGTGTTTGGATCGGCGCCCTGCTTGATAAATCCAAGAGACTTACCAAAATAAGTGCCAACGTGCGTTAAAGGACGTCCACGAGAATTAGTGTACCATCGTAGTGCATTATGACCCGACGTATCTTTGATACTTGCCTTAGCACCCATCCCGAGAAGCTCGTGTATCCCATAAAATGGAGGATCATTTAATTTAGTACCTTCAGCGCGAGCAACATAATGCAAAAGCGTCCTACCTTTATATCCTCTAGCATTAATATCTGCACCCGTTCGTGCAAGAAGCATCGCAACGTCACCATATTCCGTCATGGAAAATTTTTTCTTCTGCAAAAGAATTTGCAAAGCATCCCTTCCCGATTTATCTTTAATTTTTACATCTGCTCCAAGACTGAGTAGATAGGGAATACGAACAGGATTATCCTCTGCACAAATGTGTAATGCTGTTTTCCCCTGCTTTGTTAATGGAAGCGCTAATATTTTCTTCGCATCAATAGTAGAAAGAAAAAGTGCGAGTTCTTCGTCATTGCCTGTTTTTAATAATTTAATAAAATCTTTTTTATCATTTTGATGCGACTTCATAACAATTTACCTCGTTACAGATAAGCATAAATGATGCTTCTGAGATTTAAAAATATACATATTGGCATGCCGCCACGTTCCCTTTCGCCGCGGGATAATCAAGTCAATTCATCTTTATTTTTAGCCTGATTCAGCTTGTCACAAGAGGTCCAAACCCTGTTTTTACATCTACGGTCCTTTGTACAGAAGCCGAAAACGGTACGATTGTAATTTCAGCGGTCATTCCAACCGTAGCTTTATTCAGATGGCCTGTTATGCCATGAAATTGTTTATCAGCTAATGCGGCATGGGCATGAGTATAGTAGTTGTTTCCATTGGCAGAAATATTACCATTTATACTCACCAACTCATAATAGCCAGACAATGTTGTTAACTTAGGTTTATCCTTTGGATTGCTAGTGAAATAAGCAAGAGTAGGATTATGCACTTGTCCCAACCCACTGATAGAAGCACCTTTTAATTTAGCTGCTTTGGCGCACTGACTAATGCTTTCAAGTAAATCATCGCCACTGTTTAAGACCAAAATAAATGGCTGAGCTGTATTAGCCATTTTACTGCAATAACCACTGTTTACGACGGCAGAAGCGGTGTTTTCTAGTGCTTCTGCCGCTGGGGCTGTGAAAATTGATGCGCTTAGAGCGAGGATGGTTGTTAAAACGTTTTTTATCATGATAGACCCCAGTTGTGTGAAACAATTTTATACTACAGATGCAAATAACCTCTCAATTTTTGCCTGGATATGGTAATTGAAGTGGTTAAAAATTCAAAATTAAATATAGCGATTGGTATTCTGAATCAATATATTCAAATAATGCATTATTCAACATCCGTTGATCATGTGATTGCTGTAGCGGCGAAAGTAAAAACTGAGCAAGATAAACCCCTCATTTATGCGGCGGTTAATTGTTATTATGAAGATATACTCAATCTTACTTATATTAGTCTCTAGTAGTGGATAATTTTTTCTTTAAAAAGTGATAATACTCGTTAAAGACGCTTACAACCTGGCGCGGATTTTCAATCCATGGAAAATGTCCCGCATTTTTAATATATCGAAACTTAATATTTTTTCTTTGAAATTTTTTGGATTCTGCAAAAATACGCGGCGAAATAAGTTGATCTTTCTCACCTGCCAATATCAGCGTAGGAATTGATTTAGGAATCCATTTTGCTTTATACCTTGGATCAAAATGTTTTCCTGACCATTCACATGTTTTGTAATTAAAAGGTAACGATTTTAAAAGCGTTATTCCTCTACGAAGACCTTTCTTGGTAAATGAATACGGTGCCGAAGCAATAGTGAGTTTTTTTAAAAGATCATTAGTCGGTTTTTTTAAATAGCTTGTTTGTAATTGTTTGATGTCTTTTATTGGATGGTTATTAACATGTTGCAAAAAACTCTTTTGCCAGGATGCATCAGGTGCTGAATCCATTAAAACGAGTCCCACAAGTGTTTTACTCAGTGCAGGCGTGGAAAGAGCATACATTCCGCCAGTTGAATGTGCTACTAAAATAACATTGGGTAACGCATTAACCGCCTCAATGAGTGCCTCAGACCAATGTGAAAAAAATTTCTCATCATTTGTTGTGATATTTGCGCCATCACCCGGCAAATCCAGATGCCAAATGGTGCCTGGCAATTTTAAAATTTTTGTCAGCCCGTTTAACGACTCGGATCCCAATCCTGGACCACCCGGAAGAAAGAGCCAATGGTAGTTAGCACCCGGGGTACTACGTATCAATTGCAAGCGAGCTTTCAAACTTGTCCATAAATAATTTTTTTTCATCATGCTTGCTCTTATCTGTCTGATTGATTTATTTCCTGTGCGATGCGTAAACCAACTAATTGTGAAATCCAGACAGCCAGATAAATTTGTCCGCAGACAGCTTCCAGCCACGCAAATGTTCTGGCTATATTGGTGAGCGGCAAAATATCACCAAAGCCGAGCGTTGTCAGGGTTGTGAAGTTGAAATAAAAAAAATGCTGCGTTCTATCATGTATGGAACCGATTAACATACTGGCCGGAAAAGAAGTTGGTTCAATGACATTAATCACTAAATAAAAAAAAGTCCAGGTAAAGCCAATTAAAAAATACCCGCAAATGGCGCCAAACAAGGAGTCAACCGTAATTCGTTTGTGCCGAATAATGTGATAAATAACGGCATAGGTAATGATGGACAGGAAAATGGCACAAAGCAGATACAAAATTGAGAATAAAAATTCATCCTGTCTATAAAAAATGACGGTGAAATGCAGTCCGAGTATGGCTAGCGCCAAGACTGTGACGAGAAAAAATATTCCGTTGATTTTTACAAAAGGATAAATACTCACCGCAATAAACCAGGCTAGAAAAAATGTATTGATAAAGTTAGTCGTTTTATTGCCTGATAATAATGCTGTGCCAATGAAGTAGATGATAAGTGAACTCAATAAATAAAAAAAACGGCTTTGTAAAAGATGTTTCTTTTTCTGATCGTCAGTTGTGTTCCATTTTAAATCAAACATGTCATCCTTCCTACAAACGCCGCACTAATTGGGATGTTGGAGATGAAAGAGTGGCATATTTATGCTCTCCATTTTGTAAAAAAGCCTCAGCGTTTTTTAAACGCTGAGGCTTTTTTTATCGACTTTCATTAACCTGGTGATGAAACATTAAATGCATTAGATGACGCTAATCCACATGGATTACTTGCTGTTACTACAACACTATAAACATTTTCAGTGAATATTGAGCCAGTTATTACCCCTGTGTTTGGATTGATAACTAACGTATCTCCAGCAGCAAGAGCTGGGGTGATTGAACTAATTGCAAAAGTTAAGTTATGGCCAGTGAAATGAGATGCCGTCGGAATTGAAATCGGACTACCAAAACCACCGGTTTCTTCCACATTAGCTATGGTACCAATAAAGGTTGGTATGCCAAATTCGCAAGTTGTGACTCTTTGATCCACGATAGCTAAAACTTGCGGCATGTATACGCCTGGATCGGATGTCCAATTGAGGAAATCATCTGCTGGAGGTGGTGCCTGGTCTTTGTAACCTTTGTAGCCTTTGTAATTCACGAACTTAGCAGCGGCCTCATTCTGTGCACGAGAACATTGCGGTGCCGGATCCATGTAATAGCTAGCACTAACGCTAACATCGTAGGTGTTGGGTAAGGTGTTTTTGCCAGCCGTGTAAACACCATCTAAGCCTAAGGTCCAGGAGCCGTAGTAAGGAATATCAGACCAAGCTAGACCTGCGGTGTAATTGTTGAATGGTTGTCTAACAGCGGCTGATGCACTGAAAACCACATTTTGGAACAAGACTTGGCTCAAACGTACAGTACCCCCGAAGCCTTTTGCATCTTCATTGGGCGAATATTTTTTGTCGTAACGTACATTATCGTAGTTAAGATCAGCACCTACCTTGCCACCCATCCAGGGTTGAATCGTCACACCTGGGCTAATACCGGCAGCGTTAGAACCCGCGATGCGCCTTGCATTAACAAAAGGTTGAGTTAAGCCCGTACGACTAATAAACGTTCCACTTACCGTGCTTAAGCTTTTGCTAGGTGCATGTGAATAATAAGCATCGAGATCCAGTTGCGGTTTGTAGTCAACATTAATGAAGGTGTATTGATAATCAGCACCTATAGCGCCTTGGTTTACCCATTGATTACTGTCACCACTAAAGAAAGCATATGTAATTTTTTGCCACAAATATTCAGCAGAGACTTTAAACCGTTGGTCATCAGCTATTCTCCAACCAATGGTGCCGCCAACGCGGAAATTTTTAAGTCCCGCTTCTGCCGCTAAAGAATAGGCAGTATCATTCGTTAATGGACTAGTGAATTTACCTTTTACGTTGGGACCTAAGAACGTTGTAGGATGATCATGATTGGGGACGCTCGCATAAGTGGTACTAAGAAACATTAATGCGCTTCCTAATATCAGGGCGAGCCTAGCTATTTTATGCATTTATTACCTCCATGTAGTTTAGCTAAAATAGCATACAATATAAGACGATTATTGGTGGAAAGCAAATAACCAAGTAGTTGAGAAATAAACTGGTCATAATTTAATCAGGTCTTTTTCGCATAAAGTTAATTTTCTCTTAAGAGTACTCGTTTAGACTTGCCTCCATTCATATCTTCTATAAAAAAACGGAGAGCGTAATGGAAACAAGACAATCAGTACAAACCCAGAATCCACCCCAACAGTTAATGTCTTCATCTTTCATTTTCAGCTTTACAGACAAACCCAATTTTCAATTACAAATTTTTAAAAGTGAATTTCGCGATGAATGGATGTGTAAATTCAGATACTCCATTCCAAAGCCAGATATGCCGGCCAAAGAACCCGAACCTATTGATTATATTATGATCGTAGATGCTAGCGGCAGTATGTTGGAAAAGGCAAATAGCAAAGATGCAACTAATAAAATTGAGCTGGTTAAAGAGGCTCTCGTTGCTTACATGAGAGATCATGCTACTGATAAAGATACGATTTCTATCACAACGTTTAATAATGATGGCCAGGAAGTTGTTGTCCGGTGTCCGCGTGATGCGTTTTTGGATGAAACCAGTTATGCGCGTCAAGCATTTCAAGCTAGAATCAACGCAATAACTCCTCGAGACGGTACTTACATAGAAAAAGGCGTTGATGCTATTTCAGATACAGCCTTTCAACCTAAAAAAAGCAAGAATAGAAAAGTTGGATTTCTTTTTACTGATGGCAAAGATAACCATACCCATGTAGCTTCGATGGCAAAAAAATTCAATAGAAAATGCGGTGGCCTAACCACACCCATTGAAGTGCTGGCTTTTGGTCAAGGTTACGAACGTGGCAAATTAAATGAAATACGCAAAGCGACAGGTAGTAAACTGCCTGATCTCGTCCATTTTGAAACAGCAGAAGACGTGACGCCCCGCCTCGGCTTTCTCAGTAATTTTGTAAAAAACGAAGACGATTTCACTGAGCTTTCCGTCACAATTGAAATCGGCGGTGTTAAAAAAGAATTTAATAGCATCATTGCTAAATATGACGATGTGTATAGCCGCGAATTTATTTTAAACAAAAACTTATTGGAGGGAAAAACTGCGGAAGATTTATTGTCCGTAGCAACCATTCAATATCAGCACAAAGATAAAAAAGAAAAAAGGCAGCAGGCTGTTCGGTATGTCGAACCTAAAAAGCAAGAATTTGGCGAAAGCGATAGCGCATTAATTAAGTATGTTAACAATCGCATCAAGGAAATCATGGAAATTCCTGTTGTGGAAAGGATTAATAAAATAACAAGATTAGTTCCTCTTAGCATATTAGAACAGGATGAATCAGAACAAATATCAGAACTTTTAAAAGAGTTATGCGGTTTACGGGATAAATTAGCAAACGAGTTAGAGCAACCTAGCAATGAAGCTAATTATGCGATGAATGCACTGGAAGAAGTACTGCGATTATTATCAACTCATTATCGTTATTTTCTTGAAACGATGATGGGTGATGATGAAAAGAGTGCTACTGATACTATTTCTACGAATAATAACACCATAAATCATGCTGTCATGACTACCGGTCTATCTGAACAATTACAACAAAAATATAATCCTGGTACGCGAACCGTTGCAGCCACTGAGCAATTAAAAGGTTTGTGCGGCGATAAAATTACGACAGGTGCTGATGGCCGATTAGTCGCTACGATTGAAGATGTTTATAGCAAAGTACCCGTATCTTATGAATATGTCATGACGGACAGCAGTTTTGATTTTGCCCGTTATGATTTTCGCAGTGCTGCAAAAGGTCTGATGTTCGTAGACGGTGGCATAGAAAACCGGGAAATCTTGTTGCTTTGTCCGAAGCAACACGCGTTTGAATATCATCAATTCATGGAAGCTAGTCAATTTTTAATTGGGACGCATGACGGACTTGATGCTAAAAAAATTCGGATATTGCCGCCCAAAGAGATGCTAAAAGTTTTTATTAGCTATGCCAGTAAAACGATTCTTCCTGTTAACTCGCCGGAAAGACAAGAAAGACTGGAGATCGCTACTTACGATAATAAATACTCCTTAATCCAGGAGAATGGCAGAGCATTAACTTGTACCGATTTTAACAATTACCGGCGTCGGAAAGTCGGCCTTTGCCGTCATCGCGCCATGGCATTAGCCATGCTGATTGCCCGGGCGGTGCAAGAGGGCAGATTGCCACCTGGTTCCGTTCATCTTCTCCGTAACACGGCTTTCAATCAGCGTGCTCACGCCTTCGTAATCTATGAAACAGCCGATAAAAAAGAACTTTATTTGGCAGATGATTTATTAGGCGGCGAAGCGTATAACCTCAGAGATCCCAAACAATTAGAAAAAGCGATCCATAAGTATAATGGTCATGAACTCAATGGCATGCTGCTTGATTTAATAGACCGCGAAGGTTTAGACCCAAATCATCGATTGCGAGATAGGGAAGATTTGTTTGATATTCAAAAGTTTGATCCCGTTTTACTCGCCAAGGTAGAAAATAAACCGGGATTTGAAGACTGGATCTGTCCTATTACAACAGAATTGCCGACTGATCCGGTAAGACCTTATGTCATGCTTATTGATGAAAAAACTAAAGAAGAAAAAATGGTACTCAGCAAGCAAGTTTACGAACGTGCTGAACTGGAAGAATGGTTGAAAATAAACGATACGGATCCCAGTACCAGAGGGAAAATTGTTCACCCTCTTCCTGGTTTTGATCATCCAGAATCGCAAAAGTGCAGAAGAGAAATGTATGAACTTATTGCTAAAGAATGTCACTGCATCTATCCGGAAGAGTTTGCAACCGGCATTACATTGCAGCACGAGTCTCTTGCGCGACAAAAACAACGTGATGAAGCTCGAGAAAAATGGTATGAAGAAAATAAAAAACCAATAGAGGTTTCAGATAAAGAGCGTTTGCGCGAAGTGCGAAGAAAATTAGCCGAACGTGAAAAAGAAGAAGCGATAAAAGAAGGGAATATTAGAAAAGAAAGGCTCGCTCAAAGTGAACAGCCAGCGGCATCAATTGTTCCGCCTAAGCCTGTTGTTTCAACTGTTCCGGTCAAGCCTGCTGTTTCTCAAGTCCCACAGACATCACCAAAACGTCTTGATGACAATCAACGTGTCGAAAATCGTCAAAAAAATTTCGAGGAACAAAGGCGACAAAGGGAAGCGGCTAAGCCCAAATTTCAAGAGGAATATGAAGCTGCACTAGCACTAAAAGAAGCCCAAGAGAAAGAGAAAGCCCCGGAGAAAAAGAAAATTGCTCGACCTGTTCCTATGTATTATAAAAAACAGACGGGCTTAGATCGCTTTTGGTCACTAATTGGCAGTAATAGCCTGTCACCTGCTCCTATACCAGATGAGCAGAACACTGATAATCAATCTAATAAAAAGAGAAATAAATAAATGTAGCCATCCTCCTCTCCTCAACCCCTCCAGCGTTTTTTGGCTGGAGAGGAAGATAGAAATCTGGAATAAAAAGTAGTCACCTAAAATTTCAATACCGCTCGAGCTGGTTGCTGAAATGTAATCGGATCAAATGTCGGTGTCACCGTATCTTCACGATGACGTCGTATGAGTGTTTTATTTTCGCCAAAGTAATAACGTAATTCCAGAAAACCATAGCGAAGATTGTGATCGCCAACGCCGCCATCTACAAATATTGATAGTCCGGGTAAGTATTTAAGACCTAATTGATATTCACCACCCACCTGAAATACGTTGTCTTGTTTCACTCTTAAATAGTTAGCAAACAATTTTAAATCGGGCATTGGATACCAATTCGCATACACTTCACCATATCCTGTCTCATTGGCACCCTGAACATTGGTATGCACACCACCGCCTTCAGCACTTAATGTCCAGTTATAAATATAGGCATCACCACGCAGCCCGTATAATGTTTCATAAACATGATTTGATTCCTGATATTTCACATGCCCACTTAAAAAACCCTGCGCAGGTGCGCGCCAAAAAAGATAACTATCCGCTGCTTGCAGATTCTTATGAACAACCACGCCATCAAACACATCTGCCTGAATACCAAACGCATGTCCCAATGGGAAAGTGATACCACCTTTACCGAGCACAAGAAGTCCACCTGAATTGACAGCGTGCACACCACCTAAGGAAGCGCCTACCCATCCATTCACATAAGCTACGGCAGGTAAATTAGGCGCTAACAATGCAGCCTCGCTGGTAGAGGGATGAGCCGCAATGTACGTGGCTTGCGCTGACGATAGCCACGAAAAACACAACATGAAAATAATAATCTGAAAAAAGCGATGCTTCATATGTCCGTACATAAAAATATCCTTAATAAAGAACTACTCTGATTATATCTCGATTACCTTTTTTAACTCATGATAAGATTAAATGAACGTTAATTTATACGGAAGTAAAAAATTGCATGGTCTCTAAACAAGTATGGAAACTATTTTTGGCATTGACTATTCTCAACGGCATAGCTTCTAATGCTAGTGCAGATACCATTGACAACCCTTGTGGTGGTCCCAATGCACTTCTTAATATTATAGATAGACCCACTGCTGCTGATAGTGCCTGTGTCGTACCATTCAAAAAAGCCGTGCTTGAAGCTGGCTATCAATACCAGCAATTCACCCACTCAGCTGGTCATGAACAGAATTTTCCTGAAGCTGAATTTCGTCTGGGATTACCCGCTAATAATGAGTTTAGTGTTTTATTACCGAATTACATTCATCAATCGATGACTCCGCATTCAGGATTTGCGGCAACCACCGTTGCCATCAAGCATGAGATTGGTTATACCGAACATTGGCTAGCTGCTGTGGAAGCGCTATTTACACTTCCAAGTGGGAGTGCAGCGTTTGGTAGTGATGGACTGGGTACCACGTTTAATGGAGTTGTTAGTTATACCTTTAATCCACAATTTAATTTAACATTTATGCTGGGCGGCAGCTCAGAGACACAATCCAGCTCCAATGGCGGACAGCGTTTTTCTAGCATTAATCCTGATGTTGTTTTTACTTATTCAGCCACCGAAAAACTTGATCTTTTTGCTGAAATTTATGGTCAAAGTAAAACCGGACCCGGACAGGGAAGTGGATTTAATTTTGATGGTGGCATTATTTACCTCCTCTTACCAAGCTTTGCAATTGATTTGGAAATTGGCCAACGAATAAGTGGTAATCTAGGTGGTTTTGATCACTATATTGGTACAGGAATGGCGGTAATGTTTTAATGCAAAAGTAGCTAAATGCAAAACAGATATCTTTACAAGGAAGTGGTAATGAAGAAGTTCATGATTTCTGGCGCAGTATTGTTCTATCTAGTCTCAAGCATCATCGTTGCTTGCGCTTGGGCGAATAATAAAAACTCTTTGGCAAAAATCACATCAAAATGTGATCCCTACACAAATTACAAATGTTTAGATAACTACTTAGGTGAAAATTTCGCGTCTCGTTTATGGCGTTATTATCAATTAGAAATGGGCCATGCAGCAGCGCCAGTAGACCCTAATGCCCCTTCATCCCATAGAGCAGGATGGCCTGCTACCCCTGAGTCCACGCCCCCCATGCCATTTACCGAATGGCCTTACGGAGCCACCACATCAATTGGAGTAAGTCGCCCAAATTCTGTGGACAGTCCTTTTATGGCTAGTATTAGTAACACAATTCCTGGCGAATGGTTGCAGAGTAAACATATCCAGATTTATGGCTGGGTCAATGCCGGAGGCAATCTTAGTACCAACAATGTTAAGCCTGGCGGCAATGCGCCAATGGCATACATGTATACGCCTAATAAAGTGCAGCTGGATCAAATAGTTTTATATATAGAGCGTGTTCCCGATACAGTGCAAACAGACCATGTCGATTGGGGATTTCGGTTGTCGGGACTTTATGGAGAAAACTACCGCTACACAACCGCGTATGGCATTTTTAGCAATCAGCTCTTACGTCTTAACAACGTTAATGGTGTTGACTTACCCATGGAATACGTTGAAATATACATTCCGCAGGTTGCCGAAGGATTGCTCTTTCGCATTGGTCGCTATATATCGATTCCAGATATTGAGGCACAGCTCGCTCCGAACAATTACATGTATTCTCATTCTATGACCTACAGCTTCGACAACTATACTAACGAAGGCATAGTGGGCAGTTTAGCTCTTACGAAAAACTTAATAGTACAACTAGGTGTGGTAATAGGAAGCGATACCGCTTTCTGGAATGAGGGCAAGAGGGTCAATAATCCCGCTCCGAATCCGTTATATCCTGGTTCAACTTTCCTAAAAGATCCCGGCGCTAAACCTTCAGCTGTTGCTTGCTTACGTTATACTTGGAACAATGGTAATGACACTATTTATCCTTGCATGGATGGCATCAATAACGGCGTGTGGGGTTACAATAATCTTCAGTGGTATGGATTCACCTTTTACCACAAATTTAACGACAAGTGGCATCTTTCCTATGAAATCTATATGACACATCAAAACAATGTCGCCAACCTTAACAATCCAATTGCAGCTGCAGCCATTGCTGCGGGAGGGACCCCATTCTCACCACAGACCATGCCGTTCAACGCGCCAAATGGCGCACAATGCAGTAATGCATCTGATCTTACCTGTACTGCAAAAGCTATTGGTACGGTGGTCTATATCAATTATCAATTCTCGCCACTCGATAATATTTCATTTAGACCCGAGTTTTTTGACGATAAACAAGGACAACGAACGGGTACAAAAACCCGCTACATCAATTTAGGGATAGGCTGGCAACACTGGCTCTCACCACAAATCGAATTCCGCCCTGAAATAGACTATGATTATGCGCTTGATAAGCCCGCATTCAATGGGGATTCCAACGCCGGAATTGCTCCAGATAAGCGCTACACAATACTGGCGGCGATGGACGTCATCGTGCATTTTTAAAGCCTACTAACTAATTGTCAACAGACCCTAGTGTTTAGGCACGTTGACTCATTGGAAAATACCATTACATCATGTTGTAATTCAAATTCCACATAATCCATAGCGAACCGGCTACAATAAAAAGTAAAATAACGCCAGTGAATAGAATTGACATGACATTAATTTTTCCTTGTTTCGTTTGCGTATTCAAACGAAGAAAACAAAATAGCTGCACCAGAAATTGCATACAAGCCGCAGAATAAATGACTGTAAATACTGCCCATCTAGGAAACATATTTGCCATGACCATTCCAAAGGCAATTAAAGTGAGAATCGAACAGCAGATCAGTCCTACAACGTAAATGCCTAATTTTTTCTTGCCTGTGCCATAATCAGGTTGGCTGATTTCATGATGATGCATCTATATTGCTCCCACCAGATAAACAATCGTAAACACAAAAATCCAGACAATATCTAAAAAATTCCAGAACAATCCCAGATAAGTCATCCGCCGTTTGATTGCGTTCGTATCTTTTAGTAAAAATAATTGCATAATCATGAGTAAAATCCAAAGCAATCCGCAACTAACGTGTAATCCATGCGTGCCAACCAGGGTAAAAAAAGAAGAAGCTTTACCACTCAAATCCCAGCGAAAACCTTCATTGGCGAGATGTATAAATTCGCTAACTTCAATGAACACAAAACTCGCGCCCAGTAAAAATGAAATAGCGAGCCACGCTTGAACTTTAGCAAATTTATCTTGATATAAATTCAATACAGCCAAACAAAACGTAAAATTGGAAAACAATAAGAGAAATGTTTCAATTAATACGTCGGACAAATTCAAATAATTCTTCAAATCAGGACCGGGTGCGCCTGGAAGATTTAATACGATAAATGTTGCAAATAAACACGCAAATAAAATGCAATCCGTCATGATATATAACCAAAAACCAAATACATCGGTTGTATCATTATCCGAGTGATGCTCATTTACCGCTATCACGTCACTCTGCATTAGATCGCCTCCTTGAGATGTGCCAATTCAGTTCTTCTCACTGTCTCTGCATCAAGATAATAATCCGTATCAGTTGAGAATGTTTTTGCAATCAGCGTAAGGATGACGCCCAAAAAACCAATCACACCCGGAATCCACATATGCCATATCAAGGCAAAACCAGTGATTCCCGCAAACATGGCGATAATAAAACCCGCGGCTGTATTTTTCGGCAGATGAATGGGCTGGAAATGCAAATCTTTCGGATGCACGTGTCCTTCGGCCAGATGCGTTTCCTTGTATGCCCAGAATGGATCACGCGAATCTACAGTCGGCAGCACAGCGAAATTGTAAAGCGGCGCTGGCGAGGAAACAGACCATTCAAGTGTGCGGCCATGCCAAGGATCACCCGTGCGATCACGCAAGGCATGACGATTTTTGATGCTGACAATTAGCTGCCCTATTTGCAAAAAAATGCCTATCAGAATCAGTCCGGCACCTATTGCGGCTACTATAAAATAAGGTTGATACATCGTATCGGAATAATGATTAACTCGCCGCATAAAACCATTTAAACCCAACACGTACAATGGCATGAACGCAACATAAAATCCCAGTACCCAAAAAGCAAACGCCCATTTTCCCCATGTTTCGTCTAAGCGAAAGCCAAACGCTTTGGGAAACCAATAAATGATGCCGGCAAAATAGCCAAACAAGACGCCGCCAATAATCACATTATGAAAATGTGCGACCAGAAACAAACTATTATGCACTTGAAAATCAACCGGTGGCACCGCCATCATGACACCCGTCATGCCGCCAATGGCAAACGTGGTAAAAAATGCTGTTACCCAGAGCATAGGCGTCGCCAGAATAATCCGGCCTTGATACATCGTGAACAGCCAGTTAAATACTTTGACGCCAGTTGGAATGGCGATGATCATGGTCGCGACGCCAAAAAATGCATTCACATCAGCGCCCGCGCCCATCGTAAAAAAGTGATGCAGCCAAACAACAAAAGATAAAAAAGTTATAATGGCGATTGCCCACACCATGGTGACATAACCAAACAAGACTTTCTGACTAAATGTCGCGACGACTTCAGAAAACACACCAAATGCAGGGAGAATCAGGATGTATACTTCTGGATGGCCCCATACCCAAATCAGATTGATATACATCATGATATTTCCGCCAGCAAAATCGGTAAAAAAATGCATGCCGAACATACGATCCAGGAATAACAATGCCAGCGTGACCGTTAACACCGGAAAAGCAAGTGCCACTAAAATCATGGCGCACAATGCCGACCAAACGAATATCGGCATGCGCATTAAGGTCATACCTTTACAACGCATTTTAATGATGGTCGCGATAAAATTAATTCCTGCCAGCAATGTGCCAACGCCAGCTATTTGTAGCGACCAAATAAAATAATCGACACCCACGCCTGGACTATAGTACAACTCCGCTAAAGGCGGATAAGCTAACCAGCCAGTTTTGGCAAAATCGCCGATCACAAGCGATGCGTTGCATAACATCGCACCGACAAATGTCAACCAAAAACTAAGTGAATTCAAATACGGGTAGGCCACATCGCGAGCACCAATTTGTAATGGCACCGCGATATTAAGCAAAGCAAACATCATCGGCATGGCAACGAAAAAAATCATAATCACACCGTGCGCCGAAAAGATTTGATCGTAATGTTCAGGCGGTAAATAACCAAGATTATTGCCAGCAGCGATCGCTTGTTGAGAACGCATCAATATCGCATCTGAAAAACCACGTAATAACATGACGCCTGATAGTATCAAATACATGATGCCAATTTTTTTGTGATCCACTGACGTGATCCATTCATTCCATATATAAGACCACTGGCCATAGATCGTAATCAAAACCACGACCGCCAGCGCGACGAGTACCATAAATAAACCGGCACCCACGATGATGGGTGAATGTAATGGAATAGCTTCTAGCGTCAGATTACCGAATAATAGATGTTCAAGCATTGCTATTCCTTATTCATTTGGCGCAAATAAAATTGCCCTTCATTATTACGAGGATGAACTGTTCCAAGCGAATTCATGTAAGTTGCGATCACACTTTCAAATAAGCCTGTTGTCACGCCAGAAAAAAATTGCGGTTTAACACCAATCGCAGGATTCAGTAATTTATGATAAGCAGCGTCTGTTAAACGATTCGGTGATTTTTTCATTTGCGTGAACCATTGTTGCAGTTTGTCAGGCTCAACAACATGCACCATAAAGTGCATGTCTGAAAATCCCGCTCCATTGTATTGAGTATTCATACCTTCATAATCGCCTGGTTGATTAGCCAATAAATGTAAACGGGAACGCATGCCGGCCATCGTATAAATTTGGCTGCCCAATTGCGGAATAAAAAAAGCACTCATGGGTACATTATCCGTTGTGATCCGATATTCCACCTGCCGCCCAACTGGGATCATCAGATAATTGATCGTCGCGATATCTTGTTGCGGATAAATGAATAACCATTTCCATGGCAACGCAATTACCTGAATCAGCATGGGCGCTTGATCGGTACCCGTAATTTTCTTAAAGGGATCGAGTTCATAGGTTTTTTTCCAGGTCAAAACAGCAAGAATCACGATGATGACGCAGGGTATGCCCCACCACAGTGATTCTAAAAACAAACTATGGCCCCAATTCGGTTTATATTCTTTAACTCGATGTGAAACTTGATAGTGATAAACGAAGGTGAAACTCATAACGATGACAGGCAAGACGACAATGAGCATCAGTGCCAAGGTATCAAAGAACAATTTACGTTCTTCATGTGCAATGATCCCTTTGGGATTAAGTAGACCGACAACATGCCCTGAACAACCGGCGAGACACAGCATTGTGAAGCCACACATCAATAGCAGCAGCCACCGAGTCACTGATTTCAGCATTCGCATCCTTGCGATCATAGAAAGATCCTGAGTCTTACTTTCAAACAGTATAAGCTAATGTTATGATTTTCCGTAGGTTAAATTTTTTAACAAAAAGGGATGATTTGTTATGATGAATTACCTGGTGTTCGCTCGCTGGTTTGGCTTGGTCTCATTATTCTTGTCCCTTGGCATCTTATTTAATCTTGAAGATGCACGTGAAATGGCGAAAAACATGGTTAGATCAGAAACCGGCTATATCATGGGCGGCGTGTTACCCGTTATTTTTGGCAGCTTATCAATATTATTCGTCAATAGTTTTAGCCTTAGCTGGACCCTGGTCATTACGCTGGTTGGCGCATGCGTATTGTTAATTGGAATTTTCCGGGTCATTTTTGTAAATCAATGGAAAACGCTGATATCACAACACATAGAACAGATCCCATTTTTGTTTAGTTTATTCGGTTTGATGTTTGGTGTAATACTGCTTTATATCGGGTTTGTCGCTTCACATCTTTGAGTTCGCAATTTTATTATTCCCGGGGCACGTTAAAAATTAATAGTTGCTACGCTTACGGGTCTTAGAATAATATTATGTGCAAAGGACTATTAAAAATGTTTTTACTCAACTAGTTAAGGAGAACTACATGTCTAATCATTTTACCGGCCTCAGTCTCGGTCCACCGCTCGGAGATCAAAGACTCGATCTCTGTGACCTCTACGCGTTCCAGTCGCCTACTGATCCAAAAAGAACAGTGATCATCCTTAATGCCAATCCGAATGTCGACGCGCTCCATCCCGATGCTATTTACCGCCTCAACATCGACAATAACGGAGATTGCCTGACAGATATCGCTATCAGTTACGTGTACTCAAAGCCGCAAAATGGTAAGCAGACGGTAGACGTTTACGTGGCAACAGGGGCAGAATCTCGCTCGCCTGAAGCAGTTGGGAAGAAGATTATCTCTGCCGCCGAGGTTTCCTTCGGTGCCAAGCCGAATATCGTCAAGGCCGGCAACTATACCTTCTTTGCTGGTGCTCGCAGTGACGCTTTCTTTTTCGACTACGACGGAATCAAAGCTCTGTTCGATACCAGAGGCAAGCGAAATTTCACTGAGCCACACTTGAGTGGCAAGTCTCCCTGGACTGGCGTTGACTCAAATGCGGTAGCCAATATTTTCTCGATGGTGTTCGAGCTGCCTACGAGCGAACTCGGTGCAAATCCGGAAATCCGTATCTGGGGACGATGCAGCGTGCGTGAAAACGGCAAGCTTGTGCATGCCGATCGTGCAGGCCATCCCAGTGTCAGTAGCTTCTTCAACACTGACGATACCAAGCTGGAATTCAACGCTAGCGAGCCAGTTAACGATCGCAAGCGCTGGACTGATCAGTTCGTCCATTTGATGGGGCATACAGGTAACTATACCCCCGAAGAAGCAGTCGCCGCGCTTGACGAACACCGTCTTTTGCCCGATATGCTGCCCTTCAATCCTTCGAAGCCTGCGAAGTATCCCAATGGACGCGGCTTTACTGAAGATGTGATCAATGTCCGCATCGCCTTTCTCACCAAGAATGAGTGCCCTCCTACCGGTCTTAAGCCGCACACTGATACTCTCAAGGAGTTTCCTTATCTGGGTACCCCGCACGGGAAGAAGAGCTAGCGTCTTGCGTCATAGATTAACTTTTGGATCAGAGTACATCCGGACTACACTTGTTGATACCAGCAAGTGTAGCCTCGGAATTTTCGGCAAGCCGCGTGACCATGGTGTATTTAATGCGAAAATATCTTAATAATATTTTTAGCGATTACGGCGGTAGTCTTCGTAAAAAAATCACCGGTATTTATAGTTTATTAATACTCTATAACTTATTTGTATGGTTATGGGCGTTTTATCTTTTGCATAACAATCCCCTGTTGTTTAGCACAGCGGTATTAGCTTATACCTTTGGCTTACGTCATGCGGTAGATGCCGATCACATTGCTGCCATAGACAATGTGACGCGTAAATTAATGCAAGATGGCAAACAACCTGTCTCGGCCGGCTTATTTTTCTCTCTGGGTCATTCTACCGTGGTTGTGATTGCTACGGTATGCGTCGCATTGGCTACTGCCACGCTGATGCAAAGCAATTTAACTCGATGGCATGAAATTGGCAGTGTCATTTGTACCTCTATTTCCGCTGTATTTTTGATATTAATTGCTTTCATTAATTTACTGATTTTTATTTCCATCTTCAAAATATTTCAGCAAGTGCGACGCGGCAATAAAAACCGCGAAGAAAATATTGATCAACTGATGAGTACGCAAGGATTTTTAGCCAAACGTTTCCGACGTCTCTTTCAAGTTATTACACACAGTTGGCAGATGTATCCGTTAGGTTTTTTATTTGGACTGGGCTTTGACACAGCAACCGAAATTATTTTACTTGGTATCACCGCATCAGAAACCGTACATGGTTTATCCTTCTGGTCAGTCTTGATTTTCCCTGCACTATTCACTGCGGGTATGACGCTTATCGATACTACCGATAGCATACTCATGCTGGGTGCGTATGGTTGGGCTTTCATTAAACCCATCCGGAAACTTTATTATAATTTAACCATCACTTTTGTCTCGGTAACCGTTGCTTTTAGCCTTGGTACAGTCGAAGTGTTGGGTTTGATCGCCAATAACATCGAAGCAAATGGTTATCTTTGGAGTTTAATTAAAGAATTAAATAGCCATTTTGATATCGTTGGATACATTATCATCGGCATTTTTATGGCCAGTTGGATGATCTCGGTGATAGCTTATAAACTCATGCAATTTGATAAGTTAGAATACAAAGCAAAGGAAGATTAGCTCCCCGTTGTCATCCCGAACGAATCACATCTGTATTACTCTTTGCATCATGGTTCATTAAATCTAATACAGCCTGTAAGGCATCAGGCTCGACAATAAATTCACCCTGAAACGGGCGGTCTAAGGTCACCAGCAAAAATAAAATAGCGGCGGCCATAAACGCGAAAACAGTAATACCGAATACGTGTAAATAAAAACTCACTCTAAAAGCATAATTAATGACAATAATGAGAATAGTGCTAATTAAAATAACTTCCCAAATTTCAGGGCTTAATTGATTGTCATTTATCTGAATACGTTGTTGGCGGGCTTTATAAAGGTTTTTTATTTCTTGTATCAAGTTATTGACGATCATAACATCGGCTTGAGTTATAATTGGATACTTTATAAGAGCATCAGACATTTTGGTAATATTATAACCATTTTCTACATTAACCGTTTTTCCTTCAGTCATTTCCGGCCATTCAACAGTTATAACATTGGTAATATAATTTTTAAGGTCAGTCTGTAATTGCTGTTGCAATGGCTCTTTTAGCCACCTACTCCCGTGATAAATATTGGCTGCCGCCGTACCTTCGCTTAAAGCTGCATCTGATGCATGATCGTTATTAGTCATGAGATATAAACAGACTAAACCAGCTAACACCCCATAAATTATGCCTATCAAGGAACTGATGCTAGCTGTGGTAGTATTATCTTTGTATCGTAATTTATAAAAAATAAAAATTTTATTCAGTACTATTAAGAACAATGAAAAAATTACCGTCATAATGACCATAAACAGAAAAATTAGGGCATCAGACATATGATAGAGAAATTCAAACATAAGGCTCTTCCTTGATGAGATTATTCAGATTAGCAAAAATCCCTTAGAAACTGAAGTATTCATCTTTATAATGGGCAGAGCATCGGTTTCTATCTCGAAAGGATACTGGCTTTTGTCAAAGCAGCATAAAGTTATTGTAGGATTAATTATCTTCTATCTTAGTAATGTATCATTCGCAGAAACATCAGATCCCTGTGAACAAAACATTCTTGCTGTTTTTAGACGACCTACCGTCATTACCAGCGCATGCACTACGCCACGCGGTAAGTATACATTTGAAGGTGGTTTAGAATATCTTGAATTTACGAATAAATCGAATGGGTTTATGTTTCCGCAATCCAAGGTGCGAATGGGTTTACCCGGCCGCAATGAATTTACTGTCGTTTTTCCTAATGAAAATACTAATACCAAAATGGCGTCGGGTCTTTCTGCAACGCAACTCAGCTTTAAGCATAATATTTTTTATAATGAGCATTGGAACACTGCAATTAGAGGCATGTATATACCGGCTTCTGGTAGTAAAATTTATGGGACTGCTCATGATGGCTACGCACTCAATGGTGTTTTAGCGTATCGTATCAATTCATTTAATGCTTCAGTGATGCTGAGTTATTCCTCATACAGTACGTCTGCTAGTATGGGAGGTAAACGTTACAATACAGTTAGTCCCGATGCTTTAATTGGATGGGAAGCTAAACAATGGTTACAACTTTATGCTGAGGTTTATGGGCAGATTAATGCGGGACCCAAGCAAGGACCGGCATACAATATGGATACAGGATTATTATTTTTACTTTCAAA